>Ga0074046_10000937_pt1 | contig 27026 bp, 29 predicted proteins | sample BogForMeECP23OM3_FD_94441 | JGI IMG/M metagenome (GOLD analysis project Ga0074046, IMG submission 94441) | Bog forest soil microbial communities from Calvert Island, British Columbia, Canada - Bog Forest MetaG ECP23OM3 | ecosystem: Environmental > Terrestrial > Soil > Wetlands ...
CCCGTCCGCGGAGACGGCGCACGACGCGACGAAGCCGAGCGAGGTGATCGGCTCGTCGAGCTCGGGGTCGCGCACCGTCTCCAGCGCCCGGAGAATGCCGAGGTCAGCTCCGGCGGTGACGAGCTCGCTCATGCCCCCGCGACCGGCTCGCCCAGCACCTCCCGCGCGCCGGGCGTGCCGGCCTCGGGAGGAAGCTGGAACTCGTCTGGCACCTTGATGTCGTAGAGCTTGGCCGCGTTCAGGCCGAGGATCTTCTTCTTGCCCGCGGTGCCGAGTTTCGGGTAGTCGGCGAACTCCTCACGGTCCGGCATCTCCCAGTTCACGAAGCCCTCGACCTGCCACTTCGGCTCCCAGATGCCGTAGTCGCTGCCGAAGGTCATCTTGTCCTCGCCGACCCAGAACAGCAGCTCGCCGATGACCCGGGCGAAGAACTGCGGCCGTGCGTACATAAGGGCGCCGATGGCCACCGAGAGGCCGGCGTACACGTTCGGCTCCTGCGTCGCCATGTAGCAGAAGTCGTCGATCCGCGGCAGCCCCACGTGCTCGACGATGAAGTTGAGCTCGGGGAAGTCCGTCGCCGCATGGTCCACATCAGCTACGTCGAAGGCGTCCTTGTCCAGCGGCCAGATCGTCGGGCCCTTGTGCACATGGACGTTCTTGATGCCGAGGTTCTGCGCGGCTTCCAAGTAGCGGTACGCGCCGGGATCGCTCAGCTTGTACCCACGCGAGCCGTTGTTCCACTCAGCGGTGTAGAGCTTGACGCCCTTGGAGCCGAACCGGTCCACGTTGCGCCTGAGTTCCGCCAGGCCCGCATCGCTGTCACGGGGGTCGAACCGGGTGTTGTAAATGAACTTGCCTGGGTGCTTCTCGCCCATCAGCGCGTTGCGCTCGGTGGTGTTGAAGCCCTCCTTGTACCACTCCTTCAGGTCGGTGGGCTGGAAGACCGCCACGTCCACGTGGCCGTCCTCGAAGACGTCCTTCATCAGGTCGTCTTCGGAGTACTTCTGGAAATGCTCGATCGACCAGTGCGTCTCCGGCGGGCCGAGCCCCTGGTAGGCGTGGAAGCACTCGATCCAGCCCTTGGCGTACTGCTCGGCGCCGGGGACCCAGTTGTCCGGGGCAGCATTCCAATAATGCATGTGCGAATCGACGATGAAGTACTTCTCGCCGTTGTGCTCGTACAAGGCGCCTCCTTCAGTCAGCCCGTTGTGGCACTGAGCCGGTTATAACCAGCCCAGTGCCACAGCATGCCGCGAACAGATAGGGATTCTCCCGCTAAGACCGTGCGACCAGGTCGAAGCCGATGAACTCAGCCGCGTCCTCGGGGTTCGCGAACACGATCGTCCGGTCGTCCTCGTGGATCATGCGGCCGTAGTGCGTGGACATGTTCTCCTCGAACTCCGCGGAGTTGAACCACCCGAGCTCCTCGCCGGCCGCCTCGGAGATCTCGTCGTAGATCACGTCCATCCGGCCGATCGCGTCGACGCGCATCATGGACGGCAGCGGGGTGACGGTGACGTTCGGCTTGGTAGCCATCACCTGGGCGATGACCTCGCCCACCTGGTTGTTCATCAGCGTGAAACCGCACTTGTTCGACGGCGTGTGGTCGGACTTGAACGGGCTGTCGGCGACGGTGGTCATTGGGCCAGCTCCTCCGGGATGTCCAGGTCGAGATCGGTCACGATGCCGCTGAAGCGGTTCTTGGCCGCGTCCAGGCTGTCCTCGAAGCGAGGCGGCTTGGCTTCCGGCTGCGACCACAGCGGCTGCAGGGCGCGCACGGCCGCGAGGGCGCGCGGCACCCAGGCCGACATCCAGCGCATCATCAGCGCCCGGTTGTGGTCGGCGAACTCCCGGTCGGTGGTCAGCAGATGGAACATCGGCCTGGTGTAGCGCAGGTCGCGCTCGGCGTAGTCGTACTCCTCGGCGCCGATCACCGTCGGCGTGATGAAGTCGCCGTTGCGCGGCGCGGCGTGCATCACCAGGTGGCTGCGGAACATCTCACCGACCAGCGGCTCGAACACCACGTTGGCCGCGAAGATGGCCTCGCACCAGTCGTCGATGCCGGTCAGCTGCTCGGCAAGCTCCCGCACCCCCTGCCAGCACGGCTCCTCGTTCCAGGTCTGGAGGTGCGCGGTGCCGTTGAAGCCGGGGACCTCCTCGGTCAGCGTCAGGTTGTACAGGGCCAGGTCCTGGGCGGACCTGATCCGGTGCATGCTGTTCACCGAGATCGCGTTGTTGTGCATGTTGGTCGGGGCCCGGCGGTTCGCGTTCGCGAACAGGTAGAGCCCGAGACCGTGGTCGACATGCATCCAGGCGCCGACGTGGCGCTCCACGAACCGGATCCAGGCCTGGTTCCACTGCTCGAACGACTTCGCCCGCCTGGCGTTCTCGATGTTCTGGTTGAGCTGCCGCACCACGTTCGCGTTGTAGCGGTACAGGGTGAGTTCCCACTCCTCGTTCGGGTCGCGGAACTCGTGCCAGCCGAGCGCGGGCCAGTCATAGCCCTTGCCGCCCGAGCCGGGGAAGCGGGCCGGTTCCGGCCGGTCCGAGCCCCAGGCCTTGAGCGCCGTCCAGTCCAGCGGGTAGCCGCCGCGGCCGTCGGAGAACCCGTACAGCCAGCCCTGGCTCAGGTAGTGCCTCGGGTCCGGCTGGACCTCGACGGTGACGTCCTCGTAGTGCGACTGCTTCCGCCCGGCCGGGGTGTAGTAGTTGAAGCGGCGGGCATCGGAGTCGGGGAAAGTCTTCGCGCCAGCCTCCGCGTCGGTAAAGGTCACCTTCGGGACGCTGCGTTGCTGAGCCTCTGTCATAGTCCTTCCCTTTCACGTTAGGGAGTCGGTTCCCCAGTGGTCGTGAACTTGTCCCAATAGACGTGCTTTTCCGGCACCCCGAGCCTGGCGAGCAACGGCACCGCGGCCTCGACCATCGGCGGGGGACCGCATACGTAGGCGTGAACCCGGCTTAGGTTGCCTTCCTTGGCCGCCACGATGTCGGTGATCATGCCGGTCTCGCCGTCCCATTCGTCCTCGGACAGCGCGGGGACATAGCGGAAATTCGGCAGCGCCTGCTCCAGCGCCCGGAGTTCATCTTCGAAGCAGAGATCGCCGCGGCGGCGGGCGCCGTAGTAGTACACGGCCTTGCGCTCGATGCCGCGCTCGGCCATGGACCGGAGCAGGCACAAGATCGGCGCCATCCCGGCCCCGCCGCCGACGAAAACGAGGTCGGTGTCGGGGGCGTCGCGCAAGGTGAAGACCCCGAACGGCCCGGTCAGGTTGAGCCGGTCGCCGATTTGCACCTTGGTGTCGAGGAAGTGGGAGAACAGTCCGTCCGGGTAGATCTTGATGATGAACTCGAGCTGCCCGCTCTCCCGGGCCGACGTGTTGGCCATCGAGAACGACCGGGTTTCGTTCGTCCCGGGAACGGCGATGTCGACGTACTGCCCGGGGAAGAACTTGAAGTCGTCCGTGTCCACTAGCTTGAGCACTAGGTGCCGCATGTCGCGCGTGACCGGGTCGTTGGCGACGACCTCGGCGACGGCCTCCTTGATCGGCAGCCCGGACCTGATCATGTCCTCGTCGTAGTTCAGCAGCTCGATCGTCACGTCCTCGTAGACGTGCGCCCGGCACAGCAGCGTGAAACCCTCCTCCTTCTCGAAGTCGGGCAGCGCGAACGTCGAGTAACTGTCGAGCTCCACGTCGTCACCGTCGAGCAGGAACGACTTGCAGGACGAGCACTGCCCCTCCTTGCAGCCGTGCATAAGCATGATGCCCTGCTCGGCCGCGGCGCGGAGCACATTTTGCTCCTCGTCGACCTCGATCTCGATGCCGACTGGCTCGAACCGGACGACGTGTTTACCAGCCATGATCACCTCGTGGATACCGGGGAGCAGGAGGAACGATGGGTCTCCTGCCCCCCGGTGCGTGCCTGCGGGCGCAGTGGTGTCACCATGGCCCGTTCGGACTAAAGGGATTGCGCTCAGGCGTCCGCGCGAGCCGGACGGCCGGCCGGGCCGCCGCGGACGTAGTTCGCGCGGAACGCCTCCCGATCCTCCGCGGACATCTCGTTGAGCAGCACGTTCGGGCTCTGCAGCGGCGGCATGCGGCGCAGGTGGTCCAGCGTCCACATCTTCTTGGGATCCAGGTTCAGATGCGGCTGCGCCGTCATCGTCTTGCCGTCGTCCCGCACGAAGCCCATGTCGGTCACCACGTCGGCCCAGTTCCAGCCGTGGTACAGGGTCTCCCATTCGCGCTTGCCGATGAGCTGGCCCATGTTCGGCGTGGCCCGGCCCTGGAAGGTCGGCCGGAACGCCTCAACGTCGGTCCACCGGCAGGCCTCGTGGCAGTAGGTGCGCCACTGCCCGTCCACCTCGGCCATCACCATGTCCTCGCGGACCAGGCATGGGACCATGCAGACCCAGCACCGGTGCGGGTACTGGTAGTCGACGTCCTCGGCGACGATCGGGTGATGCCCGTTCGGCTCGGACAGGCGGCGGTAGTTCTCCCACCACTTGCCATACTTGTCGTACCAGCCCGGGTACTTGTACTCGAACCACTCGAAGTCCTCTTCGGTCATCGGGTCGATCCGCCAGTAGTTGGCGAGCCAGCCGGTGGAGAAGAACTGCGCGACCTCGTGCACGTAGCCCTTGTTCCAGATCTGGTTCCAGGATTCCTCGATCAGGTCATGCGGAATGACCAGGCCGTACTTCTCCAGCGGCACCAGATAGCTGCGGTAGTAGTCGTCGTAGATCCACCGCCGCCACATCTCGGCGTAGGATTCGCGCTGCTTGCGGCGGTCCTTGGTGCCGTACTCGATGAACGTGCCGATGGCCGCGTCCACCACCCGGTGGTTGTTCCACCAGGCGTAGCGCAGGTCGCGCTCGAGCAGCTGGTGGTTGCTCTCGTCGGACAGCGCCATCAGCAGCGTGGCGTAGCCGTTGCTGATGTGCCGGGATTCGTCCGACTGCACCGAGTGGAACACCGTCGGCAGCAGGTAGTCGCCGTTGGCGGCCGCCTCGGCCGGCATGGCCACGAACAGCGTGTTCGTGAAGGCCGTCTCGGCCACGATCGTGAGGTAGATCGAGGCAGCCGTGATGGCGTCACCGGTGATGAAGCCCTCCGCGAACTGCCGCCCGATCGTCCCGCAGTAGTCGTCCTGGAAGCTGCGGAGGCTGTTGTTGAAGCCTGCCGGGTCGATGTAGTTCTGCATGTAGATGCGCTTCAGGTTCTGCTGGATCGTCGAGTGCCGTACCTCGTCGATCATCTGAATCGCCTGGCCATTGTGCAGTTCCGGGTTCGGAACGGTGCGGAACAGCAACGGCATCGCCCGCGCCGCCGAAATCTCGGGCAGCGGGATGATGCTCAGGAACAGCTTCTGCCATTCCAGCCAGCGCTCCTGCACCTGCCGGAACATGTTGCCGCGGATGGCGCCGTCCTCGGCGCCGTAGACGCGGTGATCCTTTTCTTCCTGCATGGGGAAGTAGGACCGCAGCACCTGCTTGAGCGGGTCTTTCTTCTGCGCCTTGTGGAAGGTGTAGTCAGTCCCGTATTGCGAGACTGGCTCGTGGTACTTGGGCTCCCAGGACAGTTCCTGGATCTTCTGGTGCGCCCTGGCCACACTCTGGCGACTCATCGTCACCCCTTTCTCGGCGGGTTCCGGGGTCCGGGGCCAATGCCCCTTGGTGGTCTTGGGGGTCCTTGGGGCCATCCCGCACCGCCACCTGCCGGCTACTCGGGCGGCCAAACGGCCCCGAAAGTCCTTGTGTGCTGCATCACATCTCGAAAGCCAAGGTCATGAGCTCTCAACATGAGACAGGTCGAACGCGGCGCGGATCGCCGCGAGATCCTGTTTGGTCTGCTCCGAGGCCTTGCGGTTACCTTCCGGCGCCGGCGTGATGCCGAGCGCCTGCAGCAGATCGGCGGCGGGCCGTCCCGGGTCACCCGCCTCGCCGAGGACCGGGTGCAGTCCCTCCTCGGCCAGGTGGTGGAAAACCAGGTTGACGATGCTCCAGGGGTTAAAGGTCTCGGGTTGATGGGAAGAGGTCGTCTCGTCGTGAGCGTCCATGGACCGACACAACGTCGGCTGGCCCAAGCTGGGAGTCTCAACTTGAGACAGTGCCAGGCAACGTGAGGTTTACTTTGAAATGGGCCGGTAACCCGAATCCGATTCCCCGCGCAGGCTGAGCCTCCAGCCGGAGAGATGTGGGTGGGGAGGCAATATGGCAGGTGCTTCAACGCCGATGCACATCGCGAGAGATCAGCTGGCTGAGGCCAGGGAACGCTTTCTCGCGGCCGAGCCAGTGGACCCGAACGCCGTACGCAAGCCCATCCTGGCGTCCTGGTGGCGGTCCCGGCAGTGGAACGTCGCCGCGGACCACATCGAGCTGGATTTCCTGCACGACCCCGACCTGGAATCCAACCTGGCCCGGACCGCCGATCCGGTGCTGCGGCACCTGCACGAGCAGCTGGACGGCCAGCCGATCAGCATCGTCCTGACCGACGCCGCGGGCATGGTGCTGACCAGGCTGACCGCGGACCACGACCTCGAGCGGCACCTAGACGGCGTCAAGCTGGCGCCCGGCTTCAGCTACGCCGAGGACCGGGTCGGCACCAACGGTATCGGCACCGCGCTGGAATCCGGCGGCCCGGCCCACGTCTTCGGGCACGAGCACTACGCCGAGCACCTAGAGGGCCTGGCCTGCGCCGGAGTGCCGATCCACGACCCGGTCTCGGGCAAGACCATCGGCGTCATCGACCTGACCTGCTGGCGCAAGAACGCCGACCCGCTGCTGATCTCGCTGGTCAAGGCGACGGGCGACCAGATCACCCAGGCCCTGCTGGCCGCGGGCAGCAGCCGTGACCTGCAGCTGCTGCGCGAGTACGTGCGCGGCTGCCGCCGGACCGGCGGCATCGTGCTGGCCCTCGGCAACGACGTCGTCATGCTCAACGACCACGCCCGCCGGGTGCTCGATCCCGGTGACCAGTCCGCCCTGATCGGCCACGCCACCGAGGCGCTGGCCCGGCAGAACCCGGGCGCGGTGACGGTCGACCTGCCCAGCGGCGTGGTGGCCCGGATGTTCTGCCGGCGGATCTCGGCCAACGGCCCGTTCGCCGACGGCGTGGTGCACGTGAAGCTGGTGGCCGCGGCCGTGGTCGCGCCCGAGGTACCCGCGCCGAGGACGGCCATGTACCTGCCGGGCCTAATGGGCAGCGGCGTGCTGTGGCTGCGCGCCTGCCGGGAGGCGGAGGCCCTCTACGACGCCGCGGACTGGATGACGATCGAGGGCGAGAGCGGCGTAGGCAAGCTGGCCCTGGTCCGCGCCGTGCACCAGCGGCGCAACCCGGCCGCGCCATTCCACGTCCTGGACGCGGAGGAGGCGAGCCAGGACTGGCTCACCAAGACCCGCGGCGAGCTGCTCGACGGCGCCGGCCTGCTGGTGATCAGGCACGTGGACGCGCTGAAAGCCAAGCAGATGCACGCGCTGGCCAGCGCGCTGCAAGAGGCCAGGGCGGCCAGCCGGCACCAGGAGCTGCGGGTCGCGGTGACCCTGAACCGCAAGCAGGCCAGCGCCGACCTGACCAGGCTGCTGCGGTTCTTCCAGGGCACGGTGGAGCTGCCGCCGCTGCGCCACCACATCGAGGACCTGCACGAGCTGGTGCCCTTCTTCCTGGCCCGGCTCAGCCAGCAGGGCCGCCTGACCTGCTCCCCGGAGGCGATGCAGCTGCTGCTGCGGCACAACTGGCCGGGCAACGCCGAACAGCTCTGGCAGGTGCTCAAGCAGGTCGTCCAGCGCCGCCGGGCCGGGGTGATCATGCCGAAGGACCTGCCGCCCGAATGCTGGACGGTGAGCCGGCGGCTGCTGTCCCCGCTGGAGTCGATCGAGCGGGATGCGATCGTGCAGAGCCTGCAGGACCACGACGGCAACAAGGTCCGGGCGGCCGAGGCGCTGGGCATGTCGCGGGCCACGATCTACCGCAAAATCCACGAGTACGGCATCGTCGCAGCCGGTAGCTGAGCCCGCCCCGAGGGGCTGTGGTTCAAAGTGAGAAGACATGTGCCCAGTTCCGGGCGTACGGATGCAGTAAGCCCGCTTACGCGGGACGCCGCACCCGTGGAGGAGCGAACCCATGACCGCTCTCGACGCAAACCCCGACAACACCTCCCCGGCCGCTGTGCCTGAGGCGCCCGCGCCCGTGGTCGGGCCGATGGCGGGCGACCCGGCCATGCTGGGCCTGGGCAGTTTCATCGTCGGTTCCGTCGCGCTCGGCCTGGCGATAGTCGGCGTGGTGCCGGCCGGCGTCCTCGGCGCCCCCCTGGCCATCATCCTGGCCGCCACGGCCCTGGGCCTGCTGCTCGCCGCGGTCTGGGCCGCGGCCGTCGGCCAGAGCGCGGTAGCGGCCGTCTTCGGCATCTTCGGCACGTTCTGGCTGAGCTACGTCGTGCTCGTGCTCGGCCTGGACCACAACTGGTTCGCCATCACCGTCACCGCGGTGCTCGCCACCGTGAGGCTGTTCCTGCTCTCCTGGCTGATCGTCGTCTTGATGCTGACCCTGGCCACGCTGCGGCTGCCGGTCGCCTTCACCGCCCTGTTCGCGCTGGTCTCCCTGGCGCTGCTGTTCCTGCTGCTCGCCTGGGAGGAGACATCGCCGCTCGGCGTGCCATCGAGCGGCCTGCTGAAGACCGGCGGTGTCGTCGTGCTGATCTTCGCCGCGCTCGGCGTGTACCTCTTCTTCGGCGCCTCCTCGGCCGGCACCGGCGGCAAGGGCCTGCCCCTCGGCAAGCCCCTCATGCACTAGGGCCAGACAAGACCTTTTATTCCGAACGGGTCGTGGTGACCGCCCTGGTCAGGTGCGAGCCATCACGGCCCGTCGGGGTTCGGCGGTATCAGCCCTGCCGATTGGCCAGCGGGAACGTGCGGGTGAGCCGGTAGTAGAAAGGCAGGTCGTCCTCGGTCCGGTAGCCCATCGGCACGGCGGGATCGGCCCCGGGCAACGCCTCGGCCACGGCGGCGGCGAACCCGTCGCAGCGCCCGCCGGCGTACTGGATATGGCTGGCGTGCCAGTTCTGGCTGGGATCGTTCTTCCGCTGGGTAGTGGAGGTCCTGTGGTGGGCGGGGAACGCCCGGCCGTTCGGGGTGTAATTGACGACCTTGGGGGCGCCGTCGGGACCGAGCGGCAGGCCCTCGCCCCGGTCGGTGAGCATGCCGAGGTAGTTGTCGTAGGAGTGGTTCTCCATCATCAAGATGACGATGTGGCGGATCTCCGGCAGCAGGTCGGTGCCCTCGGGAAGGTCCGGCCGCGGCCGGTCCCCCACCTCAGGCGCACTGAACCCGCGCCGCGCCGCGGTCCTCGCCGAAGACGCGCGGCGGCGCCTGATCTCGCGGCTCTGGAGCCTCTCCCACATCCCGGTTACCTCCGGCTCCGATGTTCTTACTCGGGGCGGACCGGCGGTGCCAGGTGCCGCGCGGCGATCTCCGCTATCCCCTGCTACCCTCAGGCGGTTCCGCAACCGGGCTAGCCGCGCGTCCATGGCCGGCCTGCGGTGATCCGGGCGTGCGCGATCCGGGACAGCTCGGCCGGGCGCAGCGAGTCGGTCCTGTCCCAGGCCGCCGCGGGGATCATGTCGTCCTGGCCGACGTCGCGGACCGGTCCGAAGCCATGCCGGCGCAGCAGCGCGGCCATGTCCTCCGGGGCGAACAGCGACCGCCACGGCTCGCCCCGTTCGGCCGAAGCCTGCCCGACCTGCTCCGCGTAGCTGTCGCCCGCGGCGTCGCGCCGCCCGGCGGGCAGCATGTAGTCGACGATGATCTCCGAGCCGGGCGCGAAACCGCCGGTGACCGCCAGGGTCTGCCCGATGGCGCTTTCTTCCAGGTACATGGTGGTGCCCAGCCAGCTGACGAAGGCGGGCGCGGCGAAGTCGAACCCGGCCTGGCGCAGGCGGTCGCGCAGCGAGTCCCGGGTGAAGTCCACCGGAACGAACGTGAGGTGGTCTGGCGCCGGCGCGATGCGGCGCTTCCATTCCTGGGTGGCCGGATGGTCGACTTCGAAGACCCGGATCTGGCCGGCCAGCTGGGACCGGCGGGCGAAGGAGTCCAGGCCGGCGCCGAGCAGCACGTACTGGCCGATGCCGCGGCTGATGCCGTCGGCCAGGCTGTCCTCGGTGTAGCGGTTGCGGCAGGTGGCCTGGGCCCGGGCGCCGGACAGGATCGGGTGCGTGCCATGCGCCCGGTGGAATCCGATGAGCTCATCCGCCCGCTCGCCGAGCATGGCCTCGGCCAGCGTATCGGCGAAAATGGGCGGGTCGTCGTCGACGATCAGGTGGGCGGCCCGCGCGGCCGCCGCGGTAAACGCGGTCAGGCTGGGTTGTCCGTTTGCTATCACGCGGGCCAGATTACAATTGACTTTCTCTCATAATAACACAAAATAAAAAATATAACAATGGCTATCGAATAACACTTCAGCCTCAATTGCCACCCCCGCGGGCCCCTTTTCCCCCTCCCGGGGACCTCGCGCGAGCGCGACGGAACCAATGGGTGTGACACTCTATGGGTTCTTTCGGGTAGAGAGTCACACTCATGTGTTTACGCGGGGCCAGACTTAGGCGCTCCCGGCCAGCCCGAGCGGGAACGTCGTGGTCGCGTCCGGCGGACGGCGGTAGAGGTGCTGGACGGCGATGATCACGGCCGTGGCCTGGCACCACTGCCGGAGCCGATCGCCGTCCAGGTCCGGATCGAGCGCGCACAGCGGTTGGCGCAAACCATAATCACGCTGGCCCGGCCTGCCCTGTGGAGGTCTGCCCCCGTCTCCGGTCTGCCGGGTGCAGGTCCGGCCCCCGTCTCCGGTCTGCCGGGTGCAGGTCCGGCCCCCGTCTCCGGTCTGCCGGGTGCAGGTCCGGCCCCCGTCTCCGGTCTGCCGGGTGCAGGTCCGGCCCCCGCAGTTGACACGCATCCAAATGGCTGCCTATTATTATATACAGCCGAACGGCTGCATATTTCTTACCGGATCGCCAGCGGGCGGCCGGAGAACCGAAGGAGCATGAAATGGTGAACATCAGGCATCGCGTGGGCATCGACGCGCCCCGGGATCGCGTCTACCAGGCGCTGGCGACGCGCGAGGGGCTGGCCGGGTGGTGGACACGGGATGTCAGGGGAGAGGCGGAAGCGGGCGGGAAGCTCGAGTTCTTCTTCGGTTTCCCGGAGCCGGCCGCGGTGATGGAGGTGACCGACCTGGTGCCCGGACAGCGCGTCGGCTGGCGGTGCGTGCAGGGGCCCGACGAGTGGATCGGCACCACGCTCACCTTCGACCTCTCCTCCGACGGCGACCAGACCGCGGTGCTGTTCCGGCACGGCGACTGGCGGGAGCCCATCGATTTCATGTACCACTGCAGCACCAAGTGGGCGTATCACCTGCTCGGCCTCAAGGCCGGGCTCGAGGGCGGCACCGCCACGCCCTATCCGGACGACGAGAAGATCAGCAACTGGGGCTAGCTTGGACGAGGTATTCCGGGCGCTGTCCGACCCGAGCCGGCGCAGGCTGCTCGACAGCCTGAACAGCCGGAACGGGCAGAGCCTGCGCGAACTATGCGCCGGGCTTGATATGGCCAGGCAGTCCGTGAGCAAGCACCTGGCGATCCTGGAGGACGCCAACCTCGTCACCACGGTCTGGCGCGGCCGGGAGAAGCTGCACTACCTGAACGCCGCGCCGATCAACGAAATCGCCGAACGCTGGATCAACCACTACGACCAGCCGCGCGTCACCGCCTTGTCGGATCTGAAGAAGGCCCTGGAGGGCACCGCGATGAGCAAGCCGGAATTCGTCTACACGACCTACATCAACACCACCCCGGAGCGGCTCTGGCGGGGGCTGACCGACCCCGCCTTCACCAGGCGTTACTGGGGGATCGCGTGGGAGTCCGACTGGCGCGCCGGCTCGACGGTGACGCTGGAACTCGGCAAGGTCACGATCGCCGATCCGGCCCAGGTCGTGCTGGAGTCGGAGCCGTACCGGCGGCTGTCCTACACCTGGCACAGTTTCACGCCGGAGTGGGCGGCCGCCTACGGGGTCAGCGACGAGCATCTGGCCCGGGTGTCCAGCGAGCGGCGCTCCAAGGTGACCTTCGACATCGAGCCGGTCGGGGAGATGGTCAAGCTGACCGTCATCCACGACGACTTCGAGGCCGGCAGTGCGGTGCTCGAGGGCGTCTCAGAAGGCTGGCCTCGGATCCTGTCCGACCTCAAGACGCTGCTCGAAACCGGCCAGACGCTGCCCGTCGGATAGCCCGGGCGCGAGCCACACGGACACCGCAGTGGGCTGGAACGCCTCATGAACCACGCCCACCAGGTCGTCCCGGACGGCGTGCTCACCAGCGGTCTCCTCCGTCGGGACTGGACTGAGCCCACGGTAGACACGACCCGCTACCAATATGTCCCCTAGTGCGCCGGCCTTCAGGCCGGTGCTGATGGCGGACGGATCCCGGCCTCCTCGCGCCGTTCCGGCGGTAAGACTAGGCGCGTGCCCCTTCTTCCCACGCTCATCGTCATCAGCGGCCCGGCCGGGGCGGGCAAGACCACGCTGGCTCACAAGATCGCCTTCGCCGTGGGGTGCCCGGCGATCTGCCGGGATGAGATCAAGGAGGGGATGGCGCATGCCGCCCCGGGTTTCGTGGCCGGCCCCGGTGACGAGCTGACCAAGCGCACGATGCCGGTCTTCTTCGGCGTGCTGGAATTGCTGCTGCAAGCCGGCGTGACCACCGTGGCCGAGGCGGCCTTTCAGGACCAGGTCTGGCGGCCCCGGCTGGAAGCCCTGAGCGCCCTGGCCCGGATCCGCGTCGTGCACTGCACCGTCGGCGCCGGGGCGGCCTTCGACCGCATCCAGCGGCGCCGGCAGGGCAATCCGCTCCGCCTCGCCCACGCCGACCAGGGCCCACGCGACGCGGCCGAGCACCGCGCGGGCCACGACGCCTTCCGCCGGGTCAGCCTGGACGCCCCGTGGCTGGAGGTCGACACCACCGACGGCTACCGGCCCGGGTTCAGCGAGATTCTGTCGTTCGTCGCCGTCCGCGACTGAGCCTCCCGGCTCGGCGTGGTCCAGGTGTCATGATGGCACATGACCTCCGGCGGCAACCAAGCCTGACGGCTGTCCGCGGCCTTCTTCGCCGAACTGGAACGCAAGCTCCTCTAGGACGGGACCGGCGGAGCCCAGGCGGGCTGCGGGATCAGGCAGAACGGGTGGCCGGCGGGGTCGGCGTATACGCCCTCGCCGCCGAGTTTCCTCGCACCGAGGGCCAGCACACAGGGGCCTGACGCGGCCACGTCTTCCACCATCACGTCGAAGTGCATCTGCTGCGGCCGGGCCGGGTCCGGCCAGTCCGGCGGCTGGTGGTCGGGCGCGAGCTGGAAAGCCAGGCCCGATGTCGTGTCGTTTTCCGCCACCACGACGAAGTCGTCGCTGCGGTAGGTGATGGGCTGGCCGAGCAGTTCGGAGTAGAAGGCGGCGAGCGCCAGCGGGTCGGGACAGTCCAGGATCAGGTGGTGCAGTCGTCCGATCATGCTGGCCATGGTGCCAGCCGCGCCCATCAGGCGGCCTGCCGGGCGGAGGCCGGCCGCCGCCGGTTGCTACCGTCAGTCCCATGCGGATCGCCCACCTCAGTGACCCTCACGTGATGAGGGGGCCTCTGGCTGCACAGCCCGCCGCGAACCTCGCCGACGCGATCGGCATCCCGTTCCTCGACGGCATGATCCTGACCGACGCGGCCGAACTCGCCGGCGTTATCCAGCGGTATCCGCACGTCGCCCGCGTGCTGGCCGGGCACGCGCATCGGGACGTCTCTGCCCTGTTCGGCGGCACCTTGATGACCGTGGCGCCCAGCACGTACCGGCAAAGCGCGCTGCGCCTGCACGACGCCCAACCGCCCGGCTATGTCGCCGACCCGACCAGCTTCCTGCTGCACGTACTCGACGGGGCGAACAGCGCCCGCTCGAAGGCCTGCGCCACGTCGTCCGCGTGCACGTGGTGCAGGACACCCAGCCCGTGATCGGGCAGCGCGAGCGGCCGACCGGTGGCCAGGCGGGTCCAGACGCCGGGATCCAGGTTGCCGGCCGGCGTGATGACCGGCCAGCCCGGCCCGCTGTTGGGAGGCGCCATGTACTGTCCTCCTGCGAGCTGAGCCATTGTCGCCGAACGTCGCTGGAGAGTGTCATGGCCGGGCTTACCGCTGCGGCGGACCGAGGCGCTGGGCGGAGGCTGTGAGCGACCAGTCCGTGACCTCGGTCAAGCCGTCCCTTGCCGTCAAGATCGAGAGTGAGAAGTCGCATCCGCTGCCGTGGAAGACGGTGGCCAAGCGCGCCGCGGTGGTCCTCGTCGCGGGCGTCTCCATCTACTTGGTGTTCCCGGCGATCACCGAGGTACTTGCGTCCTGGCCGCGTCTGTCGACCCTGGACCCCCGGTGGTTCGCCGTGTCATCTGCACGTTCGCGCTACAGCGGCTAGCCCTGCGGACCAAGGCGTGGTTCCCGGTCATCACGTCCCAGCTGGCCGGCAACGCGATCACCTTGATCATGCCGGGGGGCGCGGCGGTAGGCGCAGCCCTCCAGTTCCGGATGCTGGCGACGAGCGGGAACGACACGGATTCGACCGTGGGCGGGCTGGCGGCGTTTTCCCTGCTCGGCGTGGGAGGCCTGCTGGCCCTGCCGGTCTTCGCTCTCCCGGTCATCCTGGTGGGCGCGCCCACAACCAACCGGGGGCCTGGTCAACGCGGCTGTCCTCGGGGCGGTAGGGTTCGTGGTCTTCGCCGCGTTCGGGGCGGTCGTCCTGGCCTATGACGCGCCGCTCCGCTGGGCGGGCCGGGCGGCGCAGCGGATCGCGAACTGGGTCTTGCGGAAACGGCCCCCGCTGGAAAGGCTGGACGAAAACCCTCCTGGCTCAGCGCAACGAGATCCGGACGGCGCTGGGTCAGCAGTGGTGGCAGGCGTTGCTGCTCTCCGCCGGCCGCCTGGCGTTCGACTACCTCTGCCTGCTGGCGGCGCTGCGGGCTACCGGGGCCCGCCCGCGCCCCTCGCTGATCCTGGTGGCCTACGCGGTCGCCGGCATCATCGGCATGATCCCGGCCACTCCTGGCGGCCTGGGGCTCGTGGAAGCGAGCCTGACCGGGCTCCTGGTGCTGGCCGAGGTCAACTCCAGCCAGGCCGTCCTGGCCACGCTCACCTACCGGCTCGCCTCGTACTGGGTGCCGCTGTTGGCCGGACCTATCGCTTACGGCCTATTCCGGATGCGGTATCGAAGCCGCGGGTCCCCCAGCGTGGAGGGCGCAGCGTCGGCTTGAGCGAGCCCCGCTCACCGGCTCGACCCCTACCCTGTCGACGTCGCGCTGGGGGCGGACGATGTCGAGATCCTTCGGACTGAGGACGTCCAGGTCGGCCCGCGCGGGCCGACCTGGACGTCATAATCAGGCGACGTCGAACCTGTCGAGGTTCATCACCTTGTCCCACGCCGCGACGAAGTCGTTCACGAACTTCTCCTTCGCGTCATCGCTCGCGTAGACCTCCGCGAGCGCGCGCAGCTCGGAGTTCGATCCGAAGACGAGGTCGACCCGGCTGCCGGTCCACTTGACCTCGCCGGTGGCGGCGTCGCGACCCTCGAACGTGTTCGCGTCCTGCGACGTCGGCTGCCACGTCGTGCCCTCCTCGAGCAGGTTGACGAAGAAGTCGTTGGTCAGCGACCCGGGGGTGGCGGTGAGGACGCCGAGCGGCGACTGCTGGTAGTTCGCGCCCAGGACGCGGAGGCCACCGACGAGGACCGTCATCTCGGGGGCGCTCAGGGTCAGCAGGTTCGCCCTGTCGATCAGCAGGTACTCGGCCGGCAGCCGGTTACCCTTCCCGAGGTAGTTGCGGAACCCGTCTGCCTTCGGCTCGAGCACGGCGAACGACTCCACGTCGGTCTGCTCCTGCGACGCGTCCCCGCGGCCCGGCGTGAACGGGACCTCGACGTCGAAGCCGGCATCCCTGGCGGCCTGCTCGACGGCCATACCGCCGGCGAACACGATCAGGTCGGCGAGCGAGACCCGCGTGCCGTCGGCCTGGGCGGCGTTGAAGGCCTCCTGGATCCCCTCCAGCGTGCGCAGCACCATCGCCAACTGGTCGGGGTCGTTGACCTCCCACCCGCTCTGCGGCTCCAGGCGGATGCGCGCGCCGTTGGCGCCGCCGCGCTTGTCGCTGCCGCGGAAGGACGCGGCCGACGCCCACGCGGTGGACACCAGCTGGGACACCGACAGGCCCGAGGAGAGGATCTGGCCCTTGAGGTAGGCGATGTCCTCATCGTCAATGAGCTTGTGTGTCACCGCCGGAACGGGGTCCTGCCAGATCAGCGCCTCGGCCGGGACCTCCGGGCCGAGGTAGCGCGCGATCGGGCCCATGTCGCGATGGGTCAGCTTGAACCACGCGCGGGCGAAGGCATCCGCGAACGCCGCTTGGTCCGCCATGAAACGCCGCGAGATCGGCTCGTAAATCGGGTCGAACCGGAGCGAGAGGTCGGTCGTCAGCATCGTCGGGACGCGGCGCTTCGACGGGTCGTGGGCGTCGGGGACGGTGGCCTCCGCGGCACCGCCCTTCGGCTGCCACTGGTGATGGCCTGCGGGGCTCTTGGTCAGCTCCCACTCGTAACCGAACAGGATCTGGAAGAAGCTGTTGTCCCAGGTGATCGGGGTGGGCGTCCACGTCACTTCGATGCCGCTGGTGTTCGCATCGTCACCCTTACCGGTGCGGTACGTGTTCTTCCAGCCCAGGCCCTGCTGCTCGATCGGGGCCGCCTGGGGAGCCGGGCCGACGGAGCTGTCCGGGCTCGCACCGTGGGTCTTGCCGAAGGTATGACCGCCGGCGATCAGGGCGACCGTCTCCTCGTCGTTCATCGCCATCCGGCGGAACGTCTCGCGGATGTCGCGGGCCGCGGCGAGCGGGTCCGGGGTGCCGTTCGGCCCCTCCGGATTGACGTAGATGAGGCCCATCTGCACCGCGGCGAGGGGCTCCTCGAGCTCGCGGTCGCCGGTGTAGCGCTCGTCGCCGAGCCAGGTGGTCTCCGGACCCCAGTAGACGTCGTCGTCGGGCTCCCAGGCGTCCACGCGGCCGCCGCCGAAGCCGAAGGTCTTGAAGCCCATCGACTCCAGGGCGACGTTGCCGGCCAGGATCATGAGGTCGGCCCACGAGATCTTCCGGCCGTACTTCTTCTTGACCGGCCACAGCAGCCGGCGAGCCTTGTCCAGGTTGGCGTTGTCCGGCCAGCTGTCGAGCGGCGCGAAACGCTGCTGCCCGGACCCTGCGCCGCCGCGGCCGTCGTTGATCCGGTAGGTGCCCGCGCCGTGCCACGCCATCCGGATGATGAGCGGGCCGTAGTGGCCGAAGTCGGCTGGCCACCAGTCCTGCGAGGTCGTCAGCACCTCCGCGATGTCCTGCTTCACGGCCGCGAGGTCGAGGGTGTTGAACGCCTCGGCGTAGTTGAACTCCTCGCCCATGGGGTTGGCCACAGCGGGGTTCTTGGCGAGGATTTTCAGGTTGAGCCGGTTCGGCCACCAGTAACGGTTGGCGTCACCCATGGTGGGGTGCGTGAGGCCGTGCGTAACCGGACATCCCCCGCTCTCGGGGGTCGGGCCTTCGGTGGCTACTGGGTCATGGTTCTCAGACATGGGCATCCTTCCGGGCTAGGCGGATCACGGTGCTCAGGGACTGCGGACGGTGGAACAGTCGGGGCACAGGCCCCAGTAGACGACCTCGGCCTCGCCGATCGCGAAGCCGTGGTCGTCGGACGCGGTCAGGCAGGGCGCCTCGCCGACCGCGCAGTCGACGTCAGCGACGGCACCGCACGACCGGCACACGACGTGGTGGTGGTTGTCTCTGACGCGTCCCTCGAACCGGGCCGGGCTGCCTGCCGGTTCGATGCGGCGTATGAGTCCCGCCCCGGTGAGCGCGTGCAGGGCGTCATACACGGCTTGAAGGGAGACATGGCCGATGCGGCCGCGCACCCCGGAGGCGATCGCCTCGACGCCGAGGTGGTCACCGTCCCGGACGGTCTCGAGCAGTGCGACGCGGGCGGCCGTCACCCGCAGTCCGGCACCGCGCAGCTCTTCGGCGGTGGTCGGAGTCTGGGATGCAACCACGGCGCCAAGCCTACCTTTATAAACACGAACGGTCCAAGACAACGAATACTCCAAGTCTAGTGCCGCGACGGGACTTTGCCCGGTTGTGGCGTGACGCGCCGTCCGGATGGTGGTCTTGGGTGCGCGTTCGAGCCGGCTCAAGTCTCGGTACGGCTCGCCGCCGGAAGCAGGCCCGGGCAGAGAGGCAGGACCGCGCCCACGGTCCGCGGATCACGGTCACGCCAGCGCCCGATGCCTATGGCACCGGGTGGTCGGCGTCAATCCGGCATCGGCGTTGCATCGTATTGTGGTGGTCGCCGAGCCGGTAACCCGGTTGGCAGCAGGCCATAGCATGGCCGAGAGAGCGAAAGGGCGGCCGACATGCTCGCGACTACCGATATCGGCTTCATCGAGATGCGGATCGCCAAGGTCGTCGGCTTCGGACCGCCGTTGGCGGAGAACCTCTTCCAGTGCGTGGTGCTGGATGAGGTGTCCGGAGACAGGCACCTTGTGATCGAGATCGGTGAGACGGAGGCGTTTAGCCTGGCGGCCCGCCTCCAGGGCCTGGAGTTCGGCCGTCCGATGACGTACCAATTCGCGGCGGCGCTGTTGCGAGGCCTCGGCGGCCAGGTCCGCCATGTGCGGATCGATCGCTTGGTGGAGGGTGCATACGCCGGGACGGTCGAGGTCGAGGGACCGCTCGGGGTGCAGTTTGTTGACGCGCGCTCTAGTGACGCATTGAATCTGGCCGCGATCACCAACGCGCCGGTCTTCGTCAGTCCCCAGATGGTGGATGATTGCGACAGGCGGCAAGAGGATGACTCGGTCGAAGCCCGGTTGCTGCGCTTGGCTCTGACGGCTCCGCCAATGACGATCGCGCGAAAGATGGCCTAGATCAGAATTCAGGTCCTGATCTTCCTCAGCCTCCGTGAGATTTTTCTCGCCCAGGATGATGACATGTCGTCTCGGATGAAGTGGAGGGGGGCGGGCTGGGTGGCGCTGGTGCGTGACCTGCCTGAGCATCGGGCGCTAGGCGAGCGCGGAAGCGCGGTCCTCAGCGCTAGACGGTTGCGACCGCGATCAAGGTAGTGCCGGGCAGCGGCGAGTCAGGCCGGTCCTGCAGATAGCGGTCCCGCAGCCGGCTGGTGTCGAACAACTCGATGCCGCCGAATCCCCGCCTCGCCCAGCAGGTCCGCCGCTTCATCGTGCGTATAGGTAGCCACGACTGTCCGTGGCCATGAGAAAGTCCCCGACAGGTTCCCCGGTGGCCGCGACCGTCGCCGCGGTGGAGTCGCGCACTGCGTGTCCCAGTGCGTCGAGCGTGCCGGCGGCCAGCAGGAAGTTGACGACGAGCGTGGTCCCGGCGAGTCCCGCGGCGATCGCTCGCAGGGCAGCCGCGGTCGCCTCGGGTTGCAGGTACATGGTGACGCCGAGCCAGTTCCAGGTCGCCCGGGCCGGGGTACCGAGGTCCCCGATCGCGGTCGCCGACAGGTCTGCGGACACGAACCGGACGTTGGCGGGTTCGGCCAGCCCGGCCCGCCGCAGCGCCGCGCGCTTCCATGCCTGGGTATCCGGGTGATCGATTTCCCAAGCATCGAGAAGTTGGCCCGCGAGGGTGTCCTCGAAGACCCACGGCGGCGGGTCCTCACACGTGCGCGGCGCGTAGCAGCCCGCTGCCCATCGCCGACCGACTCGCCTTCCCGGCTTCCACGCTCTCCCTCCCCGGCGAGGCCGCCGGTCCCAGGCTGACGGAGGCCGACGGCCGCGTGGAAGGCGCGTGACCTCGACGCGACCGAGGTGGCACCGCCGGCCGGGGCTGCCCGGCGAGCATGTCCGAAGCCGATTACGCCGGCCTGGTCGCCGCCGCGCACCATGAGCTGGCTGCCCCCGCTGGTCGTCATCTGGGACAACAACTGTTGCATCAGGTAATCCATTCCTGACTCACCGCGTGCTTCGACCTCATTTTCCGAGAAGGGATTCACGGACGGCGCGTTGAAAAGCTGGTCGTTTGATGCCATCCTGATCACAATTGCTTGATTTTGGGTATCCACCGTGCTCATGCGGGTTATTACTTCGCTGCTAGGGCCTAGGCAATCGAGTCGTACGCGACGGTCCGGCGTTGGAAGAAGTCGCTGCGGGTGGTACGCCGTGCGATGAAGACCAATGGCGCTCCGAGCACCAAAGCGACCAGCACTGATGCCGACGCGCCGAAGCCCGATTGCTTGATCACTTCGTAACCCACCCAGAAGCAGAACCCGGCTGAGAGGAACGGGAGCAACACACCGGTGAAGAAGAACCGGACATTCCTCAGCATCACCTTCCGGTACGACCAGGCGCAGGCGAAGCCCGCCGCGCCGTAGTAGAAGGCGACGAGCACGCCGATGTCGTCAATGAGGTTTCCGTACCCGTTGTTGACGGCCGGAGAGACGGTACGGAGGAAAATTCCGAACAGGCACAGGCCGGCCAGGATGAGCGTTCCGAGCATGGGCGTCTGGAACCTGCCCTGAACCTTCGCGAAGACCGGGGGGAACACCCCATCGCGTGCCATGGACAAAGTGAGCCGGGAAGCCGGCAGGAGCGTGGTCTGCGTGTCGGCCACCGTCGAGGAGAGCACGGCGAAGATCATCAGGTAGCCCAGCCATCTGCCGCCGGCTTGCTCCGAGAAGTAAAACAGCAGATTGGCGCCCTGCCCCTCGAGTTGCTTGCTCGGAATCAGCATCTGCGCCGCCACGATGTTCAGGACGAAGATAAAAAGCAGCAGGAACATTGAGATGATACACGCCTCGCCCGGTGTCTTCGTCGATCCTTTCGATTCTTCGTTCAAGTTGACGGCGGTGTCCCAGCCCCAGAAGAAGAACAAACCCAGAACCGCTCCTGCCGCCAGGCCCTGATAGCCGTCGATCGACAGTGGACTGAGCCAGGACCAGTGGAAGCCTGTCGATCCCGGTGGATGTTGAACCGCGACCTTCACGATCCCCCATATCGACGCGACGAGCAGCACCGCGTACTGGATCACCAGGAAGACCCACTGGGCGTTCGCCGTCCACCGCACCCCGTAAACGGTGATGAAGGTGATGCCTGCAAGCCACAGTGCCGCGATCGCTGCCGTGAGCCACATCTCGCTCGCTGTGGCTGCACTGATCCAGCCCACGGAATGGAAGAACTGGAGCGTGTAGCTCCCCGCCAGTAGCGGTGCGGCCACACAGAAGAGGACGCTCGCGGCGAGCTGGACCCATCCGTTGAACCAGCCGATATCAGGACCGATCAGTTTGGAGATCCATGCATAGCTGGCGCCGCAATTCGGGTCCCTCCGGTTCAGATAAAAGTACGCTACGGCAATAAAGAGCATTGGGACGAAACTGACGATGATGACGGCCGGACCGGCATAGGCGACAGCCACGAAGAGAAGACCGAGGGTCGCCGCCAGGGAATAGGCCGGGGCGACAGAAGAGACGGCAACCACGGTCGAGTCGAATAGGTTCAGCTCCCCGGCGCGGAGGCTCGTCGTCGCCACTGCGGCCGGTCCGGCACCGGCGTCAGCGGACATGGGAGCGCAGACTCTCCAACTGGCAGCGGCCAACCGACCGCGAACAGTCCGCCTGCGACGAGCCCGGCGGCCAGCACCAGTCATCGGTCGTCGACTCGGACCAGCAACTCGAGACGCGCGGAGCCCGAACCCCGCCCTCATCCACGCATACATTCCCGCCGACCCCCGGCCAGCCGGTCGCCAGCTCCGCTGCGCCCAACGACAGCGGGACGAAGAACGGGATCGCTCCGACGACGTAGAAGAATATTCCGGCCCAGCCGTATTCGGCCGTGCTCGGGGAGCCTCGCAGCGCCAGGATCGCTCCTACAGTCATCAGGGCGATACCCGTCTGACCGACGAAGCGGGCCTGGCCGCGTGGGTCGGCGGCCAGATGCATGACGACGTGCCTGCGGCGGGCCAGGCGCTCTGCGAGCATGAAGGCACTCCCATCTGCGGAAGGACTCGGTCGGCTTACGAGCCTGCAGTAGCCAGCACAACACCAGCACCGCGTCGGCGGCAGGGACATTGGTCCGGCGCCGCCGGGCTCGAAGTCCGTCATTCGGTTCCGCGCCGAGGCCCCCGAAAGCTCAGTGAAGCGGGAAGGCCTGCCGCTTCACGCGCCCCAGCGGCATCACCATGAGTACGCCGCAGACCTTCCCCGTGGCGTTCCCGGCGAGTTCAGGATTACCCGCGGGGAAGTTCCCGCCGCGCGCCGCGGCGGGATGTACCGCGCCCGGCAATCCGGCCCGGAACCCGGTCCCGCCGGGCTACCCCCGGACACCGGCCGGCCGCCGGCGGCTCACGCTACGGGGGAGTGCTCCGGGCATGCGCCTGGGTAGCGCGCCCCTGTACGGGAGGTCCAGGTGAAGCCACGCCACGTCCGCCGGGTCCATCGGCTCGGCCTGGATCCCGCCGGCCGTCATCGCGCACCCGTCCGACGTCGTTCTGGGCCGGCCTCGGGCCGGCCCCGGCCCGGATGCCGTGGCGGCTGGCGCCGGCCTGATCGGGCCGATCTTCAGCCGCCGCCGGTGCTGCCGGCGGGCGCCTCACCCGGCTCGGCTGTGCTCCCCGAGATGGTGCGGCTGCCGCCGGGCGCATGGGTGATCTCGACCCGGCGGGCCTGAGTCTTGGGCGAGACGGGGATGGTCACGTGCAGGACACCGTCGGCGTAGGCGGCGGTGAGGTTCTCCGAGTCCACGCCCTCGCCGAGGGACAGCTGCCGGGTAAACGCCCCCTGGGGCCGCTCGGCGACAATGACCTGCTCGCTCTCGCCGTAATGCGGGCTGCGTTCGGCCCGGATCGTCAAGGTGCTGTGCTCGACAGTGACCTCGACGCTGTCCGGGTCCACGCCGGGCAGGTCGGCCTCGACGTGGTAGCTGCCATCCCCGGCGCGGTAGACGTCCATCGGCATGCCGAGCGGGGCACGCGTCCCGGTCGCGGCCATCGACAATAGCCGCTCCAAAGGGTCACGGAAGGGATCGAACCTGATCACTGCCATCACCGCCTCCTCCTCCTACGATGCCTGCAGAAAGTGTCCCGGCGCGGGCGGTGATCACGCGGCCAGCCCCGAGGCCAGCCACCGCAGGACTTGCTCCTCTTGCCGGTCACGTCTTGTCTCCGCCAGGCCAGGCAGCACGCCGTCACCCTGACGGCGGTGCCGCCGCCATTGCCCACCATCGCGCCCCCAGCGGACGCAGGCAAGGTCCAATGGCCCGCACACCCGGGGACCTTGGGCCCGCGCACCGCCACGGCCGCACCAGCCCTTGCCACCCCGCGCACTGTCTCCGCCGGATGATCACGGCTGATCAGGACGGTATCGCCTGATCTGCGGCACAGTGGCCGGCCCCGACCGCCAGGAACGGACCTGACGGACCACCAGGAAGCAGGCCACCGATCCCCCACACCCTCATATGCGCAGAATTCCCAGATCTGCACGGCCTTTACCCGGACCGGAATCGGGGCAACGCGCGCGCAGATCGGCTCGGCGTGCGTTCTCCCTGGCCTTCTCTATTATTCAGCGTGATGCCATCTGTGGGCGTACCTGTTGTCAGCGGATTCGAGCCGGTGTGGCGTGACCGGCCTGGAGGTCGCCGTCGGACGAGGTGACCGTCGATGCTGGCGTACGAACGACCTTGCCTGCCGCTGGCTAGATCGTGCCTGACCTGGCACGGAGGGTGCTGCCGTGCTGGCGGCAGGGCGGTAGGGCGGTAGGGCATCGGTCCGGGGCCGGCCACACGGGACCGCGGCTGCGCCGCCAGGTCACCAGGCGGCCGGGCGGGCCGCTGGCTGATGCTGACGCGCGACGCGTGCTGGGCCCGGTGCTGCCTGCGCCGGGCCTGACGGCTAGGAGGCGGCCGGCCCGCCATCGGCCTGCCAGACTGCCCGGACCGCGGCCGCTTCGGCCGTTGCCTGGGCCCGGCCGGCCGTCGCCGCTGCTGCCCGGCGCGACACGTCAAGCACGTTGTGTCCGATGGCCCGCATGGCCGCGCGGTCCGGCCGCACGAGCGCGACGCGGGCTCCGGCCGCGGCCAGCGCGGCCGCCTGCCGGCCGGGGCTAAGCATGATGGGCCCGGTGCCTGGGATACGGGCGCCACGATAACCACCCGTCCGTATCTGGCCGCCAAGTCGGCGTTGGCTACCGAGCGCACGCCGCCGTCCACGAAACGGCGATTCCCGATGGTGACCGGCGGCCAGACTCCGGGCACCGCGCAGCTGGCGCCAACCGCATCCACCAGGCCGGCCTTCCCAGCGGAATCAAACACCACGAGCTCGCCGGTCCGCGCGTCCACGGCGGTCACCTTGAGCATCTTGGCGGGCCAGCCGCCGGCGGGCAGCCGGGCCTCGAACACCTTGCGCCGCTCGGCCTCCGGCATGACGCGGGCGGCCAGCGCCCAGTGGCCGATCCGCGCCCGAGCGCGCTCCGGGTCCCGGCTGGTGTTCATGACCCACAGCAGCCTGCCGATGAGGCCCCAGCCGATCCGGGCAGCGGGCTCCGGATCAGGCGGCGCGAGCTGAGCCTGGTATAGCGCCTCAGGCTCCTGCCCAGAGGTGATGTCGGCACCGACAACCGACCCGGCCGATGTCCCGATGATCACGTCAGCTGCGGCCAGGTCGATACCCAGCTCGGCCAGCCCCGCGATCAGGCCGGTCTCTTAGGCAATGCCTGTGACACCACCGCCGCCCAGGACAAGCGCGCGTCCGTCCATGACTTCCCTTGTACACCAATCCGGCGCATTTGACTCCAGGTGGCGCGGCACCCGCAGCACGCGGCGGTTCAGCCGCGACCTGCTGCCGGATAGCGCAGCCGGGCACTCGCAAGCGGCACTCAGCGGTTCACTGCCGCCATTCCGCTGCCGGACGAGGTCGTCCGTGCCATCGTCAGGCACTAGATCCAGGAGATCGCCGGTCCCGCCCGCTGAGATGCCGCGCCACGTACCGGCCATGCCGGGTACCCGGACAGCACGCCACCGGCATCAGCAGCCGGGACCACCATGATGGCCAGTTCGCGTCCGCCACTCCCCGCCGCCACAGTCCGGCCGTACCGCCTGCGCCGCCCGGCCGAAGGTCCCGTGCGCAGGGACGTTGGTCCGTGGCGCGCGCTCCCGTGATGGGGTGGACTGACTGTGACAGAGGACCCCAGGCATACGCGGAGGAACGGACCAGATCCGCGCACCGCGCAATCGAGATCCGCGAGAAGCGGAGGGGGGTCCTCTCGTCGCGTCTTGCCTGGATTACCTTGTGCGGGAGCCGACGCTGAGGGTGAGCGGCGCCGGTCGCCGCGCACGCCATCGGCCAGTGAACGCCCCGTCAGCCGCGGCATCGACAGTCATGGGCCCAGCCGGTCGCCGCAGGGGGCCGGGCTCACAGCAGGGGATGTGATCAGGTCGTTTGGCGGCAGCGTGTCACATCTTCGTCAGCGCGCCGGGTGGTGATCAGGGCATACCGTCCCGGGAACAAGATCAGCGTCATCTGGGTAGGCCAAGTCGGCCATGCGCTGGCGCACGCCGCAATCATAGTGCTCGCCGTCGGCCCGGCCGGCTGAGCCCGCCGGGCGTTCAAGCGTCAGCGAGGGGGGCAGTTGGCTAGGTCGGCGCCCTTGTCGGCGGCAGGTTTCCGTCCTGTGGCTCATGCGTGACGCCTGCCTCGTGCAACTCGTGCTGCCGCGCCGCAGCGGACGCCGGATCGAGCCCGCCCGGACCAGCAGCCGGCCGTGGGACGTTGGCCTGCCCCAGGCCAGACCATGGCCTCCTATGGCCGTACCGGCAGGCGAGACAACCTGAATATGTAGTTGTGGTCAAGCAAATTAACGGGATCGAGCAGATGTGAAGCATAGAACCCGCGGCGTGGGGATACAGCTGGAAGGTACTTTCACCCTCCTCGCCTCCCAGCCCGGGCTGGATGCGATGGGCGGTAGGTCAGCTTGCATAAATATGCATCGTCGCGCTTTGGGTGAACGTCCTCAATTGCCGCGATGAGTGACGTCGGGAGCACCAAGTGGCATCGGCGAAATTTTGCTTCCACGACTGCGGTTGCACACTCCGACCCGGGAAGTTGGACACAGATGGTGGTCCAGCAGTTGTGGCACTTGCGCGTCTAATCGCCATTCGGCGCGGCCATCGTCCGCATGGCCCAGGTGGAGCCCGGCGGCCGCACCGGAGGCTACTTCGAAGCCACAGGCCCCACTTCCCCGGTAAGAGGCTGGTAAGAGGCCCTCTTCCGGCATCGGCGGCAACCGGCACCGGCTGCCCGCGTGCCCTTCACCGAGTTCCTCGCTTGTCCTGCGTCAGCCGGCTGGATTAAGCGAGCCCGGATGGAACCGGTCCGGGACCGGAATCGTCCGATCCAGGTATCGGGCCGGCAGGCTCGCCGCGGGCGGGCCGGTCGCGATCGAGAGCACCCGTCATCCACAGCGAGGGCTGGTAACCGAGATGACCGTACTCCCCAGCCAAACCAGCGGCCGCGATCATCCCCGAACCGGCCGGCCGCGCCGGGCAAGCCGGGCAGGCGGCGCAGGCAGGACCACCAGGACGTCCTTGGCGCATGTGCGAGTGGTGGCGGCTGGCCTGGTGACCGGGGGCCTGCTGGTCTCCGGGCTGTCGGTCGGCGTCCAGGGCGCCGCGCTCGCCAAGCCGGTTTCCCCTGCCTCCAGCTTGCCGCAGCCGCCGGCGACCGGCTCGTCATCACCGGCGACGTCTGCCTCGCCGTCGCCCTCCACGACATCCGCGTCGCCGTCCACGTCACCATCAACGTCCGCATCTGCCACGCCGTCGCCGTCCGCCAGCGCCACGCCGGCCCACTCGGCGTCACCGTCGCCGTCCGCCAGCGCCACGCCGGCCCACTCGGCGTCACCGTCGCCGTCCGCCAGCGCCACGCCGGCCCACTCGGCG
>Ga0074046_10000939_pt1 | contig 26973 bp, 21 predicted proteins | sample BogForMeECP23OM3_FD_94441 | JGI IMG/M metagenome (GOLD analysis project Ga0074046, IMG submission 94441) | Bog forest soil microbial communities from Calvert Island, British Columbia, Canada - Bog Forest MetaG ECP23OM3 | ecosystem: Environmental > Terrestrial > Soil > Wetlands ...
GGCAATTCCACGCCCACGGCCTGATTGGCCTGCATGAGCAGCGTGCCCGCTTTAGCGCTTCCGAACACAAGCACCGTCTCGGGCCGGAGCGTAAGCGCCGCTTCTTTAGCGTTTTGGGCGTGATCGATCTCCGCGAAGAGATCCAGCCCCTGCGACGAGATCTCAGCCTTCAGGCGTCCCAGCGTTTCCTTTGGATTGAAATTGCTGGCAATTGTGACCAAACCTTCCGCAGCCATGGCGTTCGCTCCTTAGCCTGTGCGTGACGATCATATCATAGTCCGGCGGCAAGCACCGCATGTGCGCCGAAAAACATGGCCTCCGCGCATGCGAGCCCGATAGTTAGGCGCTTGCCGCTTAACAAATACGCCGCGACACCAGTTCCGAATGCCAGGATGCGAACTGTGAAGCCTATTGCGGCAAGCTCAGCTGCCGGCACAAGCAGCATGCGCGCGACGAGGCCCGCGACGAGCGCGGTCGAGACATCTCTCACCCAAAGCATAACCGGGCTTTCTGGATCGGCGCCGCGCGAAAGCAACAACCCGGCCAGGCGCCAAATATCGTTCGCGGCAGTTCCAGCGATGGCAAGCGTCAGCCAAATCCAGGCATTATCCGGCATCGGCGTGCTCAGCGATGGGAGTAACCACCTCTATCGCTCGAGGCGCGGCGCTGCGGCGCCGGAAAAGGAGATACGAGGCGGTTCCCCCCGCAAGACCCGTAAGGATAAGATCGAAACTTGGTGCGATCTTCATGAAAAGCGGCGCGCCGCATAGGCCAAGGATTATGGGGGCATAATCGGCCATCTTGCGTGCCGCTCCTATGAGCCCCAGGAGAAAGTAAATCGGGGTGAGAAAAATCAAACTTGCGGCCACGGTGCGCGGAAGGTCGCCGGCGATGAGGTACCCGGCAGTCGTGCCCGTGGAGCTGACGCCCACGAGGATGGCCGCCAGCCCGAAATAATACGGCATCCGCATGGCTCGCGGCATAAACGGAATGCGGCGCATCGATTCGATCCACATCGTTACCGCGACGAAATGCGCAGCTATGTAGTCGAGCCGGCGCGGACGGCGCCCGGCGCGCAAATGCGGCATCAGCGAGACCGTCATCGGAAGCAGCCGGACGCCCGTAAAAGCCACGGCCAGCGCCGCGGTCCATAAGGGAGCATGCCGCGAGATCTGATCGACGAGGATCACCTGCGCCGGAAGCGCGAAGACGAAGACGGTGGTGTAGAGTGCGTGCGCAAGGCCGAAATCGGCGCCGCGGCAGAGTACGCCGAAGCCCACAAACGAGAGGCAGAGCACGGCGGCTGGCGCGAGCGGCGCATTGCGAAACGCTTTGATAAGGCCGGCCCTCGTGCGCGTCATATGGTCATGTCTTAGGGGATGCGTTCTAACCGCTCAATCCTACGGCACGTAAAAAGGCCCCGGCAATTGCTTATTGCCGGGGCCTTCAATCGTCTGAAGCCCTGCTAGCGGTTCAGCGGCACTTTTGGGATAAGCGCCGTCGGAGCGCGCTCACCGCCCTCGCCATCCGGGCCGCTTTCGCCTCCGTCCTCTGTCTTGACGAGGGGCTTGCACTCGATAACCTCGAAGGAGAGCGCCTTCGTGCCGTCCTTTTCGGTAACCACGACGCGAACGGTCCCGCCGGCTTCGAGCTTTCCGAACAGCAGCTCCTCCGCCAGCGGCTTTTTGATGTGCTCCTGGATGACGCGCGCGAGCGGTCGCGCACCGTAAAGCTCGTCGAAGCCGTGATCGGCGATCCATTCCATCGCCTCGGGCGAAAGCTCGATCATCACATTGCGGTCGGCGAGTTGCGCCTCAAGCTGGAAGACGAACTTTTCGACGACCTTGCTGATCATGGCGCGCGACAGCCTTGAGAACGCGATGACTGCATCGAGCCGGTTGCGGAACTCAGGGCTAAACATGCGTTTGATCGCTTCCTCGTCCTCGCCGACACGCTGCGTGCCGCTGAAGCCGATTGCGGCCTTGGCCATCTCGGCCGCGCCCGCATTCGTGGTCATGATTAGGATCACATTGCGGAAGTCGACCTGCTTGCCGTTGTGGTCGGTGAGCTTGCCGTGATCCATAACCTGCAACAGGACGTTGAACAGATCGGGATGCGCCTTCTCGATCTCGTCAAGGAGCAGCACGCAATGCGGGTTCTGGTCCACGCCGTCGGTCAAAAGGCCGCCTTGATCGAAGCCGACATAGCCGGGAGGCGCGCCGATAAGCCGCGAAACGGTGTGCCGCTCCATATATTCCGACATATCGAAACGGAGGATTTGCACGCCGAGCAGGGCCGCGAGCTGGCGGGCCACCTCGGTCTTGCCGACGCCAGTCGGGCCGGAGAAGAGATAGCTGCCGATGGGCTTCTCGGGATCGCGAAGCCCGGCGCGGGCGAGCTTGATGGCTGCCGAGAGCGCGTGAATGGCTTGATCCTGGCCGAAAACCACGCGCTTGAGGTCGTTTTCAAGATTGCGCAGAAGCTCGGTATCGGACTTCGACACAGTCTTGGGCGGGATGCGCGCCATGGTCGCGACGGTTGCTTCCACCTCTTTGACGCCGATGGTCCGCTTCCGCTTCGACGGCGGCAACAGCATTTGCGACGCGCCGGTCTCGTCGATCACGTCGATGGCCTTATCGGGAAGCTTGCGGTCGTGAATATATTTCGCCGAAAGCTCTACGGCCGCCTTGATGGCCTCGTTCGTATATTTGATGTTGTGGAAGTCCTCGAAATAGGGCTTGAGGCCCTTCATGATCTCGATAGCGTCCTCGACGGTCGGCTCGGCCACATCGATCTTCTGGAAGCGCCGGACGAGCGCCCTGTCTTTCTCGAAGTGCTGACGGTACTCCTTGTAGGTCGTCGAGCCGATGCAGCGCAGCACACCCGATTGCAAAGCGGGCTTCAAAAGGTTCGAAGCATCCATCGCACCGCCCGAGGTCGCCCCGGCACCGATCACCGTGTGGATCTCGTCGATGAAAAGGATGGCGCCCGGATAGGCCTCGATCTCTTTCATGACCGCCTTCAGCCGTTCCTCGAAATCGCCGCGGTACCGCGTTCCGGCGAGCAGCGTGCCCATGTCGAGGGAGAAAACCGTCGCATTCGCGAGCACCTGCGGTACTTCGCCGCGCACGATCTTGCGCGCGAGCCCTTCGGCGATCGCGGTTTTGCCCACGCCCGGGTCGCCCACGTAAAGCGGGTTGTTCTTCGACCGCCGGCAAAGCACCTGAATGGTGCGCTCGATCTCCTTGTCGCGCCCGATGAGCGGATCGATCCGCCCATCCTTCGCCTTCTGGTTCAGATTGACGCAGTAGGCCTCGAGCGCGTCGGTGCTGCGCTTTTTGCCGTCGTCCCCCTCCACGGTGGTCGAATCGTCCTCGACGCCCCGGATACCGCGAGGCTCCGACATCCCTGCGCGCTTCGAGATGCCGTGCGAAATGAAATTCACCGCGTCGAAGCGGGTCATGTCCTGCTCGGTCAGGAAAAAGGCTGCGTTGCTCTCGCGCTCGGCGAAAACCGCAACGAGCACATTTGCGCCCGTCACCTCCTCGCGGCCCGAGGACTGCACATGCACGACGGCGCGATGGATAACGCGCTGGAAGCTTGCTGTCGGCTGCGCCTCGCCATCTTGGTCGAGAATGAGGTTGGACAGCTCCTTATCGATGAAATCGGTCAATTTGGCACGGAGCCGGTCCAGATCGACATTGCAGGCGCGCATGACCGAGGCTGCATCGCGGTCGTCTACGAGAGACAAAAGGAGGTGTTCCAGCGTGGCGTATTCGTGATGGCGGTCGTTCGCATATTCGATAGCGCGATGGAGCGACTCTTCCAAGCTGTTCGAGAATGATGGCACTGCCGCACCTACTCCTTTTCCATAGTACACTGCAGGGGATGCTGATGCTGCCGGGCGAAGTTCATCACCTGCGTCACCTTCGTTTCGGCAACCTCATAAGTATAGACGCCGCAGACACCGACGCCTTTTTGATGGACATGAAGCATTATACGGGTGGCTTCCTCCCGGTGCTTGTTGAAGAACCGTTCGAGTACGTAAACCACGAACTCCATCGGCGTGTAATCATCGTTCAAGAGAAGCACTTTGTACAGGCTTGGGCGCTTGGTCTTGGGACGCGTCTTTGTAACGACCCCCGTTTTGACGTCGTTTTCGCCCTTGAAGCCGTTATTGCCTGCCATAGCCACGATCATCGAGAGTCTGTCACCAAGCCAAAAGTATCGCGCCTGCGGAACCGCGGGCATCCAACCCTATTTGGCTATGGAAGCCCTCATCCTCCATACTCCCGTTTATCGGTTTCGTCTGTCAAGAGCCGCAAACGTAAGCACGAGCCGAATATATGGCTTGCTCCTCGCGTTGGAAGGGGGCAGGCAATTCCGGCCGTCTGCAAAGCCGCGGAACGGTAAAATATTCTAAATTCTAACGGCACCTGGTCCGGCTGCGACGCTGGTAGGAGAGCGTTAACGCACGCGATAGTATATGCTAATGCGTCCACAACGCGAGGTAGCGAAGTTCGCGGCGATCGCTTGCCTTGCTGACGACAATTTTTTCGGGTTTTTAGGCACCTCCGATGATCCGGCAAAAATCGATGTCCGTCCTGAAAAGGGATCTTAGGTTGACTCTACGAGTTGCACCGAAGCTGCCGGTGCTTGTCCTTACCGCTTTGGCAGCGCTGCTTTTTGTGACAACAGAAGCTGACGCCCGGCGGCACTATTACCGCCACCACGCATCGGCATACTCGCCCCCGGGTTCGGCCATGGCCATCGACCTTTATACGGGCCGCATTCTTTATTCCAAAAATGCCACCGAGCTGCGTTATCCGGCGTCTCTCACGAAGGTTATGACCTTATACCTTCTTTTCGACGCTCTGCGGGATGGCAAAATCGGCATGAACACCCAGCTGAGGGTTTCGGCGCATGCGGCCGATCAATCGCCGACGAAGCTCGACCTTTCCGAAGGCGATACGATCTCCGTTGCCGATGCGATCGGCGCCATCGTAACCAAGTCGGCCAATGACATGGCGGTCGCTGTCGCGGAAGGGCTTGCAGGCTCCGAAGAGGAATTCGCAAGGCGAATGACTCAAAAAGCGCGGACGATCGGCATGCTGCATACGACCTTCCGCAATGCATCCGGCTTGCCAAACGACGAGCAGCAGACAACAGCGCAAGATCTCATCATACTTGGGAAGAGCATTCTGGCCGATCATCCAGAACGGTGTAAGGTCTTTTCAACAAAATACTTCCAGTATGACGGGCAAGTCTTCAAAAACCATAACACGCTTCTATTCTCCTACCAGGGGATGGAAGGAATGAAAACCGGCTTCACCTCTGCCTCCGGCTTCAATTTGATTGCGACGGCGCGCCGCGGCGATAAGAGATTGCTTGCGGTTGTCCTGGGAGGCCCCTCGGCTGGCGCGCGAAACGCAGCGATGCGGAACATCCTCGACAATGCATGGCCGAAAGCATTGACTCAGACTGCGGCGCGGAAGGCCGGGATCCAAGTGGCGGCGGTAAAGCGGACACCCCCAGCCGAGCCCCCTGCACCGAAAACTGAAAAGCCTGCGGCCGCCGCGGTTACGCAGGCAGCCGCCCCGGCCGGTTCGTCAGCCTATAAGTTTCCAGGAGCTTACTCCCGCCTGAAGAGAAGACCGGACCCGACTTCGATCTCGATTCTTCTCGCATCGATCGAAGCGGGGCTGGTCAGCAAACCGAGGCCCGCGCCGGCTGCGCAGGCGAGCCGGCCATCCGATATGACAACCGACGAACCCGAGGACAAGGCGGAGACAGCCGCAAGCAGCAGTCCGGGCTACGTGCCGCCTCCGCCACAGGAAATCTCCCGGAACGAGACGCTGGCGGCATTGACTGCGCCCGGCCAGCATAATGTATCGGTGCATTACAAAACTGTGCGTCAGCCCGAAGTGATACCGCTGGCGGCAGCCTCGCTCGATCCAATTGCGGAGGCCGTGCCCGCCAAACCTGTGCAGACGGCTCGCATAGCCGGCGTCCGGGACGAGGCGCCCCAAACCCTGGCGGCGGCGGCTGCGGCGGAATCGCGTGGCCTGGAAAGGCCTGGGCCCTTTCACGTGCAAGTCGGCGCGTTCGCCGATCAGGAGCAGGCCAAGGAGCGCCTTCAAAGCGTCAAACAGGCGCTGGGCGCGGAAACGTTGAAAGCGCACCCCGAATTCATCATGCCCGTCTCGCTGCCGACGGGGGTGACGATGTTCCGCGTCCGCTTAAGCCGGTTCGCCGATGAAGCGCAAGCGAAGGCAGCCTGCAAGCGGCTCAAGAAAAGCGGCATCGAGTGCTGGGACATCCGAGCGGATTAGAGTCTATCCTGGTCTATCAGAGTCGCCGGGAAGTTCCCCCTCACCCCAGCCCTCTCCCCAAGGGGAAAGGGGGAAGAAGCTGCGGCCCTCTCCCCAGACGGCGAGGGAGTTTCGAGCGTCTCTCTCCCCCTGGGGAGAGAGACAGAGTGAGGGGGTCTTAAGCTGTTTCCGCTTATATAGGACAGACGCTAGCCCGCGCTGCGGGCCCGCTCAGCAATCCGGTTCAGGGGTAACGGCTACGTGCTCGCGCGACCAGGCTATATAGGGCCGCTGGAATTGCGTGACGTTCTTGTAAGGCCGGAGCAGAACGCGCCGCGGCGGTTCGCCGGGTTTGCATATCCAGCCATAAACAGCAGGGCTCCGTCCGACTTCGTAAACGCCGGGCTCTACGACGTCGCGCTGGATGTAAGTGCGATGAACGGGACGCGGACGCTCTTTCGCCGGGCATTCCGCCAAGCTCTGGCCTGAGAAAATACACTCCAACGCCATGATGCCGACGATAGCAACGCTCGACGTCCGGGCCGTTCTTTTCATGTCCGCTCTCCGCTCCGCACTTGCCGCGCGAGAATCGCATCTGCTGCTTATCCCAGGTATAGACAGTGTTCGCCTATAAGGCTACGAGCGCAGTAACGAAATTTTGGCGCCTATTGCGCAAACGCCACAGCTTTGGGCCATTGCAAGAGACAAGTGTCCCGAGTAGGTCACGTCCGTCATTGCGAGGGGCAAAGCCCCGAAGCAATCCAGAAGGGGCAAATGCGGGCATGGAGCAAGCGGCCCCTGGACCGCCACGGCGGCTTTGCCGCCTCGCGATGACGGTTCTGGAAACGCCGCCGGAAGCATTCAACCGGACTGGTATCAGCGCTGGAAACTCGCGCTAAAAGCGGCACGTTTGAAGTAGAAGTACAGAAGCGAACTGTTGGCGGCAGCAAAAAAACACCAGACCGAGACGAAGGTCGCGAAATAGGTGTAGGCTGTAACCACAAAGCCTACCAGAATCGCGGCACCGAAATTCTGGACAGCTTTGTTCGAAGACAGCAACAGCGGCACACAGGTGCACAGCAGATAGATAACGCCCTGCCAGGAAAGCACGCTCTCCTCGCCCCCGTAGGCGATGCTGTGCCCGCAGATGGCGGCGGGCGCCGGGTTCCCGATAAGACGGCCAAGGATATAGAGCGAAAGCGAGCACCCGAAAATGGCTATGGCATAAAGGGCTTGCCTCCGGCGCAGATCGGGTTCGACCGGTAGCACCGCGAGCGCGATGTAGGCTGGCCACAGGACCTTGGCAAAAACCAGAAAGCTCAACGAGAGAGTGGCAACCGCTTCCCCGCCGCTCCCGGCCGATAGTTGCAGCCAGAGAACGCCTTCGATTGCTTGCTGGGCCGCGAACAGCAGCGGCATGCTTGCAAGAGGAAGCTCGCGCCAGCTTTTGACTTGCTTAAGGGTCGCAACACCGATTGCAGCCGTGAAGGCGGCGGCCGAGAAGCTCGCGGTTGCCGAGAAACACATGCCAGCCGCACTCCGCGCTCTCAAGTAGCCCGCGTGCGATCCATGGAAGCCGGGATGGATGGGCGCGAGAGTCAGCGAAATGCTGTCGAATGACCCGTAACACAAAGATGGCCGCGATCATGGAAGAAAAGCTCCCCCGTATGCCGGGGGGCTCGCTTATTCCTCCTTTTTCGTCCGCGCCATGCCGTAATATTCGGCGTTGGGACGCATGCCGGTGGCGCTGGCCAGCCGGTTCGACATGTTGAAGAAGGATGCGACCGCGGCAATGTCCCAAATGTCGCGCTCCGAAAACCCGAGCTGGCGCAGCATATCGCGGTCCGCGTTCTCCACTTTTTCCGGCGCTTCGGTCAGCTTGACGGCGAAATCGAGCATCGCCTTCTGCTTGGGCGTAAGCTCCGCCTCACGGTAGTTGTGCTCGATCGTCTCGCCGAACACGGGATCGTTCGAGCGGTAGCGCACGGCCGCGCCATGAGCGGTCAAACAATAATGGCAGTGGTTGATGGCGCTGACCGCGACCGCAATCATCTCCCGCTCGAGCCGCGATAGCCCGCTCTCGCCGAGCATCAGATCGTCCACCGTATCGATAAAGGCTTTGAGCTTCTTATTGTCGAAGGAATAGGCCTTGAGCACGTTGGGCACAAAGCCAAGCTTCTCCTCGCAAACCCGGAAATAGTCGCGAAGCCCGGGTTCGAGGCCAGTTTCAGGAAGGTTTAGCGCTATAATGGGTTCATTTTTGCTCACAGGTTCGGTCTCCCCAGCTCGTGCGAGTTTGGTGGCCTAAGCAGAGTTCGCAAAAGTGGCCTTCCCGGTTTTGCGATAAAACTCTGCGAAAACGAAAAATCCTAAGCAGGCATCCGTTGGCTAGGCCAACGGGGTCTGCTTAGCATTACCCTTCCCACCATATAAGGGCTCCGGCTACGTTGCGTGAATTGGCTCGCCAGGATCATAACAAGGATCGTGCACGATGACATTACTGTCCGGGACGCCTGAAGGCAGCAAGCTCGCGGCGGTTGTCCAGAGCTTATCCAGCCAGCTAGGCGATGAGCTCGCCGCAAAGTTCGCAAGCCACCTTTTCAATGAAGCCGACACGGCTGAGATCGAGACATACGAGACAGCCGATTTGGCGGCGCTCGCGGCCGATGCTTTCGAGAGCTTCCGCATTCGCATGCCCGGCGAGCCCAAGGCTGTGCTGCACGCCCGCTCGCTGAAGAATAGCGACTTCCTCGCGATCGATATCGTCAACGACGACATGCCCTTTCTTCTCGACTCGGTTGTGCGCGCACTTCGCGATCGAGGCCTTGTTCCCGAGCTCGTCGCCCATCCCATATTCGAGGTCCGGCGCGATGGGGAAGGGCGGCTTATAGCCCTCGATCCAGTCCGTGCCGCTCCAAACGGCGCGCCCCGCGAGAGCTTCATTCATCTCCAGATCCGCAAAACCGGCCCGCTGCCGCCGCCAGGGGAGCTTGCCGGCACCATTCTTAAGGTTCTCGGGGACGTAAGAGCCGCCGTCTCGGACTTTGAAGCCATGACCTCCCGTTTGCATCGCGCGATTGCCGATTTCGAGCGGAACCCGCCTCCGGATGCGCCAGAGACCAACGCCGAGGCTATTGCCTTTCTGCGCTGGCTGTCCGCAGATAATTTCATATTCTTGGGCGTCCGCGAATATGACTATACCGGCAGCGGGGATACAAGCGAGCTTGTGCCCATCGCGGAGTCTGGGCTTGGGCTTTTACGCAGCGCTCATATTACGGTTTTGCGGCAAAGCAGCGCGCAACCGAGGCTCACGCCTCAGATCCGCGCCTTCTTCTTGGCTTCGCCCCCCGTTATCGTTGCAAAGGGTAATGACAAGTCCACGGTTCACCGCAGCGGGCACATGGACGTCATCGGCATCAAGCTTTACGGCGAAGGCGGGAAGATCACGGGCCAATTGCGCGTGGCGGGGCTCTTTACCGCGAGCGTTTACAACCATTCCACCCTCAACATTCCGCTGCTTCGCGAGAAGGCCGGCAAAGTGCTGCACGGTTTGGGCTATCCGCTCGAGAGCCATTCGGGGCGCGCGCTTCTCAACGTGCTGGAGACCTTCCCGCGCGACGAGCTTTTTCAAATTCCGGCGGATCAGCTTGCCAGGATCTCTGGCGAGATCCTCAAAATCGATCTGACGCCGAGGCCGCGCGTTTTCGTCCGCCGCGATGAGTTCGAGCGCTTCATATCCGCCCTCGTGTACGTTCCACGCGAGCGCTACAGCACCGATGTCCGCGTCGCTATTTTGAATAGGCTCGAGGAGGCATTCGGCGGGCGCATCGAATCGTTCACGCCCTTCTTTCCCGAAGGTCCTATGGTCCGTACGCATATTGTGATCTGGCGCACCGATGCCGGGCTCAAGGATGCTGCGGAAGCCGCTCTGGAGAAGGAGGTAGAAAAGATCGTCCGCAACTGGAGCGACGAGTTCTCCAGCCTTATTCTGCAGCATTACGGCAGCGCGGGATACGCTCTGGCCGGCAAATATCTGCACGCGTTTCCCGCCGGATATCAGGAGACCAACCGGCCGGAACGCGCCTTGGAGGACGTCCAGCGCCTTGAGAAGCTCGGGCCAAACCGGCATACGGATATCGATCTCTACCGGGACGATCCAGCGGACCTAAACAGCGTGCGAGCCACGCTGCAGCAGCTCGACGAACCGCTCACTCTATCCAAACGGGTGCCGATACTTGAGAATATCGGCTTCCACGTCATTTCCGAGCGGACTTTTCAGCTTACCCCCAAAATGGATGGGGTGGCGCGCCTCGTTTACCTTCACGATAGCGATTTGCGTCTTTCGAACGGCGGCGGCGCCGAACTCTTGGCGAGGCGCGAAAATCTCGAGAACGGATTTCTGGCAGTTTGGAGCGATGCGGCAGCCAACGACCGCTTCAATGGCTTGATCCTTAGCGCCGGCCTCAATTGGCGGCAGGCCGCGCTGCTTCGCGCTTATAGTGCCTATTACCGGCAAACAGGCGCGCCCCATGGCCCGATTTACGTATCCGAGGTGCTCAACAAGCATCCAGGCGTCGCGGCGGACTTGTTCGCTCTGTTCGACACCATGTTCAACCCGGCGAACGCGCTGAACGAGGAGGGCCGGAACGCCGGGCGGGCCGGGATCTCGGAGCGCATCTCGCGCGTGCTCGACGAAATTCCGGTGCTCGATGAGGATCGTATCCTGCGCAACCTCCTCGCCCTGGTGAACGCCACGCTGCGCACCAATTTCTACCACCGGGGCGAAGATGGAAACCCTCCTGAGACCATCGCCTTCAAACTGCGTTGCTGCGAGATCGATTGGCTACCCGCTCCCAAGCCGTTTGCGGAGGTTTTCGTTTATTCGCCGCGCTTCGAGGCCATCCACTTGCGCCGCGGCCCGATAGCGCGCGGCGGCCTCCGCTGGTCGGACCGGCCGCAGGATTTCCGCACGGAGATTTTGAGCCTCGCCAAGGCGCAGCAGGTGAAGAATGTCGTCATCGTGCCGCAAGGTGCCAAGGGCGGCTTCGTGCCGCGTTTTTTGCCGAGGGCCAACCGCGAGGCTGTCCAAGCCGAGGGCGTTGCGTGCTACAAATCCTTCGTCTCAAGCCTCTTATCGATCACCGACAATCTCGTGAAGGGCAAGGCCGTGCCCCCGGCCGATACCGTGCGCCGGGACGCAGACGATCCTTATCTTGTGGTCGCGGCAGACAAGGGCACGGCCTCATTCTCGGACATCGCCAACGAGATTGCGCTCTCCCGCAATTTTTGGCTTGGCGATGCCTTTGCGAGCGGCGGCTCGGCGGGCTACGACCACAAAAAGATGGGCATCACGGCGCGGGGCGCTTGGGAGGCGGTGAAGCGCCATTTCCGGGAGATGAACATCGATATTCAAACAACGCCGTTCACCGTTGCCGGCATCGGCGATATGTCCGGCGACGTGTTCGGCAATGGCATGCTCTTGTCCAAGGCGATCAAGCTCGTGGCCGCTTTCGACCACCGCGATATTTTCATCGATCCCGATCCGGACCCGGCGCTAAGCTTCGAGGAGCGCAGGCGGCTTTTCGATCTACCGCGATCGAGCTGGCAGGATTACGACAGGTCCAGGCTCTCCAAAGGGGGAGGCATTTACAGCCGGAGCGAGAAGTATATTTCGCTGTCCGCTGGGGCGCAGAAGCTGCTTGGGCTCGGAGCCGTAGTCACGCCTGCTGAGCTTATGGCGGCGATCGTCAAGGCGCCCGTCGATCTGTTGTGGTTCGGCGGCATCGGCACCTATGTGCGCGGCAGCGGCGAGACCGATGCACAGGTGAACGACAAGGCCAACGACGCGATCCGCGCGGCCGCAAAAGACCTGCGCGCGAAGGCGATCGGGGAGGGCGCCAATCTCGGCCTAACCCAGCGCGGGCGCATCGAGTTCGCGCTCTTGGGCGGCAGGATCAACACCGATGCGATCGACAACTCGGCGGGCGTCAACACCTCCGACGCCGAGGTCAACATCAAGATCGCGCTCGGCGCCGCGGCCGCTGCGGGCAAGCTCGATACGCCGTCGCGCAACCGCTTACTCGCCGCGATGACGGACGAGGTGGCCGCGAGCGTGCTTCGCAACAACTATTTGCAAACGCTGGCCATTAGCCTCGCCGAGAAGGATGGCCTTGCCGATCTCGGCTTTCAGCAGCGGCTTATGCTACGGCTCGAAAAGGAAGGCCGGCTGGACCGGGCGCTCGAAAACCTCCCCTCCGATGCTGCGATCGCAGAACGCAGCGCCGCGGGCAAACCGCTGGCGCGGCCGGAGCTTGCGGTTCTACTCGCCTACGCGAAAATCGATCTCAACAACGATCTCGCCGCCTCCACGGTACCGGACGATCCTCATCTCGGCCGCGCGCTTTCCGCTTATTTCCCGCCGCTGATGCGCGAGCCTTTCGCCAGTGAGATCGCGCACCACCCGCTGCGGCGCGAGATCATCGCCACAAGTCTCACCAACGATATCGTCAATAGCGGCGGGCCGACATTTGTGGTCCGCCTCGTGGAGGAGACCGGAAACACGCCGGAAAACATCGCCTACGCCTTCGCCGCCGTGATGGCTGTTTATGGCCTTGGCACTATCTATGCCGGCATCGATGTACTCGACGGCAAGATCGATGGCCAGAAGCAGCTATTGCTGTACCGCAAGGTGCAAGACCTGCTTCGCAGTCAGACGGCTTGGTTCTTGCGTCACGGCCTCTCGGAGAAGAGCCTCGAACCTGAGATTGCGCGCTATCGGGACGGTGCCGAATATCTTGCGATGAATTTGGGGGCCGCGCTTCCCGCAGAGGCGCAAGGCCGGCTGAAGGCCGAGGAGAAGCGCCTTAAGGATGAGGGGCTCCCCGATACGCTCGCGAAGCGCGTGGCCGCATTGGGGCCGCTGGCTCAAGCGCTCGATGCCGTGCGGGTTGCAGGTACGATGAAGGTGCCCGTTCCGGCTGCTGCCCGCACAATATTCGCGATCCGCGATGCGTTCCACTTGGAGGAGCTTGCATCGGCAAGCGAGGCGCTTGCCGGCGCCGGCTATTTCGACCGGCTGGCTGTGAACAGCAGCCTTGCCGCCGCCTCCTCCGCGCAGCGCGCTCTTGCCAGGAGCATTATCGAGCATCCGGCAGCCAAGGGCGAGTTCGAAGCTTGGAGACAATTAAATAAGGGCCCCGCTGCCCGCGTGGCAGCGAGCATTGCCGGGATGATCGAGGGCCAGGGGCTCACTCTTGCCAAGCTGACCGTGGGCGTGTCGCAACTGCGCGATCTAGCAGCTGCTTGAGGCGATAGAGCCAGGAATTGTAACGGAGCTTGTTAGACTCTTCGATATTCTGGAAGCGCGCCCATATTCTTGCCAACGGTATGGCGTAAGCCTGTGCTCGTTGTGTTTGGCGTGGCGCGAATTTTGCTTAAATCTCAGCCATTAAATGATGAGTGTGAAACCTAGCCGGTGGATATTGTTATATCGCCGGGAACGGACGGAGGCAGGGCGCCGATGGCATCGCTTGGCTTGGCAATTGTGCGCTTGAACTCTGCGCAGGCCGGCGTAGGCGCATCGCAGGAATTTCCGGTGCAAAAGCCGCATTACGATTACCGTATCGACTTCTTCCGCGGCCTCTCGCTCATCTTCATTTTTATCAATCACATTCCCGGCAACTTTTTTACCTATTTCACTTCGCGAACATTCACCCTCTTCGATTCCGCCGAAGTTTTCATGTTTCTCGCAGGCTATTCGGCTGCGCTAGGCTACTACGGCCTCGTTCCACAAGGACTTCAGGCCTTTTCGCGAAAGGCGCTCGCACGGGCTCGAACGATACTCGTTTATCATATCGTGCTCGTGGCTCTGATCATGAGCGCGGCCTTCGTGCTTGCATCGGCCGGCATCAAAACCGACTACGAGGTTTTTCTCGACAAAATTGGCAGCGAGCCGCTGCAGGCGATCGCCGCTGTACCCTTCCTCGCATTTCAGGCGCCGCTTCTCGACATCCTTCCCATGTATATCGTGGTCATGCTGCTCGCACCGTTCCTTGTTTGGCTGAGAGCGCGAAGCGAATTGGCGCTGCTTGCGGCATCGGGGCTGACGTGGATGTTCGCCGCCCGGTTCTTCCCCGCCATCCCCACCGTCACCTACGATATCAACTGGTTCTTCAATCCATTTTGCTGGCAATTCCTATTCGCCATCGGGTTGATCTTCGGGTGGCGGACACGGACGGATATGCCCCCTGTCGCGTCCGGAGAAGCGCGCTGGGTTCTCGATATTTGCTGCGCGCTCTTCGTGATCTTCAGCGCGGCGGTGCTGATGACGATTGCCTTCGAATCGATCGATACCACCGCCTCCAACCATCTGCGCGCCATGTATTTCAGCCTGAACAAACAGTCGCTGGATTTGTGGCGGGTGGTGGGCTTGCTCGCATCGGCCTATCTCGTCGCGCGCCTCGTTTCGAAAACTGCCGGATGGCTAAAGACGAAGCCCGCCCGCTGGATCTGCGCGGCCGGCAGCGCATCGCTTCCGGTTTTCGCGCTAACCGTCGTGCTGTCCTTTGCCGGCAAGTTTTTCGTACTCGCGCTTGGGCATACGATCCTGGCAGACGCTTTGGCTAGCGGTGCTGGAGTGGCGATCTTGCTCGCCGCCGCCCAGGTTTTGAAGAAGGGGCTGCTCCAGCAATGGTTCGAAGGCGTTTTCCCCGGCTTCAGCGGCTGGCTCCTCCCGCAGCAGCATCGCGGCTAGCGCAACGTGCGCAAAATTGGAATCGCCGTCATTGCGAGCGAAGCGAAGCAATCCAAGCTCAAGTCACCGATGCTGCTCTGGATCGCCGCGGCGGCAAATGCCGCCTCGCGATGACAGTGCAATGCGATCAGCTGAAATACTCGGGAGAAAGCTTAGCACTATCGGTATTGCTCGGATCGGCTCCCTCCTTAATTTTCTGCGCTGCCAAACTCTCGCCATAGGCGATCATATTAGTTATATCTTTACTCTGGAAGTTATTTATTTCCGCTTCTTTGTTTCCAATTATGGCTTCAATAGGCTTATCTGGCCTGATCGTCGCCACCTTCCGTACTTTTAAATCCTTCATGTCGTTTGCGATAACGTTGTCGCTGGCGATATCCATGAGCCGGGTTATCAGCTGAACGACATTTTTCGGTTTGACGACGGGTTCATAATTTTCTTGCCCGATGGGCGCCTGACAAACGATGCAGACGATGTGTGTCGCAGGTCCGGCTGCGGCATCCTTAATCGGCACGATGTGCTTGACGCCGCCATCGACATATTTGCCTGCGTTTGCGCCGCTCTTAATTTCGACGAGAGGCATGACCAGCGGCACCGCAGCGCTCGCCCGCACGAAATTTATGAAATCGGCGTCGGTGTTGGGCACATATTTGATCTTAGCCGTATCGATGTTGACCGTGCCAATTGCCGTTGGCACCGTGGATGCGGCGAGGCGCTGGCTGCTCAGCGTGGCTTCGATAAGGCGGCGCAGAGGGTGAACACTCAAAAAGCCATTAAAATCGTCCATGAACGCGTGGATAGCGATGGCGGTGTCGTTCCACTGCTCCACCAGGCTCGACGGCCCGGTAACTTTCTGCTGCCAAAAGGCCACCAGCTCATCGCCTATGAACGGCCAGTTTACGGCAGCGTTCAGGTCGCCTGAATTTGCCGGCGGCGTCTCATTGAGTGCCGAGTAATAGGCGCTTTTGGTTTTCCCTAGAAAATAGGCCCTATCGCACAGGAACGCGGCGTTGAGCGATCCAACGGAAATTCCATAAAGATAATCCGGCGCGAAGCCCTTATCGAGCAAGACCTTGATCGCACCGGCCTGGTAGGCGCCTTTGATCGATCCGCCTCCAAGCACCAAAGCCCGCTTGGTTGGCTGGGCTGTTTGCCCGAATGCTCGAAGCGGCACCATCGCGGCAAGAGCGCTGCCGGCAGCGGAAAGAAGCATGGATCGCCGGTCGATACCGCGATTTATTTGCGAAATCCAAGAACCGAACATTTGTTAACCCCCCTGGCCCGGCGAGGCAGTCCGCGGTGTGCCCCGGCGGCATTCGATTAAAAAACTATAGGTTAGATTAACAGAGCGGTATCGCCGGAGCAACCGCGTGGATTTTCCGGGAGTGTCTCAGTTTGTGACCCCCGACCGGACATTGCAGATTTTAGAAGCTAAAGACCGAGTTGGGTGGATTCCGGACTTCGCCGCAAGCGCGCACCTCGCACTCGCGCATGAATTGCTCGGATGGACGGGCAACGCTCGTGACACAAGACCCGGGACTATGGCCGGTACATTGTGGTGGTCGTGGCTGTCCGTCTCGACAAGGAGCGGCACATACCGCGGGAGCGGAAGCCGACGGCATCGACCACGCGGTGGGAGGAGGGGTTGCAGATGAAACGATCCACCTTAATGTTCGCATTCTCAGACGGCTTTGGATCGCTCAAGCCGTTAGCGATTCCGCCACGCCCAAAGGGTGACCAACGCTCCCACGACTGCGACGAGATAGTCGGCGACCGGCACAGGAGTGAGGCCCGCCGCAACGCCAACATGAAAGCCAAGAAAGGCCCCCGCGATGCCGACCAGGGCCGCCGTGAGGTCGCTGGCGCGTGTCCCAAACCAGCCACGCCCATAGCGAGTAACAGCCAACCCGGCAATGATGCCGATGAGTGTCACAACGACGAGGATTTGCAAGGCAGTGGTCATTTTGGGCTCTCCGTTGCGGTGAGATTGGCGTCTCGTTCAGGCTCGTCTTGCGAAGCTTGCACAGATTCTCGGAGATACGAAAAGCCAAAGCCAGCTTGATCGATGTGAACACGCTCACGTTGCTAATGCGTCTGGCCAGTTGCGGGACTACATCATCGCCAAACTGACGTTCGAGTAACGCCGGTCTGAGGTGATTTCACGGCCGAGCCACTTTGCCGGCCGCATGGTCATGCCGTCCTGCCGTAGCCCAATGATATAAGTGGCACGCGCATAGGGCTCTACGGACGTACCACCCACCGATGATATTAATTGGATTTTGCTAGGCTGCGAAAGAGTCGGAATATACCTACAGCGCGGCTACCAACCGTTAGCGGATGTTCCGTTTCCGCTCGGCGGCTACGTAGCGGCCAATAGTAGCGGCAATTATATCCTGTGGTCTGGCGATCTAAAGCAGCATTACCTAGTAATGTTAGTTGGATTTCGCTTGGCGGCCGGAATCCCTAGGCCGTGGCTAAGGCCTTAACCGGCCGCGTCCAGCAGCTTTCCGTCAACGCAGAATTCAACCTCCCAATCAGCGAGGGCTACCCCTATACCCCGGTTTATCCCCCGACTCGAGCCGCGTCGTGCTGACCGGAAACTGAGGGGCGCCCCCGCCGTTTCGGGCTCGTAAGTAGTTTCCGAACCTTTCACGATTGGCGCTGGTCACGCATAATACTATTGCGAACTAAAATGCGATCAGGAGGTGTTCTATGGAACCACAAACCATCGTAATCTGGCTTGTTATCGGCGCCGTTGCCGGTTTTCTTGCCGGCCTTGTCATGGAAGGCGGCGGATTTGGGCTTATCGGCAACATCATTGTCGGCATTCTGGGGGCGGTTGTGGCGGGTTATTTGTTCCCCCGTCTTGGCATTTCTATCCCCATCTCGGATCCGCTTATCCGCGCAATCGTCGTTTCCACCATTGGCGCGGTCATTTTACTCTTCGTGATTGGCCTTGTACGAAGATGATGACTTAAGACTTGAGACGGTGGGGCCGCAGCGATCCAGCGCTGCCCATTTTTTGAGTGCCAATGACAGACCACAGCCCTGGCGCGGCGAGCCCCCTTGCCAGATCATGGATTGAACATCGTGACTAGCGTTGGGTGCAGCCCGGAAAAGCGAAAATCATATCGCTCGTTTCTCGAACTTTTCTTCATCACGGGGCGATGGCAGTGAGTTCGGAATTGGCCCGTTGCAGGAACTCAAACCGGGACACCACCCATCTCTCAGCCGGTCCGCCGGAAGACATTGCGCCGCATCGGCGCGATGAAGTACGCCCCGCCGGCATCGCGGTGCGCCAGCGCCTCGTAGCGCCGCCTCAGCTCGCCCTCGAGCTTAGGCAAGCGCTCGCGCCGCGCGGGATCGGCAGCAATTACGACCTCGATGAAATGGCTCGCATCGCGCGGGCGGACGGCTGTGTCGTAGACAAGCTCGCTTTCGGGCGTGAGCGCCGGCGGCGGGTTTTGCAAAGCCGCATAAGCAGCGGCGCGTACCTCCGTCTCATCCTCCATGGGGCGCATCGCCTCGAAATAGTTCCCCTCTGCCAGCGGCTCGATAACGATGAGCCGGCCGCCAGGCGCCAGCACCCGCGCCGCTTCGGCGAGAGCCAGCGGCATCGCAGCCAGGGGCAAATGATGGAAGCTCTTCATATAGAAAATGGCATCGGCCGCCGCATCGGCGAAGGGCAGCTTTTCGCCGCTTGCGACCCGGTAGGTTTCGCCCGCTCCGGCCTTCGCGCGGGCGCGTTCGAGCTGGCCCTCGCTCACCTCGACGCCGATGGCCGTGGCGCCCAGCCGGGCCAGATGGCGCACAATCGCGCCGTCCCCGCAGCCCACATCGACGATCGTTTTGCCCGCGGGTTCGAGAACCTCTGCCAAGGCCTCGAAAAGCGTTAGACGCGGTCTTGTCACGCGGCCTCCAATTCTGCGGTCATAGCGACGAAGCCTTCATGATCGAGCGCCCACAAATCGGCTCCGCCGGGCCTGTGCACGCCGCAAACGCTGAAGGGATCGATGTCGAAAAGCGGGCGCCGGGCCCGGAAGCGGAACGCGCTCACAGCGGCGCCCGGGCGCTGACGCAGATAGAGATCCATCAGCAGCGTGGCTGTCAGCGGCCCGTGCACGACGAGCCCCGGATAGCCCTCGGCAGATTCGCAATAGCTCCGGTCGTAATGGATGCGATGCCCGTTGAAGGTGAGGGCGGAGTAGCGGAACAGGAGAACGGGATCGGGCACGATCTCGCGGCTGAACTCGGCAGCGCGCTCCATCTTCTCCGGCGCGGGTGCGGCTTCGCCGTGCTTCGGCGCCTCGCGATAGACGATGGTGTGCACCTCGCGGATCGCAGCGGCGCCTTTCACCTGGATTTCGTGCTCGACGCGAACGAAAACCATGCTGCCGGAGCGGCCCGCCTTGTGCGCGACATTGGCGATGGTGGAGCGGCGCTCCATCGCGGCGCCTATAGGCATCGGCGCCAGAAATTCGAACTCGCCCCCGGCCCACATCCGGCGCGGTAGCTCGACAGGGGGCAGAAAGCCGCCTCTCTTGGCGTGCCCGTCCGGCCCGATCTCGTGCTGAGGCGTGCGCGGCAAAAAATAGAGCCAGTGCCCGAGCGGCGGCACCTCGCCGGCGCGCCATGGCGGATTGGAGTGGTCAAGCGTTGCAGCAAGGCCGTCAAGCGGCGCCTGCGCGGCCAAATCGGTGTGGAACTCAGTCCGCCCAATCCAGTCCTTAAGGTGCTCGAAGCTCATGCAGCAAACTCCTTACGTAGCGCTTCGCTATGTTCGCCGAGGGCCGGCACGGCGCGGGGCACGAAGGTTTCGCCGGCCCGGCGGACGGGCGGCGCAACGCCCAAGACCGGCCCGGTTGGCGCGGGCGTTTCGATCCGCCGCAACTGCCCATGCACCGACAAATCCGCGACGCTGTTCAACGAGCCGAATGCAATCCGCGCGTTCCTGAGGCGCTCCATAGCATCGCTGCGCGTCAAGCGGTTAAAGACCGCGCCGATGGCGGCGTCGAGCGCGGGCCGGTTCGCAACGCGCGCGGTATTCTTATCGAAGCGGGGGTCGGCCGCCATGTCAGCCCGCCCGAGCACTCCTTCGCAGAACGCCGCCCATTCGCGCTCGTTCTGGATGGCGATGACAACCTCGCTGCCGTCGCCGAGGGCGTAGGCACCATAGGGCGCGATGGAGGGATGGTTCAGCCCGGCGCGCTGCGGCGCCATGCCGGCGTAATCGTGGTGCAGCAGCGGCACGGTCATCCAATCCGCAATCGAATCGAACAGCGAGACCGCAAGTCCCTGGCCCTTACCGGTGCGGCTGCGCTCCAGCAGCGCTTCGAGAATAGCAGCCTGGGCGTACATTCCGCAGGCGATATCGGCAACCGACACGCCAACCCGGCCCGGCCACTCGGGCGCGCCGGTGATCGAGGCGAGCCCGGTCTCGCTTTGCACCAAAAGGTCGTAAGCCTTCATGTCGCGATAGGGGCCGTCATCGCCATAGCCGCTGATATCGCAGGTGATGAGCCGGGGGTAGCGCTCGCGAAGGCCCGCGGAGCCGAAGCCTGCCCGCTCCGCAGCCCCTGGCGCAAGGTTCTGCACGAACACATCGGCGCGCGCGATCATGCGATGCAGTAGCTCCGCCTCGCTTTTAAGGTCGAGCACAATCGATTCCTTGCCGCGATTGAGCCAGACGAAATAGGCGCTTTCGCCATGGGCAACATGGTCGTAGCCGCGCGCGAAGTCTCCCTCGGGGCGCTCGATCTTGATGACGCGCGCGCCGGCATCGGCAAGCCTCGACGTGCAATAGGGAGCGGCCACCGCCTGCTCCACCGCCACAACGAGCATTCCTTCAAGCGCGCTCATTGCTTTGCCGGCTTTGCGGCCTTCTCCTTTTTGGGGCGTTCCTCAACGGTAGCAGCAAAGCTATGGTAGTCTCAACACGATCCAAAAAAACACTGGGAGGGTGCAGTCATGAAAGCCTTGGCGTGGGCGCTCAGCGCGCTTCTCTTCCTTGCTGCGGCGCCGGCGCGCGCTGAGGCCCCGATCGTCATTAAGTTCAGCCATGTTGTCGCGCCCGATACGCCAAAAGGCAAGGGGTCGTACAGGTTCAAGGAACTCGCTGAGAAGTATACGAACGGCCGCGTGAAGGTCGAGGTCTATCCCAATAGCCAGCTCTTCAAAGATAAGGAGGAGGTCGAGGCGCTACAGCTCGGCGCGGTGCAGATGCTGGCGCCTTCAATGGCAAAATTCGGCCCCCTTGGCGTGAGGGAGTTCGAGGCGTTCGACCTTCCCTATATCTTCCCGGATAAGGCGGTGCTCGCGCGCGCCGTCAACGGCCCGGTCGGAAAGCTGCTTCTGCAGAAGCTCGAGCCGAAGGGTATCCACGGGCTCGCTTTTTGGGACAACGGTTTCAAGATCATGACGGCGAACCGGCCGCTCGTGAAACCGGAGGACTATCTCGGCCAGAAGATGCGCATCCAGTCCTCGAAGGTGCTGGAGGCGCAGATGCGGGCACTGGGCGCGGTGCCGCAGATTCTTGCCTTCTCGGAGGTGTATCAGGCGATGCAGACGGGCGTCGTCGACGGCAACGAAAACACGCCGTCGAACGTCTATTCGCAGAAAATGCATGAGGTGCAGAAATACGCGACCCTCACCAATCACGGCTATATCGGCTATGCGGTGATCGTGAACGCGCAATTCTGGGATGGGTTGCCTGGGGATGTGCGCGCTGAGCTGGAGCGCGCGATGCACGCGACGACGGACTATGTCAACGCGATCGCGCAAAAGGAGAATGACGACGCGATTGCCGCGATCAAAGCGGCCGGGACAACTGAGATCGTAACGCTCACGGCGGACGAGAAAAAGGCGCTGCGCGAGGCGCTCATGCCGGTCCATAAGGAGATGGAAAGCCGCATCGGAAAAGATTTGATCGCGGCTCTCTATGCTGAGGCGAAGGCCGCAGGCTATTAGCGTCTGTTCTATATAAGCGGAAACAGCTTCAAGACCCCCTCACCCTGTCTCTCTCTCCTTGGGGGCCCCTCGGGGAGAGGGCTGGGGTAAGGGGGGACTTCCCGGCCCGGTTAAGAAACGTTGAGCGGGTGGGACGACTTATACTCGGACCCGTCGTCGTCTTTCCAAATAAACTCGAAAGTCCCGCTTTCCTTCGCCCGGTAATAGAAGGACTGGAAGGGGTTGGCCGATACGGCCGTATACCAATCGACGCTCAGGAATTCCTTGCCGTTGAACTTAGCAATGAATTTGTTGATGAGCTTTCGCGGAATGAGCGCGCCTGAGGGGTCTTTGCGGAGCCCGCTTTCCATATCGTGTGAAATGAGCGTCTTGATTTCAATGACTTCGCCGGATTTCGCTTCTGCAGGAACGCGAACCTTGGGTACGGGAGGAGCCATGGTCTAAACTTTCGGGTTAGCGGAATGGAAGGTTGGATAGGGATTTCGGCCGGCCGCCCTATTAGCCGCAGCCTCCAATTGTCACCTTGATGAAGGATTTGGCCGTATACAGCGTTCCGTCCGACATTTCTGCGACCGCAACGATGTTTTGTGATTTCCCTAGACGAATCTTGTTCGAGCCGGCGGCCCGCCCGGCTCCGGGCGTGAAGTGATAAGTAAAAACAGTTGGAAATGGGTTGCCTTCAGAAAGGACATGCAACGATTTCACATAATTGTCCGGCGTCATAGGGCTCTCGACTTCGAAACTGATCGGAACCGCAAGCCCATTTTCAGCGATTTCCGGCAAATTCAGCTTGATTTTGCCGCTCTCCATGGGCTTCCGTTGAAGAGCTTTTTAATCTCCGCCTCGACATCGGCCGGTTCGGCGAAGGCGGACCGCGGACTTATAAGGAGTGCAGCAGCGGTTAGCCCCCCTGCAACAAGCAGCTCTCTGCGAGAGGGGCGTGCGATGTCCTCGATCATTCTTCACCCTTGCGTTTCCAGCAGCGCGAAACGCGCTGCAACCCCGTCGCGCCAGCTTAACAGTTTCTGCGCATCGAGCAAGAAACAGCACACTCGAGCGCGGCCGCAAATGTGTGAAGCGGTGTTCCGATGAAGATGCACAATAGAACCAAGACTTAGAGCCAGCTTTTGAGTCCATCGAAAGCGGCAATGCTCTAGCGGTGAGGTCTATTACTTCTTCGAGCCCGGGCCGGCGACAGGCTTCTCTTTCAAAAACGAAGGAGATGTTGCTCCAGGCTTCGGTTTCTCTGCCTTGGGTTTCTTCGGTTCGCGGCTGCTTCTTTTTTGACCTTTAGCCATGATTGCCTCATTGGGTTAGCGAGAAAGATCTTATATCGTTTTGCAGGCGGCGGCTTTAAACGCCGCGGTTTTAAATTGCCGTCAGGCCGCCGTCGATAGCCAAGGCATGCCCGGTCATGAAACTATTCTCGGGGCTGCAAATCCAGAGCATGGCCTGCACGACCTCGCCGGGCTCGGCGAGCCGGCGCATCGGAATTGCCGCGGTCATCCGCGCCGTCGCCTCCTCAGGCGTCCCGTGCATCGTGCCCAGGCCCTCCGTAACCATGGGCGTGGCTGCGAAGGACGGGCATATCGCATTGATGCGGATGCCGAATCTCGCATATTCGAGGGCGGCCGATTTCGTGAGCCCGATCACGCCGTGCTTTGCTGCGGAGTAAACGGCAAGGAGCGGCGCTCCGGCTATGCCGGCAACGGAGGACACGTTGAGTATCGCCCCGCTCCTCTGAGCCTCCATCTGCAGAAGCTCGTGCTTCATCGCCTGGAAAATCGCAACGAGGTCGGTGCGGACGACGCGATCCACGGTCCCCGCATCGATCGCTGTGAACTTGCGGAAGGGGTGGACGATCCCGGCATTGTTGATGGCAACATCGAGCCGGCCGAAGCGGCTGACAGCCTCCCCGACAAGCCGTTGCACCAGCGCTTCTTCCGTAATATCGCCGGCCAGCGTCACAGCTTGCGTTCCGAGCGCGCTGACCGCCGCAGCCGTCTCCTCCAACTCCTTCTCAAGAATATCGGTGAGCGCAAGGCGGGCGCCTTCGGCGGCGAACCGCTCCGCAGCCAGCCGCCCGAAACCCCTGCCCGCGCCCGAAATCAAGACGCTTGCGCCCTCGTAGCGCCGGTTACCCATCGCGGGAGCCCCTAAAACCTGCGCAGTTCATGCGGAAATGCTCCTCAACTTGCGCCGGCGAAGGCGCACAAGCCCAAACACAAGCCTTGCCACGCCGGCTTCGCCCAAAGCCATAATATCTGCGGAACCTTAACATCGCCAGCCGGCTTCTTAACCCGGCGTTTAGCTTTTTTCTTTGCACTTTTCGCCGGCGGCTGCGGTTTCCGGATCATGCGCCATTATAGGGAAAAGCGCCTTGTCAAAACTTTAATTCAAGATAACACCTTGATAATACGCGAAAAACGCGAAGTAGCGAAACAAGACGCTGCAATCTTGGATTGGATTTTAGGGTTAACCTGCGCAACAATCTATATTTAACGGACTTTTTGAATTCGCACATTTTGGGGTGAAAACGCGAAAAATCGCGATTTTTGCGGCGGGTAGATAAAAAATCCGGTGCCATTTACCATGCCAATATTAACCAAGCCGCGGGGCTACGAAAATGGCTTTTTGCTTGTAACAGCAGATTTACCATAGCGCGCCGTTGAGCGGCCTCGCGCTGCTTGACCACGCCGGTCCATAAGACAGGTTTGGGTCGGCCGCAGCCAAGAAACCGCCTGCAAAGTAGCGCCATCCAAGCCGTTATGGGTGAGGATGGGAAGCGGAACGTTACCCGCAAGGACGGCGCGCCCTGCGTTCGTAGCCCATTCGCGGACCAAAAAACCTGCTCCGGCCCAAGGCTCATTCAACCTTGAAACCAGACGAGACCATGTGCGCCGGAAATGTCCGCACCCAGCCCTAGTTCAACCCCTTCACCCCCTCCGCGAAACCTGCGAGCGGCGCCGGGAATCCGACCCCAGCGTCCGGGGTTGGGAACACGATGAAGCTCGCCGTTTGGCCGGACGAGAATTTACTCACAAGCGCATCGTCGACGATGACCTCGGCGAGACAGCCGAATTTCCAGCATTTCAGAAACTTCACATTGCCGATGTCGGTGCCGTCCACCCTAAGCCCCAGGCCCGCGGGGAGGACGACGCCTAAGGGCGCGACGATGCGAAGGATTTTCTTGTCGCTGTCGAAGGCCCGCATGACGAGAATCGTCAAAAACATGTTGGGGCGGTCTGCCAGCGCCAGATCCTGCACCAGCGCGCATTTTTCCTGTTTGGCGCCGGCGAGCTGCGCGCATTTCAGCTTCCAGTTGCCATAAACGGCCTTGACTTGGCCGGAGCCGACTTCCGACTGAGCCCAAGCTTGTACAGAGGCTAAGCCAAGAAAAACGCAGGCCGCGATGAGCTTCATCGGAAGAAACATAGACGCAATCCGTTTTTTAAAGGTGCGGGGCATTCAGACACCGCAACTCGGCAAGGAATAGGGCTAAATTGAGACTGGCACCCTTTTATAGGCGTGCCATCTCGGCTGGCGCCAAACGCGGGGCACGCGCGTTGCCGGCGTCTCAATCGCGCGGACTTGACGAGTGTAGAGATGACACCGCACCAAACCGGTCTTATGGTGCTGCCGGATTGGCACGCACCCGAAATCTTCGCGATATGATACAGTCTTGGCTTGAACGCTTCCCCGGCCGCGCTTGGCGCCATACAATGCGGAGGGCAAGGGGTCGCGTTGCAGACAGCGTCATCTTCGCCCCGCCGCGCGCTGGATGACAAACAGAGGGCCGCTGAACCCGTTCAGCCGGAATTTGGTATTTTGGTATGATGTATGTTTCGACGCGCGGGAAGGCCGCGCCCGCCGGTTTCGAGGAGGTCCTGCTCGCGGGGCTCGCGCCCGATGGCGGGCTCTACATGCCTCAATCCTGGCCGAGGCTTCCCTCGCTCCCGGCCCTGGTTCCGGGCCACTATGCCGCTGCCGCGGCGTACGTCATGGCTCCTTTTATGGGCGGAAATCCAGGTCATGACGAGCTTTTCTCAATTGTCTCCGAGGCTTATGCGGGGTTCAGCCATCCGGACACCGCCCCGCTGACGCAAATCGGCCGCGACCTCTTTCTTCTGGAGCTTTTCCACGGGCCGACGCTCGCGTTTAAGGATTTCGCGATGCAGGTCCTATCGCGGCTCATGGAGCGCGCGCTGAAGCGGACCAGCGCCAGAATCACCATTCTCGGCGCGACCTCGGGCGACACGGGTGCCGCGGCCGTGGAAGCCTTCCGCGGGCGGCAGGACATCGAGCTTTTCATTCTGTTTCCGCATGGGCGCATCAGCGATGTGCAGCGCAAGCAGATGACAACCGCGCCCGAGGACAACGTTCACGCCATCGCTATCGAGGGCACCTTCGACGATGCCCAGAACATCGTCAAAACGCTCCTTAGCGAAAGCGAATTCCGCACCCGCCACGCGCTTTCGGCGATCAACTCCATCAATTGGGCGCGGATTGTCGCTCAAACCGTCTATTATTACACGGCAGCGGAAAAGCTCGGGCCGGAGTCGCAGCCATCCTTCACGGTACCGACCGGAAATTTCGGCGATATCTTCGCGGGCTTTGCCGCATCGAAGATGGGCCTTCCCATGGGGAAGCTTGCGATCGCCACCAACGAGAACGATATCCTCGCACGGACGCTTGAAACCGGCCGCTACGAGCCGCGTGCTGTGACCCCCACCGATAGTCCGAGCATGGATATTCAAATTTCGAGCAATTTCGAGCGCCTTCTATTCGAAGCGAGCGGCCGGGACGCGTCATTCGTAACCGGCGCCATGGCAAGCTTGCAGGGCACCGGCAGCTTCGGCATTCCGTCCGAAGTGCTCGAGCCTATCCGGAAACGGTTCTCTGCCCATCGCGTTACGCGCGGCGAGGCCGCCGCCGCGATGAGCC
>Ga0074046_10000940_pt1 | contig 26966 bp, 27 predicted proteins | sample BogForMeECP23OM3_FD_94441 | JGI IMG/M metagenome (GOLD analysis project Ga0074046, IMG submission 94441) | Bog forest soil microbial communities from Calvert Island, British Columbia, Canada - Bog Forest MetaG ECP23OM3 | ecosystem: Environmental > Terrestrial > Soil > Wetlands ...
AAACCGGGTCGGGCCGCTCCGTTTGCGTGATTGGAGAATGGCGACCTTTGCTTGCGGAAAAACAGAAAACCCGGTATGATCCCATCATGCGAACATCAAACGAGGCGCAATCTGACCGATACCGCCCCTGACGGGACGCGGCCTTTTGATGCGGGGAGGGGCCGCATGACGAATAAAATCGGCGCGAGGTCGCGCGTAACCCATTGAAAAGGCTCATTTCGGTCGAGAGAATCCAAGGAATTCCAAGAGAATCCAACCATCAAAATCCGAAGATTCGCGGAGCCGGCGTCTCTCTCCGCGGAGGCCTGAGGAAATCCAAATGTCTCGCGCCGACGGCATCAGGCGACCGGCTCTTTTGGCCTCCCTCAATGGAGTCGTCGCCATGCCCCGTCGACAGACGAGGGCTTTGCACCCTGCGGATCGTCGATGACGGAGCCGGTTTAACCTGAAAACATCACGCTCTAGTCCTGGTCGCCCTCGTCCTCGTCGGACGAGTCATGATGATGGGGGGGAGGGCCCATGTCATGGCCCCGGCGGCCCATGCGCATCATCTCGCGCGACAAAAAGCCGAACATCCGCTTCTGCTGGTCGTCGAGGCTGGCGTAAAGCGGCTTGCCGGCGTCCGCGATCTTTTTCAGCGCTGCGCCGACGTCCGAGAGTCGAGTGGCCATCCTGTCGAGCCGGTCGATCGGCGAGGGGGGCGGCCCCGCCTCGTCCTCGTCGGCGTCCTTTTCCAGGCGCCCCATCATTCGCTCCATGCGCGCCATGTGCGACTGCGCGAAGTCGCGTACCGCCGCCTCGAAGGGCCCCCAAAGTTTCTCCTGGTCAGGCGTGAGCTTGAGGCCCGCCTTGAGGCCGGCGAGCCGCGCGTCGAGCATCGCCTCGCGGTCGTCGATCCAGCGCTGCATCCATTGCGGCGCATCCTGCGCAGGGGTCGCGGCGGGAGCGGTTGCGGTCTGGGCTCCGGCGCCCGCGACCGCAACGAGCGAGGCCGCCGCCGCGACGAGCGCCGTGAACGACGCGCGAATGGACGATGTCATAGGCGTTTCTCCGCATGATCTGCCGCCCGAGAAGCGGGCGTCCGCGGACTCAACACGCACACCATGGAGAGTTGATGACATCCGCCCGGTGAAAGGTAGAGAAAGAAGACGCGGCCGAGGGGGGCGGCCGCGTCTTCCATGATCCAGAGCTGGGGTAGGCTCCGGCAATCCGAAGCGAGGGGTGGAGCTTCGGATTATTCGTGATCGCATCCCGGTATGCCGCGACGCGTCATCTCGGGTTCACGCATAAAGAATTGAGCGCCCGGCAGATGAAATTCAAATGAACTCGCCGTAATGATCTTCGGCCGGCAAGTTCGCCGCCGGAGACGGGAGCGCACATGACCGAGGCCGTGGTCGGAAAACTGTCGAAGAGTCTGACGGCGGACGCGCCGGTGTTTGCCGCCTGGGTGGGCATGAACGAGCCGGCGGTGGCCGAGGCGCTGGCGCGCGAGGCGTTCGACGCGGTCATTCTCGACATACAGCACGGGGCGCTGGACTTCGCCGGCGCTTCGCGGGCGATCCTGGCCGTCGCGCTCGCCGACCGGCCGGCGATCGTGCGGGTTCCGGTCGGAGATTTCCCGCTGGCGAGCCGGCTGCTCGACGCCGGCGCCGCCGGGATCATCGCGCCGATGATCAACAGCCGGGCCGACGCGGAACGCTTCGCGTCGTTTGCCAAGTTTCCGCCCCTGGGGGAGCGGTCGTGGGGTCCGCGCGCGGCGCTGCCCCTCAGCGGGCAGGACACGCACGGCTATCTCGCTTCGGCCAACACGCTGACCCACGCAATCGCCATGATCGAGACCCGGGAGGCGCTGGACGCGCTCGACGACATTCTCGCCGTGGACGGGGTGGACGGCGTGTTCATCGGCCCGGCCGACCTCTCGATCGCGCTCAGCAACGGCGCCAAATGGGACCCGCGCGGGCCGGCGCTCCTTGAGGCGGCCGCCAGCGTCGTCGCCCGCGCCCGCGCGCACCGCAAGTACGCCGGCATGTTCTGTTACGACGGCGCGGACGCGTTCGCGATGGCGGGGCTCGGCTTCAAGCTCTGCTCGGTGGGGTCGGACGGCTCGCTCTTGCGCGCCGCTGCGATCGCCGAACTCGGGGCGGCGCGCGGCCAGGCGGCGCCCGCATCTGGAAAAGTTTCGAAATCGTACTAAATATCATAAGGTTGGCGGAAGCGCCTGCCGCGTCTCGCTGGGGCGCGGAGGGGCGCTTTTGGCGTGCATCTGCGGCCACGAAGGGCTAGAATGTGTCGCATGTCGACTCGCGGTCGGTTCCGCTGAAGCGTTCCCCACGAAAAGGCCGGTCTGTTGAACGAGGAAATCAAGGGTCTCGCCCGTCGCGCCGACAGCGCGATCGAGGCGTACGGCGCGGATTCGATCAAGGTCCTCAGGGGCCTGGATGCGGTGCGCAAGCGTCCGGGCATGTACATCGGCGACACGGACGACGGGTCCGGCCTGCACCACATGATCTACGAGGTTGTCGACAACGCCATCGACGAGGCGCTGGCCGGCCATGCGCGGCTGGTCACCGTCACTCTCAACGCCGACGGCTCGTGCACGGTCACCGACGACGGGCGCGGCGTCCCGACCGGCATCCATGAGGAGGAGGGGGTGTCGGCGGCCGAGGTCATCATGACCCAGCTCCACGCCGGCGGGAAATTCGACCAGAACTCCTACAAGGTCTCCGGCGGACTGCACGGGGTCGGGGTGTCGGTCGTCAACGCCTTGTCGACGAAGCTCGTCCTGCGCGTCTGGCGGGACGGCCTCGAGCATTTTGTCGAGTTTGCCCATGGCGACGTGGTCGCGCCGTTGAAGGTCGTCGGCCCGGCGCCGGTCGTCGAGGGCCAGCCTAAGCGCGGGACCGAGGTGACGTTCTGGCCGTCGTCCGAAACCTTCACCATGGTCGAGTTCGACTATTCGACCATCGAGCACCGCCTGCGCGAGCTCGCCTTCCTCAATTCCGGCGTGCGCGTCGTGCTGACGGACGCGCGGAGCGCCGAACCGAAGCGCGAGGAGCTTTTCTACGAGGGCGGGCTCGTGGCCTTCGTGCGCTATCTCGACCGCGCCAAGACGCCGCTGATCGAGAAGCCGATCCTGATCAGGGGCGAGCGAGACGGCATCGGCGTCGAGGTGGCGCTGTGGTGGAACGACAGCTACCACGAGAATGTGCTGCCCTTCACCAACAACATCCCGCAGCGCGACGGCGGCACGCATCTGATCGGTCTCAGGAGCGCGCTGACCCGGCAGGTGGTCGGCTACGCCGAGAGCTCGGGTCTTTTGAAGAAGGAGAAGGTTGACCTCTCGGGCGACGACTGCCGCGAGGGCCTGACCTGCGTCCTGAGCGTCAAATGTCCCGACCCGAAGTTTTCTTCGCAGACCAAGGACAAGCTCGTCTCGTCCGAGGTGCGGCCGGTGGTCGAGGGGCTGGTGAACGAACTGCTGCAGCAGTGGTTCGAGGAGCACCCCCCCGAGGCGCGGGTCATCGTTGGCAAGGTGGTGGAGGCGGCGCAGGCGCGCGAGGCCGCACGGAAGGCGCGCGAGCTGACGCGGCGCAAGGGCGCGCTCGACATCGCGAGCTTGCCCGGAAAACTCGCCGACTGTCAGGAACGCGATCCGGCCAAGTCCGAGATCTTCATCGTCGAGGGCGACTCGGCCGGCGGCACCGCCAAGCAGGGCCGCAACCGCGAGTACCAGGCGGTTCTTCCCTTGCGCGGAAAAATCCTCAACGTCGAACGGGCGCGTTTCGACAAGATGCTGTCGTCCGAACAGGTCGGCACGCTCATCACCGCGCTCGGCGCCGGCATCGGGCGAGACGACTTCAATGTCGAGAAGATTCGCTACCACAAGATCATCATCATGACCGACGCGGACGTGGACGGCTCGCACATTCGCACGCTCCTGCTCACCTTCTTCTTCCGCCAGATGCGGCAGGTGATCGAGAACGGCTACCTGTTCATCGCCCAGCCGCCCTTGTTCAAGGTCAAGCGCGGCCAGTCCGAGCAGTACCTGAAGGACGAGCGGGCGCTCGACGACTATCTGATCGAGACGGGCCTCGAGGGCGCGTCGGTCAGGCTCGCGAGCGGCGAGGTGCGCGCCGGAGCGGACCTGCACGCGCTGGTCGAAGAGGCGCGCGCCATGCGGCGCCTGCTGACCGGCCTTCATTCGCGCTACAATCGCGCCGCGGTCGAGCAGGCGGCGCTCGCCGGCGCGCTGAGGCCGCTGAGCTCCGCCGACGATCCCGAAGGCGCCGCCCGCGCTGACGTGCTCGCCGAGCGGATGAACGCGATCGCGGAAGAAACGGAGCGCGGCTGGACCGGCCGGGTCGACTCCAACGGCTATGTGCTGACCCGCGAGGTGCGCGGCGTGCGGCAGGCGGCGATCCTCGACGCGGGCCTGATCGCCTCGGCCGACGCCCGCCGGCTCGCCGAGCATGCGCGGCCATTGGCGGAGGCCTTCGCCGAGCCCGCGACCTTCGTCCGCCGCGGCGAGGAGATGTCCGTCTCCGGCCCGTCCGGCCTCCTCGAGGCCGTCAACGCGCAGGGGCGCAAGGGCGTGGCGATCCAGCGCTACAAGGGCCTCGGCGAGATGAACAAGGACCAGCTGTGGGAGACCACCCTCGACCGCGAGGCCCGCTCGCTCTTGCAGGTGAAGATCCGCGAGGTCGACGAGGCCGACGACATCTTCGTCAAGCTGATGGGCGACGTGGTCGAACCGAGGCGGGAGTTCATCCAGGACAACGCGCTGAGCGTGTCGAATCTGGACGTGTGAGCCGTTGGACTTCGGCACGGCGCGCGACCCGCCCGTCTCGACGCCCCGCGGTCGCTCCGTCCCGGACGCCGGCGACTCCTACGCCGCGATCACGCCGGGTCTGCGGAGGCCGATTTCGGTCGCCACCGTGGCCATGTCGATCGGACCGTAGCCGTGGCTGTCGACCCCGACGTCGAGGCTGAGGCCGAGCGGCTGGGCGTCGAACTTGCCGTGAACGTGGCCGTACAGGTGCCACGCGCCGCGCCAGGCGTTCGGCCACTCGCGCAACGGATAATGGCAGAGGAAGATGCGCTGTCCGCCGATGGCGATCTCCCGCATCTCGGCAATGGAGGCGAACCGGCCGGTCGCCTCCATCAGGTCGCGTGGGTCATTGTTGCCGAGAATGACATGGATTTGACCGTTCAGCCTGCCCAGGATTTCGGCAAGCCGGTCGTGATGGTCGTGGCCGACGTCGCCGAGGTGATAGACCTCGTCCTCCGGCTTCACCCGCTCGTTCCATCGCTTGACGAGAAGCTCGTCCATCTCGGCGAGCGTCTTGAACGGCCGCTTCCGTGCTGTCAGGGCGAGGATGTGCCCAAAATGCGTATCCGCCGTGAAATGAACCTTCCGCATCAAACACCGCCTTCGTTGCCTTTATACCTGAACGTTCCCCCGAACGCCGCGCGGCGAAAAGCCGCGCGCCTTTCCTTTTTGCGCCGCTCTCCCGCGCGTGCAGATGGGAGCGAGGGGCGAGCGTATATTTGTTAGCAAGTCCCACGCCGCAAATCTATCAGAGTCGCGACAAGATTCTCGCTCATCACGGCGTCGATGGCCCTGTCGCGCATGGTACGGGTCTCCACGGAACGGCGCGATCGCGGACGGTTCGACGGCGTGCAGGCGCAGCTTTTCGGCGAGGGTGAAGGTCAGATGAGCCCCAGGCGGGACATTGGCGCAGCGCGCCGAGCCTTGCTGATGAAGTCGCTGCGCCTCGCAGCCGCCCTGCTCCTTGTCGCCCAGGCGGCGGGCTGCGCATCCAGTTCCGAGGGCGTCCTCGTCCCTGTCTCCGACTCGCCGCGGGCGGCGGCGCGGGTCGAGATGCTAGTCGCCACCACGCGCCAGCGCAGCCCGGAGCCGGGCGTTTTGTTCAACGGCGAGCGCGCGGAGGCTCTGTCGCTCGAGAACGTCGTGGTGTCGATCCCGCCGAACCGCGAAGTGGGCTCGGTCCAATGGCCGCGGCCCGGCGCCGCGGACCCGTCCCGCGATTTCGCGGTGGTCTCCCTGAAGCCGCTCAACCCCGCGGACCTTTCCCACTGGCTCGTGCGACTGGCCCCGAAGAGCGGGAGAGTGCTGGTCTTCGTGCACGGCTAAGCGATCTCGCCGGTCTCTTGAGGGCGGTGGCGAGAAGCCCGAACGTCAAGGACATCGTGGTCGTCGCGCACTCCATGGGCGCGTGGCTGACCGTGGAGTCGCTGCGGCAGATCGCGCTCGAGGACGGGCGGGTTCCCGCGAAGATTTCGAACCTGATCCTGGCGTCCCCGGACCTCGATATCGACGTCTTTCGCCGGCAGGTGGCGGAGATGGGAGCGGATCGGCCGCACATCACCATCTTCGTCTCGCGGCACGACCGCGCGCTCGCTCTTGCGAGCTTGATTGCGGGTGGCGTCACTCGCGTTGGCGCGGTCGACCTCACCCGGCCCGAGAACGTCGCCGAGCTCGAGTCCGCCCCCGGCGTCGTCGTTCTCGACCTCTCCGCTCTCCGGACGAGCGACGCGCTGAACCACAGCAAACTCGCGACGAGCCGGCCGTCGTGCGCCTTCTCGGCGACCGGCTGATTGCGGGAGAGCAAATCGGTGATTCCGACATCAACGCGGCCACCGCCGCACAGGCGGTGGGAAACGTCGTGGCCGCGCCGATCGTCCTGTTCACCGGCGGTCTTAGGAACTGAGCGCATGCGCGATCACGGGTTCACATTCGGGCGTCATAAAACGAAAGCGTGCTCGTGATAGATATCGCCGCTCGAGCCGAGAGATCGAAGTATTTTTGCCACGCGACCGATTGATGTGGTTGCGAGAGGCGTTGCGTCGCGCGTTCTTTGACGCTCAACGCGGTTCAGAAGATTGATCGCGGCGCGAGGTTGCCCCCTCTTGCTTAAGCTGCCAAGAGACGGTTACAAGGCGTTGCTTTGAGCGCCAATACTCAACGCAAAAAAGATTTATCGGAGCCGGCCTTGGGCCGGAAACGCGCCATCTTCTCCAAATGGGGGCTGCCATGCCGAAACGAGCCGGAAACGCGGGCGACGCGCCTCGCAGCCAGGTGCAGGTGGATTTGGCCCTCCAGGGTGGGGGGTCGCACGGCGCGTTCACTTGGGGCGTGCTCGACCGGCTCCTCGAAGAGCCCTGGCTGAAGATCGAGGCGATCTCCGGCGCCTCCGCCGGCGCGATGAACGGCGCCGTGCTGGTCAGTGGCTACATGCAGGGCGGCGCAGCGGGCGCGCGGGCGGCTCTCGACGCCTATTGGGGCCGGGTGGCTGAGGCGGCGCGGTTCAGCCCGCTCCAGCGCTCGCCGCTCGACCGCCTGTTGAACCGCTGGAGCCTCGACACCTCTCCGGCCTATCTCGCGATGGACCTGATGTCGCGGATGATCTCGCCCTACAGCCTCAATCCGTTCGGCCGTAACCCGATCAGCGACATCCTGGAAAAGAGCATCGATTTCGCCCATCTCGGCGAAGCCTCGATCAAGCTCTTCATCACCGCGACCAACGTCCATACCGGACGCGGGCGCGTGTTCCGCAACCATGAGCTGACGCCCGACGTGCTGCTCGCCTCAGCCTGCCTGCCGACGATGTTCCAGGCGATCGAGATCGATGGCGAGCCCTATTGGGACGGCGGCTACGTCGGCAACCCGACGATCACTCCCTTGGTGCGCGAGAGCGACGCGCTCGACGTGATCCTGGTCCAGATCAATCCGCGCGTGCGCCTCGAGACGCCGCGCACGGCGTCCCAGATCCTCAACCGCCTCAACGAGATCTCCTTACAACTCGCCGCTGATGAAGGAATTGCGCATGATCGCGCTTCTCCGGCAGGCCGCCGACCCGGGTACCGGCGAGGGCGCGCGCTGGGCGCGCATGCTCATGCACCGGATCGCCACCGACAAGCTGGCTGAATACGGGGCCTCCTCGAAGCTCAATGCCGAGGGCGAATTTCTCGCGATGCTGAAGGAGGACGGGCGGCGCGCGGCCGACGCCTTCCTCGCCGAGAACCGCGACGCCCTCGGCAAGCGGTCGACCGCCGACCTCGACGAACTGCTCAAGGAGGTCTGAGACGATGGGCGGCTCCGATCTCATAGGCCTTCTGGGGATTCTCATCGGCCTCGGCGTCCTGATCTGGTTCGCCTTCAAAGGCTGGAGCGTTCTTTTGCTCGCGCCGATCGCCGCGGTCATCGCGGCGTTCGTCTCGCGCGAGCCCATCCTCGCCCACTGGACCCAAACGTTCATGCGCAGCGGGGCGGGGTTCTTCGCCCAGTTCTTTCCGCTCTTTCTGCTCGGCGCCCTGTTCGGCAAGCTGATGGAAGACTCGGGGTCGGTCACCTCGATCGCCAATTTCATGACCGAGAAGCTGGGGGCGGGCCGCGTGATCCTCGCGGTCGTTCCTCGGCGGCGCCGTCGTCACCTATGGCGGCGTCAGCCTGTTCGTGGCTTTCTTCGTGATCGCGCCGATGGCGCAGAACCTTTTTCGCGCGGCGGACATTCCGCGGCGCCTGATGCCAGCGGCGATCATGCTCGGCACGGCGACCTTCACCATGTCGGCGATGCCCGGCACGCCGTCGATCCAGAACACCATTCCGATGCCCTTCTTCGGCACGACGCCGTTCGCGTCTCCGGGGCTCGGCATCCTCGCTTCGCTCATCATGCTGGGGTTCGGCCTCTGGTGGCTGCAGCGCCAGGAAGCGGCCGCGAAGGCCACGGGCGAGGGCTTTGGCGACGGCGACCTGAAGTCGGCCGGAGCGCTCGCCGAGGACGACACCTTGCGCGAACGCGCGTCGACTGCGCACGAATTCGATCCGGCCGAGATCGCCCACGGCGCCGTGGCGGCCCAGGGGCCGGCGTTCGCCGCCGCGGCCGCGCCGATTGTGGTGGTGATCCTGGTCAACCTCATCCTCTCCCTGATCGTCTTTCCGCGGGTCGACCTGAGCTTTTTGGCGAAGCCGGAGTGGGGCGGGACGTCGCCTGCGGCCGTTACCGGCGTCTGGTCGGTCATTGCGGCGCTGACCTGCGCCATCCTGACCGTGCTCGCCCTCAACATTCGGCGCATCCCCAGCCTGCGCGCCACCATGGACGCCGGCGTCAACGCCTCCGCGCTGCCGGTGATCAACGTGGCGAGCCTGGTCGGGTTCGGCGCGGTGGTCGCCGCGCTCCCGGCTTTCGCGATGGTGCGCGACGCGGTGCTCGGGATCGGCGGGGGCCCGCTCGTCTCGCTCGCGGTCGCGACCAATATCCTCGCCGCGCTGACCGGCTCCGCGTCCGGCGGCCTGACGATCGCGCTCGACGCTCTGGGTTCGACCTTCCTCGAGCGGGCAGGGCAGATCGGCATGGACCCGGCGCTCCTCCACCGCGTGGCGGTGATCAGCTCCGGGACCCTCGACAGCCTGCCGCACAACGGGGCCGTCGTGACGCTCCTCTCCGTCTGCGGCTCGACCCACAGGGAAGCCTACAAAGACGTCTTCGTCGTCGCGATTGGCGGCGCGCTCATTGCGCTCGCCGTCGTGATCGTGGTGGGATCGCTGGTTGGATCGTTCTAGAGTCCGCCCCATTCAAGGATCGTTTCCCGTGTCTTCCTTCGGCTTCCCTCTAGGCATTCATCGTCGCAAGCCGCTGACGATGCTGGTTCTCGCGGCGCTCGCGCTCGCGCTCGTGGCCGAGGGCTGCAATCGGGAAACGACGGCCGAAGCGCCGCCGCCGCGTCCGGTTCGCACCGTGATCGCCGAAAAGGGCGAGCTGGGCGAGTCGGTCGTTCTCACGGGCCAGATCCTTGCGGAGAAGGAATCGGCGCTCGCCTTCCGCATCGGCGGGCGCATCCTCGAGCGGTCGGCGGACGTGGGCGATCGCGTCACGCCGGACCAGGTGCTGGCGAAGCTCGACCCGCAGAATGAGCTCAACGCCCTACGTTCGGCGCGCGCGGCGCTCTCGGCTGCTCAAGGGCGCCTGGAGCAGGACGCCAATCAGTTTCAGCGTCAACAGCATCTCTTGGACCGAGGCTTCACCACCCGGGTTCTGTTCGATCAGGCGCAGCAGGCCTACCGCACGTCGCAGGCGGCCGTCGACGACGCCAAGGCGCAACTCGAGATCGCCGAGGACCGGGTCAGCTACACGGAGCTCAAGGCCAACGTCTCCGGGACGATCACCGCGCGCGGCGCGGAGTCGGGCGAGGTCGTCCAGGCCGGACAGGTGGTCTTCCAGGTGGCGCGCGACACCGGATGGGACGCGGTGTTCGACGTGCCGGCGCAGGTGATCCGTACCGCGCCGGCCGATGCGGACATCATGATCGCCTTGACGGACGATCCTTCGGTGACCGCAAAGGGACGGGTTCGCCAGGTCGATCCGCAGGCCGACCCGATCACCCGCACCTTCAAGGTGCGCATCAGCGTCAACGATCCCCCGCCCGCCATGCGGCTCGGCGCCACTGTCACCGGGCGCCTGGACACGTCCTCGGGCAAAGGCATCGCGATCCCGGCGAGCGCGCTGACCGCCGCCGACCGCAGCCCCGCCGTATGGGTGGTCGACCCGGCGAACCTGACCGTGGCGCTGAAGCCGGTCGAGGTCCTGCGTTTCGACCCCGGCACCGTCGTCATTTCCGGCGGACTCGAAGGCGGCGAATTGGTCGTGACCGCGGGCGTGCAGGCTCTGCATCCGGGCCAGAGGGTCCGTCTGCTCGGAGCCCAAACATGACCGGCCCCAATCTTTCCGATTGGGCGCTCAAGCACCGTTCGTTCATGGTGTTCGCAATGCTCGCGATCACCGCCGCGGGCCTCTTGTCCTACTACCGGCTCGGGCGCAGCGAGGACCCGGCGTTCACCTTCCGCACCATGATCGTGCAGGCCGCCTGGCCCGGCGCGACGCTCGACGACACGCTGAACCAGGTGACCGAACGGCTCGAGCGCAAGCTCCAGGAGACGAAGGGGCTCGACTATATTCGCAGCTACACGAGCCCCGGCCTCACGACCATCTTCGTCAATCTCAAGGGCTCGACGTCCGCGACCGAAGTTCCGGACATTTGGTACCAGGTGCGCAAGAACATCGGAGACATTCGGGCGACGCTGCCGTCCGGCGTCGTCGGGCCGGGCTTCAACGACGACTTCGGCGACACCTACGGGCTCATCTACGGGTTCACCACCGACGGCTTCAGCCACCGCGAGCTGCGCGACCATGTCGAGGACATTCGCTCGCGCCTCCTCAAGGTCCCGGACGTGTCCAAGATCGAGATTCTCGGCGGGCAGGACGAGCAGATCTTCGTCGAGTTCTCGACCCAGGTGCTCGCGGGCCTCGGCATCGATCGCGCAGCGCTCGTCGCTGCGCTGCAAGCGCAGAACGCTGTCATCCCCGCAGGCGACCTGCAGACCGGCGACGAGAAGCTCTTGATCCGCGTGACCGGCGCCTTTCGCTCCGAGAACGATCTTCTCGACGTCAATTTCCTGTCCAACGGACGGCTCATCCGCCTGCGCGACATCGCCGAGGTCCGCCGCACGCTCGCCGATCCGCCCCAGCCGATGTTTCGCGTCAACGGAAAGCCCGCGATCGGACTCGCGATCGCGATGCGCGACGGCGGCGACATTCTGGCGCTCGGCCGGAACGTGAAAGCCGCGCTCGACGAGGCGATGGCGGAGACGCCGATCGGCATCGACGTCGCGCTCGTTTCCGATCAGCCCGTCGTCGTGAACAACGCGATCGGCGAATTCATGGAGTCGCTCTGGCAGGCGATCGCGATCATCATGGCGGTGAGCATCGTCAGCCTGGGCTTCCGCCCGGGTGCGGTGGTCGCGCTGTCGATCCCGCTCACGATGGCGATCATCTTCCCGATCATGGAATGGCTCGGCATCGACCTCCAGCGCATCTCGCTCGGCGCCTTGATCATCGCGCTCGGCCTCCTGGTCGACGACGCGATGACCACCGTGGACGTGATGACGTCGCGCATGGCGGCGGGCGACGACAAGGAGAAGGCGGCGACCTTCGCCTATCAGTCCCTCGCCTTCCCGATGCTGACGGGGTCGTTCGTGACCGCGGCGGGATTCGTACCGATCGGCTTCGCCAAGAGCTCTGCCGGCGAATACACGTTCTCGATCTTCGCCGTCGTCACGATTGCGCTGATCGTGTCCTGGTTCGTGGCGGTACTGTTCGCGCCGCTGCTCGGCATATGGCTGCTCAAGGCGCCGGAGCGGGCGGCGCCGCAGAAGCCGAGCCGCATCATCGGCGCCTTTCGCGCCATTCTGCTCGCGGCGATGCGGTTCCGCTGGTTGACGGTCGCGTTGACGCTCGCCTGCTTCGTGCTCTCGCTTATCGCCCTGCCTTATGTGCCGCGGCAGTTCTTTCCCGCGTCCGACCGGCCGGAACTCGTCGTCGACCTGACCCTTCCGCAGAACGCCTCGATCTACGCAAGCGACAGGGTCGCGGCCAAGCTCGACGCGATCCTCAAGGACAACCCGGACGTCGAAAGCTGGAGCACCTATGTCGGGCGAGGCGCAATCCGGTTCTACCTGCCCTTGAACGTTCAGCTCGCCAACGACTTTTTCGCGCAAGCCGTCGTCGCCGCCAAGGACGTAGCGGCGCGCGATCGGCTCCATGCCACGCTCGAGAAGAAACTCGCCGAGGATCTGCCGAGCGTCGTCTCGCGGGTCTCGCCGCTCGAGCTCGGACCGCCGGTCGGCTGGCCCGTCCAGTACCGGGTAAGCGGCCCCGACCTCTCGTCCGTACGGTCGATCGCATTGCAGCTCGGCCAGGTCATGGGCGGGAATCCTGCGCTGAGGCGGATCAACTACGACTGGATGGAGCCGTCGCGAAAGGTCCGCGTCGAGATCGACCAGGACCAGGCGCGCCTTCTCGGCCTCAGCTCCCAGGCGCTGTCGGGCTTTCTCAACACCGTCATGACCGGGGCGCCGATCACGCAGGTGCGCGACGACATCTATCTCGTCGACGTCGTCGCCCGCGCCCAGGATGAGCAGCGCGTGTCGCTTTCGACCTTGCGCGCCTTGCAGGTTCCGTTGCCGAACGGACGCACTGTCCCCTTGAGCCAGATCGCGACCTTCGACTTCGATCAGGAATATCCGCTCATCTGGCGGCGCGACCGGACGCCGACCCTCACCGTTCAGGCCGACGTCGCCGATGGCGCGACGCCGGAGGGGGCGGTCGAGTCCCTTGCGCCCGCCATCGACAAGCTGAGGGCGACGCTTCCGAAAGGCTATAGCATCGGCGTTGGCGGGACGGTCGAGGAGAGCGCCGCGTCGCAGGCTTCCGTGTTCGCCAAAGTGCCGCTGATGCTGTTCCTGATGCTGCTTTTCCTCATGGCGCAGCTGCACAGCTTCAGCCGCCTGGCGCTGGTGCTCAGCATCGTGCCGATGGGTCTGATCGGGATCGTCGGCGCGCTGCTGATCGCGGGACGCCCGCTCGGCTTCGTCGCCATTCTCGGAATCCTTGCGCTCATGGGCATGATCGCGCGCAACGCGGTCATTCTCATCGAGCAGATCGAGACGGAGCGGCGGCAGGGCTTGAGCGCATGGGACGCCGTGGTCGAAGGGTCGCTCTCCCGCTTCCGGCCGATCATGCTGACGGCGATCTCGACGGTGCTCGGCTTCATCCCGATTGCGCCGACCGTGTTCTGGGGACCGATGGCGTTCGCCATCATGGGCGGACTGTTTGTCGCGACGGTTCTGACGCTGCTCGTGCTGCCGGCCCTCTATGTGATCTTCTTCCGGGTGCGGGAGACGAAGGCAGGCGTGAAAGGCCTTAGCTCCAGCCCGGAAGTCGTATCGGGATGACGATCACGGTTTGGTGAAGGAGGCAAGCGATGAATGCAATGGATCGACGCAAGTTTCTGGTCGCCAAGGTTTGCGGCGCCGGCGCGGGGCTCGCGCTCGCGCCGGGAGTGGCGGCGGCGCTGCCGCTCGACGCCGGCGCCGCCCGCGGGCTCGCCGAGCACATGAACGACGACGTGCAGCGCGCCCAGACGGTGGTCGTTCACGGGGGGCGGCCGCGCCGGCGCCGCTGGGTCTGCTGGTGGCGTCACGGACGGCGCGTGTGCGGATGGCGCTGGGTCTGACGGCGTTGACAGGAAGCGCGGCGCTCGCCCGCGGGCTCGCCTTTCTCCTGCTCTGGCTTGCGGTCGCTGGCCGCAAGCCGTCGGACCTGCCCGTCGGCGTCGCGGTCGCTGTGGCTGCGACTTGGGCGAGCCTGATCCTCGCTCCGCCCTCCGGCGGACGGCTGAACATTTCCGCGGCCATGTCCTTTCTCATCGACTTCCTGCGCCTGTCGCTGACGTCGGGGCTCGACGTCGCGCGGCGGGCGCTGCGGGTCCTGCCGGATCTCCAGCCCGGCGTGGTCGAGGCGCGGGTCAGGCTCGAGCCGGGCTTCGCCCGCAACGCTTTCTGCGTCATCGCGAGCCTTTTGCCCGGCACGCTGTTGACCGGTTTTGACCCTGACGACGACCACAAGGGCTATGTTCACGGGCTCGACGTCCGACAGCCGATTGCGGCGGAGCTCGCGGCCGAAGAGACCTTCTTCATGCGGACGCTCGGGCATGACTGACGCGCTCCTTATCGCCGCCGGCATCATTCTCCTGACGGTCGCCGTCGGCCTCGTGCGCGTCCTCTACGGCCCGCGCGACGTTGACCGGATGATGGCCGTGCAGCTTCTCGGCACAGGCGGTATCGCCGCGCTGCTGCTCGCTGCTTCGGCGACGGGGGTCGCTGGCGTGGAGAACGTGGCGCTCGGGCTCGCGCTGCTCTCGAGCTTCGCCTCTGTCGCCTTCATCACCGCTTCGACTGGAGCGGGAAAGCCCGAGCAGACCGGGGACCAATGAGCCTCGCTGTCGATCTCTTCAGCCTGCTCGCGATCGGCGCAGGCGTGTTCTTCTTTCTGGCGGGAACAGTCGCGCTCTTGCGCTTCCCGGATTCGCTCTCGCGTCTGCATGCGCTGACCAAGAGCGACAATCTTGGCTTGGGGCTCGTCGTGCTCGGGCTTCTGCCGCGCGCGGGCACGCCGCTCAGCGCGCTGAAGCTGATCGTGTTGTGGGGGCTCGTGCAGCTCTCGAGCGCGAGCGTTGCCCAGTTGGTCGGTGCGGCGCTTCGACGGCGGGGCGCCGCCGAATGACCCTGTTCGACGCGCTGGATCTCGCGCTCGCGGCCATCGTGCTCGGCCTCGCCGCCTGGACCATCGCCGCCCGCGAGGTCTTCAGCGCGGTCGTCGGCTATGTCGCTTATGGCCTTCTGCTCGCGATCGTCTGGGTGCGCCTCTACGCGCCGGACGTTGCGCTGACGGAAGCCGCGATCGGCAGCGGGGTCACCGGCGTCCTGCTCGTCGCCGCCTCGACGAGGCTCGGCCGCTTGCCGAAGGCGGAAGCGCCGCCCGGCGCCGCGCTGAAAATCGCCGCCGCCGCGCTCTCCCTCATCGTGGCGGGTCTCCTTGCCGCGGCCGTCCTGTACCTGCCCGATCCCGCCCCCTCGCTCGCGCCCGAGGCCGACAAGGACCTTGCCGCAACGGGTCTCGGCAATGCGGTCACGGGCGTGCTCATCGCCTATCGCTCATTCGATACGATGCTCGAAAAGGTCGTGCTGGTGCTTGCGGTTGTGGGCGTGTGGTCGGTTGCGCCGGACCGGTTCTGGGGCGGCGCGCCGGCGCCCCTCGGGCCCGCTGCGCCGGAGGCGGCGCTCGTCTTCCTCGCCCGCATCCTGGCGCCGATCGGCATCGTGATTGGCGTCCAGATGTTCTGGGTCGGCGCCGACGATCCGGGCGGCGCGTTCCAGGGCGGCGCGATCCTCGCCGCCATGTGGATCATCGTCATGATGGCGCGCCTGGCCGAGCCGCCGCGGATCGGCTCGGGCTGGCTTCGGCTGGCGCTGGTTTCGGGGCCTGCAGTGTTCCTGCTGGTCGGCCTCGCCGGACCGCTGATGGCCGGGAGCTTCTTCGCCTTTCCTGCGGGCTTCGCCAAGCCGCTCATTTTGTTCATCGAAGCCTTCATGGTGTTGTCGATTGCGCTGACGTTGCCGCTGCTGGTCGCGGGGCCGCCGAGCCGGGAGGCCGGACCATGAGCCCGCCGATCATCGCCGGGTTCGTCGGCGCGGGGCTGGTCGGGCTTGGCCTCTACGCCCTGATCGTCAACCCGGAGCCGCTGAAGAAGCTGCTCGCCTTCAATTTGATCGGCAGCGGGGTGTTTCTTGTCTTCGGCATCGTCGCGCGGCGCGGCGCGGTCGGCGTCTTTCCGTTCGATCCTGTGCCTCAGGCGATGGTGATCACCGGCATCGTGGTGGCGTTCGCGGCGAGCGCGCTGGCGGTCGCGCTCATGCTCCGCCTCGCCGAGGAGTCGGGACGCGTCACGCTCGATCCGGACGCCTGGACGAAGCCCGACGACGGTGCCGAGGGCCCATGACTCCGGCGGAAACGACGACATCGAGCGGCGCGCTGCTCGTGCTCGCGATCCTGCTGCCCTCGGCCGGAATCCTCGCGTCCTTCGCGCTCGGCGGCCGCAACGCCGAGCGGATCGCGCTCGGCTCCGCGCCGCTTGCGCTCGCGATTGCGCTCTCGGTCCTCGCCGAGGTTTGGCGCGCCGGGCGGCCGATCGTCTATGCCATCGCCGGCCTTTCCCCTCCGCTCGGCATCGCGCTCAGGGCCGACGGGATCTCCGCAGTTATGCTGGTGACGAGCGCGCTGATCATCCCGGCCGCCGGGCTCTACGCCCGTGCGGGCTTCGCGACTCCGCCGGCGGAAAGAGAGTCGCGCAAGGCGTTCACTTTCTGGATCATGCTCCAGGCGATTTCCGCCGCGCTCGCGATCATCTTCGTCAGCGGCGACCTCTTCAACCTTTATGTCGCTCTCGAGCTTCTCACCTTCGCCGCCTTGCCGCTCGCCTGCGTGGAGGGCAGGGCGGAGACCTTTGCCGCGGCCCTGCGCTATCTCCTCTTCGCCCTGTTCGGCTCGATCTTCTACCTGCTCGGCGCCGCGCTCCTCTATGGAGCCTTCGGGACGCTCGACATCGCGCTTCTGGCCGAGAGAATGCGCCCCCTGCCGGCCGTCACGGCGGCGGCGGCGCTGATGAGCGCGGGGCTTCTCGCCAAGACGGCGCTCTTCCCGCTGCATCTCTGGCTGCCGCCGGCGCACGCGAACGCCCCGGCGCCGGCGAGCGCCGTGCTCTCTGGCCTCGTCGTCAAAGGCTCGTTCTTTCTGACCTTGCGGCTGTGGTTCTATGTCCTGCCCGCGCTGCCCGCGGTCGGCTTCGACGCGATCCTCGGCGCGCTCGGGTCGGGCGCAGTCGTGTTCGGCAGCGTGCTCGCGCTCATGCAGCCGCGGCTCAAGCTCCTCATCGCCTATTCGACCATCGCCCAGATCGGCTATCTCTTCCTGATCTTCCCGCTCGGCTCCGGGCTCCACGCGTGGACGGCGGACGGCTGGAACGGCGGGTTGATGCAGGTCCTCGCGCACGCCTTCGCCAAGGCCGCGATGTTCCTCGCCGCCGGCGTCCTCTACGAGTCGCTGGGGCACGACAAGATCGCGAAGTTTTCCGGTGCAGCGAAGGCGATGCCGATGACGTTCCTGACGCTCGGCCTTGGCGGTCTCTCGCTGATGGGCCTGCCCCCAAGCGGCGGGTTCGCCGCGAAGTGGCTGCTTTTGCGCGCGTCCGTCGCCTCCGGCCAGTGGGTCTGGGCGCTCGTTCTGCTCGTGGGCGGCCTGCTCGCGGCCGGCTACGTCTACCGGATTCTTGCTCCCGCCCTCTCGAGCGATCCCGTCGCGTTGAAGGCCCCGCCGCGCCGGGCCGGCGAGGCGATCGCGCTCTCACTCGCGCTCGTCGCGGTCGTGCTCGGCTTCGCTCCGGAGTCCTTCTTCCAACTCCTCGACATTGGCCGGCCTGCGCTGGCGACGGCGGGTCTCCCATGACGGCCTTCGGCCCCATTTTTCCGGCGGCGACCCTGGCCGTCCCGACCGCGTTCCTGGTCGCGGTCTTTTTCCCCCGCCTGCGCGACTCCGCGCTGGCGCTGCAATGGGTCGCGCCGATCCCGGCGCTCGCTGCCGCCATCTTCGCCCTCGCATGCGGCCCGTTCGCTCTCGATGCGCCGGCGCTGAAGCTCAGCCTGTGGCTCGACCTGCCGACCGCCCTGCTGCTCGCGGTCTCGGCGCTCCTGTGGATTGCGGTCGGCGCCGGCGCCTTCTTCGATCGAGTCGAGCGGCCCGAACCGCGGGCGGCAGTCTCCTGGCTCCTCACCATGATCGGCAGCCTCGGCGTGTTCGTTGCCGACGACTTGCTCTCCTTCTATCTGGTCTATGCGCTCGTCAGCATTCCGGCCTATGGCATGTTCGCCTTCGATCCGTCGCCGGGGACGGCGCGGGCCGGCCGCGTCACCATGGCCTTTGCCATTCTGGGCGAGGCGTTTCTCCTCTTTGCTTTCGGCATGCTCGCTGCGGGCGAGCCGCACGGCAGCCTCAGGATTCCCGACGTGGTCGCCGCCTTGCCAGGCTCGCCCTGGCGCGATGCGGCGCTTGCGCTGCTCGTTGCGGGGTTCGGCGCCAAGATGGGCCTCGTTCCGCTCAACGGCTGGACGCCGCTCTCCTACGCTGCGACGCGGATCCCCGCTGCGGCCGTGCTCAGCGGCGCGGGCGTCAAGGCCGGCGTGATCGGCCTCATCCGCTTCCTGCCGCTCGGGGTCCCAATGGCGGGCTGGGGCGAGGCGCTGGCGGTCCTCGGGTTCGCCACCGCCTTCTACGGCGTTGCAATCGGCGTCACGCAGCAGAATCCCAAGGCCGTCCTCGCCTATTCGAGTATGAGCCAGATGGGGGTCATCGCCGCTGCGCTCGGCATGGCGCTCGCCGCGGGCGACGCGAATGCGCCTGCGCTGGTCGCCTGCTATGCGGCCAACCACGTGCTTGTTAAGGGGGCGCTGTTCCTCGCCGTCGGCGCTTTCGCCGCGCGGGGGGTTCGTCCTGGCGCCTGGAGCCTTATTGCGCTGGTGCTTGCTCTCAGCCTCGCCGGCCTGCCCTTGACCGGCGGGGCGCTCGCCAAGGCCGCCTCGAAGCCGCTGTTCGGCTATGGCGTCGCCGCCGCCCTTGCGGCGGCGTCCTCGGCGGGAAGCGCGCTCTTGATGGTGCATTTCGTGTCGCGCCTGCCGTTTTCGTGGCGTTTCGACGCGACCGCGAGCCCGGTCCGTCTTGTCCGCTCATGGCCGTGGTTCGCCGGCGCCGCGCTGCTTCTGCCTTACGTGCTCTTCCCGCTCGTTGGCAGTTTCGGCGACGCGCTCTCGCCGTCGAAACTCTGGGACGCCCTCTGGCCAATTCTCGTCGGCGGTCTCCTGGCCGTCTGGCTCGCGCGCGTCGCGGACCGCCTGCCGCGCATCCCGCCGGGCGACATGATCGTCTTCGGCGAGGCGGCGTTTGACCGGTGTCTTGCCTCGGCCACGCTTTTCGACCGCATCGACCTCGCCTTCCGTGGCTGGCCGGCGGCGGGGCTCGCGCTGCTGGCGATTGCGCTTGCGCTGGCTTACGCGACCGCCAACGCGGGCTGAATCGCGGGCTCTGCGGCAAGCTCGACCCGCTCGGGCGCCAAAAGGCTCACCCGCCCGTCCGGGTCGACTGTGAGCGTTTGCACATAGAAATGCGTGTCGCGGCTTTCGGGCGCCATCACCGGCGACGGCGCCGAGATGATGGTCAGCACGCCGCACGCGCCCACCCAGTCCACATGCCGATGGCCGTGCATGACGACGATCCGCTGCGCGTAAGGTTTCAACTCGCGCAGGAACCATCCGCCGTTGATCAGCGCCGTGCCGATCCGCTCCGCAAAGGTCGCCACCGGCCGAGGGTATTCGATCACGTGATGATGGAGCGCGACGATCCAGCCGGCTCGCGGATAGGCCTCGAATGCGGCTTTCAACCGCTTCGCCTGCTCGACTGGGATCAATCCGAGAGCGTTGGTGAAAGAGAAATGCGTGTCCGCGTTCGAATCGAGGATTGCGACGCCGAGCCCGTCCGGACCGTCCGGCGGCAGGATGAGCGGGAAGATCTCCGCCCACAGGCTCTGCAGGCGCTGGGACAAACGGAACCCGCTCCGGTTGGCGAACGCCTCGATGTCCGCCCTTCGGGGCTCGAGCGCCTTCGCGAGCAGAACCGTCGAGCCTCCGCTCACCGTACGCACCCGATCGCCTTGGACCGCCGCGAAGACCGAAAGCGCCCGCATTCGCCGCAGGGTCTTCATGGGGCTGGTTGGCAGATCGAGACGGGCGGGATTGGCGCGGTCGACGATATTGACGTCATGGTTGCCGGGCAGCACCAGCGTGCGCGCCGCGAGCTCGGGAAAGGCCGCCAAGATGTCGAGAAACTCCGCCCATTCTGCCGAGGTCCCCGCGTCGGTCATGTCGCCGGTGAAGAGGACGAGGTCGAGCGGGTTGTTCGCATGGATCGCGGAGAGCCGCGCGAGCGCCCGCCCGAACCGGCCGTTGCCGCGCGCGCCGGCCCGGCCGCTCTCGATCCTGAGCCCGTAGCGTTCGCCGACCACGTGCACGTCCGAGAGATGGGCGACGCGAAAGACCCGCGCGCCGGGGGCCGGCGCCGGCGCCGCAGCGAGGTCGAGCGGCTGGTCGGCGGACGCGTCCGCAAGGCCCCAGACGAGCGACGCGACGGCGAGATAGGCCGACATGACGACGACCGCGTTCGCAACGGTCGGCAGAACGAGCCCGAGCGGCGAGCCAAGATCGGCGACCGAGCCAATCCAGCGCGTCGCAGGCCAGACGAGCCCTGCAACGAGGCCGGCGACGACGAAAAGGATGACGCCCGCTGCGGCGCAACTCGCCCTGCGGATCCGCGCAAATTCCTGTCCGGTTCGCCCCTTGAGCGAGCGCTCGGCGAGATGCCGAATCGCCTCGCGCCAGAACGCGTAGCCGGGCTGCACCGCGAGCGCGTTCAGCGACCAGAAATTCGACTCCGCGAGACGGAACAGCGGGCGCCAGCCGTAGACTACCGCCGCCGCCGCGGCGATCACGACGATGACCGCGCCGATGTCGGACGCCTCGTCAAAGCGGTTCGACGCCTCGCCGATCCACGCCGTCAGGACCAGCGGCGCTAAGCCCAGCAAAACCGCGGGCGCGAGGATCTGGAGCGTCCAGATGACCGCGAGCTTCGGCAAGCTGATTTCGCCGACGAGGCTGCCGGCGATGGCGAGGAGCGACCGCTGCTTGGGCGCCGAATGGTCGCTTTCGAAATCGCCGAGGCGCGGATCGAGGATCGGCGCGCGCATGGGCGCGGCGAGAGGCGTTCGGCCGACAGGTTCGGTGACGTCGTCCATCGAATGGACCCTCGAAGGGAAAGCGTCCCGCATAGCAGGCGGGGTCCGACTTCGATAGCGCCATGGCGTCGGACGGTTCGTTCGCGCTATGGAGGGGCCGGGGCGGCGCAAGGCGGCGGCCGGCAGGTCCAGGGGCTACGGGCGATGACGTCGGACTCAGTTTCACGAACCTCGATCGCCGTCGTCGCGGTCGTGACGACGGCGGCGGCCGCTTATTTCGCCGACACCGTGTTCGCGCCGCTCACGCTCGCGCTCTTCATCATCGCGCTCGTCTGGCCTTTCCAGTGCTGGCTGCAGGCGCGCGCGCCGGCTCTTCTCGCGCTCGCCGTCACCATGACGCTCACGATCCTGACCATGCTCGTCTTCGCCTCGCTCGTCGTCTGGGGGTTTAGCCGGGTCGGGCGGTCGCTGATCGCCGATTCCAGTCGCTACCAGGCGATCTACGACGCCACGGTCGCCTGGCTCGACAGTCACGGCGTCTCGGTTGCGGGACTCTGGGCGGAGCATTTCAACGTGAGCTGGATGCTGCGCGGCGCCCAGCAGATCACCGGCCGCGTGAACACGACCCTCAGCTTCTGGATCATTACCCTCGTCTACGTGATCCTCGGGCTGATGGAGGTTGAGGACGCGGAAAGGAAGCTCTGGGCCTTCCTCAGCCCGGGCGCCGCGCGCGCCTTCGTCGGAGCCTCAGCCGACACGGGGAAAAAATTCCGCAAGTACATGGAGGTGCGGACCCTGATGAGTCTCGCAACGGGAGCGCTCGTATGGGCCTTCGCCGCCGCGGCCGGGCTTCAGTTTGCGGTCGAATGGGGCGTCATCGCCTTCGCCCTCAACTACATCCCCTTCATCGGGCCCTTCATCGCGACGGTGTTCCCCACGCTTCTGGCGATGGCGCAGTTCGCGACCTGGCAGGCAGCGCTCGGCGTTTTCGTCTGCCTCAACATCATCCAGTTCGTCATCGGCAGCTATGTCGAGCCGCGCATGTCCGGCAACGTTCTGGCGATCTCTCCTTCGGTCGTCCTGTTCTCGGTGTTCTTCTGGACCTTCTTGTGGGGTCTCTACGGCGCCTTCATCGGCGTGCCGATCACGATCGCGGCGCTCACCTTCTGCGAGCATTGGCCCTCGACCCGGTGGATCGCGGACCTGCTCGGCGGCCCGCTGCCGGCGGGCGTCAAGCCGAGCGCAACGGCTTCCCCATAAGCGGTCAGCTCGATCGTTACGCGATCAGCGCGTGTCCTCTTGCGAAGGCGGTATGCGAGGTCAGCAGGTTTGTGGCGGTTTTGGCGGCGGCGGGCTCGCTGGACGCGCCATGGGACATCGCGGAGGATCTGTGAGCCGGACGGCTTGTCGAATGCCTTGCTGACCGCGGGTGCGATGAAATCAGTCACTTCGCGGCGTTCCTGCCCGGCCGGCCGGCGTCTGTTCGTGGATTTCATCGCGGCCGCGTATCTGAGCTGAGGGCCGGGAGCCTATCGGAAGCAGCGACAGTCTGTCTCGAACGCCATACTTATAGGTTGCGCGGCAAAATCGATGGCGGCCCGGAACCAAACACGCTTCCCCGAGTTGATGACCATGGAGTCATCAACTGGCGCAGGGTCCTCCGGCCCCCTGTGGCGCAGGCGCAAGGAAGCAAGGCCGGCCGAGATTACGGCGGCGGCCTTGGAAGTCTTCGCCGATCATGGCTTCGCAGCGGCAAGGCTCGACGACGTCGCCCATCGCGCCGGCGTCGTCAAAGGCTCGATTTACCTCTACTTCTCGGACAAGGAGGATTTGTTTCGTGCCGTGGTGCGTTCCGCCGTCGTCCCCGACATGGAGACAGTCCGAGGCGCGGCGGAACGTTTTGACGGGCCTTTTGTCGAGCTCGCGCCGCGGCTCCTGCTCGGAGCCGCAGCCGTAATGAGTCGGCCCTCCGTTTCTCGCTTCGCGCGCGTGGTGATCGGGGAGTCGCGGAACTTCCCCGACCTCGCCCGCATCTGGCACGACGAGGTCGTCTCGCCGATGATCGGCGCCGTGGCGCGCGTGATCGCTCGAGCGCAGGCGCGTGGGGAGGCGCGCGAGGGCGATCCTAGCCTCTACGCCTTTTCCCTCGTGGGACCCCTCTTCACGGCCATGCTGTTCCGGGACGTGTTCGGCGAAGCGTCCGACGACCCGCCCAACCTCGACCGCCTGGCTGAGCAGCATGGCCAGACCGTTCTTTGCGGCCTTCTCGCCGCGCCGCCAGCCTGAAACCGACAGGAGCAAAGACCATGGCAGACTCTCGCGTCTTGATCGTCGGCGCCGGCCCGACCGGCTTGGTGCTTGCGCTCTGGCTGACGAAGCAGGGCGTCCCTGTTCAGATTGTCGACAAGACCGCCGGTCCGGGGACGACGTCCCGGGCGCTGGCGGTTCATGCGCGAACGCTGGAGCTCTACGAGCAACTCGATCTCGCCGACGCGGTCGTGACGAAGGGTTACACCGTCCCAGGCATGCGGCTGTGGCTTGGCGGTCGAGAAGCCGCACGCGTGCCATTCGATGAGATCGCTTCGGACCTGACGCCCTATGGCTTCCTGCACGTCTTCCCGCAGGACGAGCACGAACGCCTTCTGATCGAGCGCCTGGAAGCGTTGGGGGTTCGGGTCGAGCGCTCAACCGAACTCATCGGATACGCCGAGGAAGGCGATCACGTCAGCGCTCGGCTTCGCGGCCCTGAGGGCGCCGAGCGCATCGTCAACGCAGCCTTCATCGCCGGCTGCGACGGGGCGCATTCGAAGGTTCGTGAGATCATGGGCACGGGTTACCCGGGCGGAGCCTACCCGCAGATCTTCTATGTCGCCGACGTCGCCGGCGAGGGCCCGGCGTTCAATGGCGACCTCAATATCGAGCTCGACGAATCCGACTTCCTGGCCATCTTTCCGTTGGCGGACAACGGCCGTATCCGCTTGATCGGGGCGATCAGGCCGGGCGAGGGGAAAGACCTCGACCATCTCACCTTCGACGACATCAGCGACCGGGCGACAAAGTTGCTCAAGCTCAAGGTCGACAAAGTGAACTGGTTTTCCACCTACCACATATCTCACCGGGTGACCGACCATTTCCGCCGCGACCGGGCCTTGCTTTTGGGTGACGCCGCGCACATCCACACGCCGGTCGGCGGACAGGGCATGAACACCGGCATCGGCGACGCGATCAACCTGGCCTGGAAGCTTCAGGCGGTCCTGGCGGGGCGGGCGCCGGACGCCCTTCTTGACACTTTCGAGGCCGAACGGCGCGCCTTTGCGCTGCGGCTCGTCCAGACCACCGACCGTTTCTTTAACGTCGCCGCCGCCGAGGGGCGCCTAGCCGAGATCGTTCGCACGCGCTTAGCGCCGATCATTCTGCCCCAGGCGGCGAAGTTCGAGCCGGCGCGCAACTATCTCTTCCGAACGATCTCTCAGATCACGTTGAACTATCGGGGGAAGGGTCTGGATCACGGCCACGTCGGGTCCGTCCATGGCGGCGACCGCCTGCCTTGGGTGAGAACGCGCGACGGCGACAACACCAAGGCGCTGAAGCGCATCGGCTGGCAGGTTCACGTCTACGGCGCGGCCGAGGAGAGGTTGAGACGATGGTGCGAGGCGCGACGCATCCCGATCGAGGTCTACCCTTTGAGCGATGCGATGGGGCATGCCGGACTGCGGGAGAACGCGCTCTACCTGATCCGTCCCGACACCTACGTCGCCCTGGCCGAACCCTCCCAGGCGGTGAGCGCGGTCGAACAGTTTTTCGCCAAGGTTCAGATCAAGCCGTAGCGAAAACCCGGGGAGCGCCTGAAATCAATGATGGAGAGAGGTCGCGTATAGAGGTGTCGTGGCCGCCCGTCGTCCGAGCCGGCGCTGTCGGCCACAGCAAAGTCTAATCCACCGCCGCAATGCTCACGCTCACATCGCATGGCGGCGCGGAATTGGGGGCGCTGGTGACGCTCAGGCCGGCGCCGGCGCGGACGATGTCGGCGTCATTCGCGGCGTTGACGCCGCCCGCCGCCGCGATCAGCGACGATGAAGCGCCTGCGAAACATCGCCGCAGCGAGCTCGATTCCGGCGACCGTCATCGCGCCGCGCGCGGCAAATTCGATGCGCCCGCGCCGCCCATGCAGGCCAACGCCTCGGTGGTCAGGTCCCCGCCTGGCGCGTCCTCGGCGAGCAGCGCCTCCGCCAGGTCGTCCAGGCGCCCGGACGGAGGGGACCGCGATTCTTCCGGCATGGCGAGCTTCAGTCGATCGCGACCATGACGTCGGAAGCCTTGATCACCGCCGACGCGGGCTTGCCGACTTCGAGCCCCAGCGCCTCGACGGCTTCGTTGGTGATGGAGGCCGTGACGACGATCTCGGGGCCGACCTCGATCTTCACATGCGCCGTGGTTGCGCCTTTGGTGATTGCGACCACCTTGCCGGTCAGAACGTTACGCGCAGAAAGTCTCATCGACCGGATCCTGGGGCTGACGTAGGCCGGACGGATCGCCGCGCGTCCACGTGTCCCCCATTAACGGAGCCGGCGCCTCGCCGTCCACGCGCCTTTGCGTCGCAGTTTGTTTTCGGCGACGGGCGTGGCGCGCATTTTGCGACGCAACATCGGTCGCCAAGTTCGCGCGACGGATTGTCGGGTTTCCGACAAAGGAGCCGTTATGGACGCCCAGATCCTCGATCCCAACCGCTTTGCCGCGATCGTCTACGAGGACGGCGCCAAGGTCGACGGACTGATGACGCGCTTCGCCCGGGAGCTTGTCGCGGCGGGCGTGGACGCCCGCGGCATCGTCCAGCTGCCTCCGGACGCCGACGACTGCGGTCCTGGCGCGCTGATGAAGCTCCAGGATGTCGCCACCGGCGAAGTGATCCCGCTCTGTCAGGATCTCGGTCCCGGGGCCGGAAGCTGCTGCCTCGATTCGTCCGCGCTCGCCAGAGCCGCTCAGCGCCTCCGCATCGCGGCGAGCGAGCCATCCGACATCCCTCGTGGGACAGTTTCACCGGCGGCCAAGGCACGCTGCTCGAGCTTCGGCACTGGGGGGTCAGGGACTGGTGGCTGGATAATTCGTCCCTGAGACGTCAGGCCGCTTGAGCTGGCGGCCGCTCTGCGCCTGCGTTCGAACGCCGTCCGGCGTCGTTCAGCGTGCGTTCGACACGCGCTCGACACGCATTCGACATGCGTTCGGCGCTGGATTTGACCTCCTTATTCACCCGTGAATCGTGACTTTTCAACGCGTTGCACTCGAGTTTGCGAGAAAATCGTAACGGCCATCGATTCCGACATTCTGCGAGCGCCCCCTCCACCACCCTCCTCCGCGCTGACGCGCAGGGGAGGAAAGGCGCGCTCTCCTCCCCCATGGAGCGAAAGCGGAATGGGGACCGTCCGAAGGACGGTGGCGGGGTGCGCCGCGGTCTGAGGCTCGCATGAACGGGATCATAGCGGAATTTCTGTTTTTCCGCAATTAAAATTCGCGCCGCCGCCATTCCACGTGAGGCGCCTGCCCTGCTGAAGGATGCGTCGATCCTTTGGCAAAGCAGCCGCGTTCCGCGCGGGCGACTGGCGGTTCGCGCTTTGTGGTCGCGCCAAGAGCGAGCTTACGGGCAGGTGTCCCAGAAGCCGTTCCGCTGGCTCGGGTCGCTGTAGTACCAGCACAGGCCCGGCTGGGGCGGCGGGGGCGCC
>Ga0074046_10000941_pt1 | contig 26959 bp, 25 predicted proteins | sample BogForMeECP23OM3_FD_94441 | JGI IMG/M metagenome (GOLD analysis project Ga0074046, IMG submission 94441) | Bog forest soil microbial communities from Calvert Island, British Columbia, Canada - Bog Forest MetaG ECP23OM3 | ecosystem: Environmental > Terrestrial > Soil > Wetlands ...
CATGGCCGGCTGGGCCACCAAGATCGAGGGCAACACGATCAACATCTCGGTGCCCTACATGCCGGGCGCGAACTTCCACTGCTACACGCTGCGGGAGCCCGTCGGCGTGGTCGGGCAGATCATCCCGTGGAACTTCCCGCTGCTGATGGCCGCGTGGAAGCTCGCCCCCGCGCTCGCGACCGGGTGCACCGTGGTGCTCAAGCCGGCCGAGCAGACCTCGCTGACCGCACTGCGGCTGGCTGAGCTGATCGCCGAGGCCGGCGTGCCTGACGGCGTGATGAACGTCGTGACCGGCTTCGGCGAGACGGCCGGCTCCGCGCTGGCCGCCCATCCTGACGTGGACAAGGTCGCGTTCACCGGGTCAACCGACGTAGGCAAGCTCATCGTGCACGCGGCCGCGGGCAACCTGAAGAAGGTGAGCCTGGAGCTCGGCGGCAAGAGCCCGAACATCGTCTTCGAGGATGCGGAGGACGCCGCGATCGAGGGATCGGCCAACGCCATCTTCTTCAACCACGGCCAGTGCTGCGTGGCCGGCTCGCGGCTGTTCGTGCACCAGAACCGCTTCGACGACGTGGTCGGTGGCGTCGCGGAGATCGCGAAGTCGATCAAGCTGGGCTCCGGCTTGGAAGTGGGCACCCAGATGGGCCCGATGGTGTCGGAGGAGCAGTTCGACCGGGTCAACAGCTTCCTGGAATCCGGCCGGGACGAGGGAGCCACCGCACTGGCCGGAGGCGGCCGGTTCGGCGACCGCGGCTTCTTCATCGAGCCGACGGTGCTGATCAACACTCACGGCGACATGAGGGTGGTGAAGGAGGAGATCTTCGGGCCAGTCGTGGTCGCCGAGCCGTTCAGCGACCTGGACGACCTCGCGGCCAAGGCCAACGACACCCCATACGGCCTCGGGGCCGGGATCTGGACCCGCGACATCTCCAAGGCGCACGCGCTGGCGAAGAAGCTCAGGGCAGGCAGCGTGTACGTCAACTGCTACAACGTGTTCGACGCGGCGCTGCCGTTCGGCGGCTACAAGCAGTCCGGCTGGGGCCGCGAGATGGGCCACGAGGTCCTGCACAGCTACACCGAGGTCAAGGCGGTCACCACCCTGCTGTGACCGGTGCCCGGTACCGGTTCCGCGCCAGCAGCCAGCCCGTAGGCGAGTACGTCCAGCGCCCCGGCGGCCACGCCGGGGCGCTGGAGACGAGGAGAGGGCCGGGCTCAGCACTGACCTGAGCCCGGCCCGGCCATGAGCCGGTCAGATCAGGGCTAGTCAGATTAGGGCTAGTCAGATTAGGGCTAGTCAGATTAGGCCGAGCTTGCTGGCCGCGTACACCGCCTCGGCGCGGCGTCGCGCACCGAGCTTGGCCATGAGGTTGCCGACGTGGAACTTCACCGTCGCCGCGGAGATGTACAGGCGCTGCCCGATCGCGACATTGCTCAGCCCGCGAGCGAGCAGGACCAGGATCTCCCGCTCTCTCGGCGTGATGTCGCTCGCGGCCGCACCTCCGGGCCGCTGGCTGCCGTGCATCCAGCGGACGACGATCCCGGCGCTCCGGGAGTCGAAGGCGCTCTCCCCCCGATGCACGGCCCTGATCGCCCGGACCAGCTCGGTCAGGTCCACGTCCTTGACTACGAAGCCCTTTGCGCCCTGCTTGATGGACTCCAGGATCAGCCACTCATCCGCGGAACTGGTCAGCACGAGCACCCGGATGTCCGGGTAGCGCTGGGTTATCGTGGCGCACAGGGACAGGCCGTCGCACTCGCTGCCCGCGGTCAGCCTGAGATCGAGGAGCACGACCATTGGACGAGTACGGTCGAGCATCGGTGTGGCCAGCCTAGCGGACGGCGCCTCGCCGACCACCTGCAAATCCGGTTCCCTGTCGATCATGGCCCGCAGGCCCTGCCGGACGATCGCGTGATCGTCGATGATCGCGACCCGGATCTCATCCATGGCTCTCTCCTTGTGAGTAACCAGGACCCGGGGCCGGCAGAGACACCCGGATCGCCACTCCGCCCAGGTCGGACCGGTCAGCCCGCAGGCTCCAGCCCATCTCTTCGGCCCGCGCGGCGATGTCGGCCAGGCCCAGGTGGTAGCCGCCGCCCGTGCCGGGGACCTCACCCCGGATGATCTTCCTGAGCGTCTTCGGGTTTCCGTGACCGTCGTCCGCGACGCAGAGCGCGATGACCCCGCGGCCGTAGCTCAGCCGAATGACCACGCGACGGGCCCGTCCATGGACGGACGCGTTGAAGACGCACTCGCTGGCCACCTGGAACAGCGACCGGCGGACCGCTGTGATCAGCGGCGCCTGCGGGCCGGTCACCTCCACGCTCACCTCGAGCTGACGTGCGAGATGCCGGGCCACCAGGCGCCGCAGCATATCAGGAAGCTCTTCGTCAGGGGCGCCCGGGCCCTCGCGCAGGTCCTGCAGCGACGACCGGAGCCGCCGCACGGCCGTCGCGGTCAGCCGCTTGGCGTGCGCCAGCGTGGCGTACATCGGTGATCCCGCGGGCATGTCGGCCAGGCACAAGTCGATGGCCAGTCCGGCCGCGAGGACCTCCTGGATGGCCCCGTCGTGCAGTTCGCTGGCCAGCCGGTGCCGCTCCTGTTCCGCGATCTGCTGCGGGGCGGCCGGCTGGATGCGGTGGGCGACGTGGGCCAAGGCGGATGCCTGCGGCCGGCGGGAGCGAAACTGTGCCGGGACGGCGGTTTGTGTCATGTCGTCCCTCCTCGTTGAGAGGCCCGATCGTAACCCGGAGAAGGTAGGGCGGTGGTAGGTCGCCGTCCGCGGACGCTGCCGAGTAGATCCAGGTCATAAGGGGTCAGCTCCAGGTACCGCTGCACCGCTGCCGGATGAGGATCGGCCAGCAGCGCGTTGCGCAACGCCACCGCGACGAAGTTGCCGAATTCGGCCAGGGCGGGGGATTCGGAGCCAGGAAGCAGTTCACCGCCGTATCGCTCCGTAGCGCCGGCCACGTCGCCGGCCCGGAGCCGGTGGAGCACGTCGGTGACGTCACAGCGCACGTCGAGGCCGATCCGGTACGGACGCGATTCCAGCCGCCCGCCAAGCAGCGCGCGCAACTGTGACATCTCCGCCTTCAGCGTGCCCTGGCTTACCGGCCGGTCCCCATAGAGCCGTGAGTGCAACTCCCCGAGGTCGAGCCCGTCGGGATTCAGCGCCAGCAGGGCCAGGATCTCCAGCTGCCGTCTGGTCAGCCGCAGCGGGACGCCGTCCAGCTGCGCGCTGGGCTGGCCGAGCAGCTTGAGCTCGAGCAGCCCGCCGTGACCTGCGGCGTTCTGGGCGGCGCCCGCCGCGGCCGCCGTGCGCACTTCGCGTCCCAGCAGCCGGGCCAGGGCCTGCGCGGTAGCCAAGCCGATCGGGTGCGAGCGGTCCCAGGTGGTGGACAGATCGAGCACGCCGAGCTGGCGCCCGGTCAGTTGATCGTAGATCGGGGCCGCCCAGCACACCCAGCCGTGCACACAGCTGGAGAAATGCTCCGCCGAGTACACCGTGGCCGCGTGGTCGAGCCTAAGCGCCAGATCCAGGGCGTTCGTTCCGACGCTGGCTTCATCCCACCGGCCGCCCGGAATGAAGTTCACCTTTTCGGCCTTGCGCCGCATGACCGCGCCGCCGTACGTCCACAGGATGCGGGCGCCGGGATCGGTGATCGCCACGACAAGCTCGCCGTCGTCCGCCGCGGCCTGCAGCTGGGACTCGAGCTGCCGCACGGCGGCGCTGAGCGGGCTCGTCTGGAAGGCATTCCGCGTTTCGTCGAGGTCAGCGAGAGGCGCCTCGGCGACCTCGGGCATGATGTACGCGGCGGAGCGCTCCCAGCTCGCCGCGATCTCGGTTCGCACGCCCGCCCGCTCCGCGTTCGTCGGCCGCTTGTCACAGATCGCCGGAATGTGCAGATCCCATGCTCGAGCGAGGAGAGAGCGGCGCCTGTGCAGCTGCGCACGTGTGGGCATGATCAACCTCAGGGGCCGGGATTTCCCGCTACCGATTCGGCGGGCATACGGTATTATCCACTGGCCGCGGACGGTGACGGTAAGGCCAAAGGTCCCACCGATCCGCGGCCCTCGGTCCTGCCGGGCGTTCGCGAGCATCAGCCTGGCCCGGCTTCCGCCTTGGACAGGTCCACCTCGAATTCCACCGCTACCTCGTCGCGCAGCTTGAGCGCACCGAAGAAGCCGGTGTACGGCTTGATCCCGAACGCGGACTGGACCAGCGTGGCGGTCCCCCGGTACCGGCCGGGGCCCGGCACGGTCACCTGCAGCCGGGCCGGCTGGGTCTTCCCGTTCAGGGTGGCGGTGCCCTCGATCGCGCCGCCGCTGGCCCCGGAGGCAATGATCCGGGACGAGGCGAAGCTGGCGGTGGCCCCGCCCAGGATGTTCTCCATTTGCTTCTTGATCTGGGCGCGGTCCCCGCCGGTGAGCGGCTTGGCCCCGCCCGTCCCTTCGCGGACCTCCAGTGAGCCGAGGTCGAGTTCGGCGGTGACCGTGGCGGCGGTCAGGCCGCCGTCCTCGTCGGCAGGCACCTGGACCCGCGCCGACCACCGGGTTACCTCGATGGTGAGGTCATGGCCGGCCTTGGCGGCCAGCCCGGCCCGGCCCGTCTTGATGACGACGCGCCCCGTGTCCGGCCCGAGCCGGAAATTGCCCGTGTATGCAGTCACGGGCCAACCGTAAGGGGTCAGGCGGGAAAAGGTCTACTACTGACTCGGGCCGGGCGAGCTGCCCGGGTGTGGTGCCGTCGCTGATGGTGAGCTGGTCGAACCAGCCACATCGCGGGTTTCCGGGCGGGCGGTCGAAGCGGGTGACGTACGGCTTGAGGTCGATGACGGGTGTCCCGTCCAGGAGATCGACGCCGGCGAACACGACGGCCTGGCCGGTCACCTCGAGAACCTGGATGAGGCTGAGCCCGATCGGGTTGACTCGCCGCGGCCCGCGGGTGGCGAAGATGCCCATCGCGCGCTGCTGGCGGCGGAGCAGGAACGGGACCTGCCGCAGTGGCGCGTCGCCGGCCGGGTCGCGCGGGCGGTGCAGCCAGCTGAGCAGCCAGGCGTAGCTGAAATCCGCGAGCCCGTCCAGGCCGTCGCGGTACGGCTCGGCGATCTCGATAGTGCCGTGTTCGGCGCGGTTGAGGCCGGCCTGGATCGGCGTGGTCTCCAGCTCCTGGTGGCTGGTGCGGACCACGCCGATCACGGGCAGGCGGACGGTCAGTTCCATGTGCGCCATGCTGTCACTGGCTGGCCTTCGCGCGGCGCGGCAGTGGGCAGGACCGTTCCTGCCCACTGCCCCGGCTTAGAGCAGAGTGGTGACGGCCTTGACCTCGGTGTAGTTGTTCAGCACCTCGTGGCCCATCTCGCGGCCCCAGCCGGACTGCTTGTACCCGCCGAACGGCAGCGCCGCGTCGAACACGTTGTAGCAGTTGATCCAGACGGTGCCGGCCCGGAGTTTCTTCGCCAGGGCGTGGGCCTTGGAGATGTCCTTGGTCCAGATGCCGGCGCCGCGGCCGTACTCGGTGTTGTTCGCCTCGGCGGCGATCTCGTCCAGGTCGCTGAACGGCGAGGCGACGACCACGGGCCCGAAGATCTCCTCGCGTACCACCTTCATGTTGCCGTGGGTGTTGATCAGCACGGTGGGCTCGATGAAGAAGCCTCTGTCGCCGAACCGGCCGCCGCCGGCGAGTGCCCTGGACGCCATCGCCCCGCACCAATCCCGGTCCGGGCCGCGGCACCGCTGATCCCGGCGTCCCCGCTCGCAGATCCCGATGTTCCATCGCTGTCGTGATAGGACCCCGTCCCACGTGTGAAACGGCGCCGCACCGCCACCTGGGCCGAGGTCCCGGGCGACTGCGTTCCATCCCGCGATAGCGTGGGGTGCCCCGCCTTGATCACCTGACAGGAGTGAGTCATGCGACTGAGTGCACGCAACCAGATACCGGCCAGGGTTACCGGGATCACCACCGGCGAGGCGATAGCCAACGTCGCACTCGACGCGAACGGGGTACGCCTCGTGGCGTCCATCACTGTGGAGGCAGTTCGCGATCTCGGCCTCGCCGTGGGCAGCGAGGTCACCGCAGTGATAAAAGCGTCCGAAGTAATCCTCGCTACCGGCGACTGAAGACACCAGTCAGCGGAGCCCGGATCAGGGCAGCGGGAAATCGCCGAACAGCTCTCGGATCCGGCGCAGATCACGGAGCCGGGGTTCGGTGGCGCCGCCGACCCAGCGGCTGACCGTCTTCACCGAGACCCCGAGCTGCCGGGCGGCCACCTCCATGGTCATGCCCTCGCGGCGCAGCACGCCGGCCATCCAGTCGGCGAACGCCGTCTCGTCGGAGGAGTTCCCGTTGTGCCCGCCGAAGGACCCGTCCCGGCCGGTCGCGGCGGCTTCCATGCCCGAGGCCTGGGACTTGAGCAGCGAGGCCAGCGCGTCCAGGCCCGCGGCCGTCCCGACCTGCGCACCCGAGCGCAGCACGTCGACCTCGACATGATCGGGAAAGATGCGGAAGGAGACGTTGATCGCGCCGTCCGGGCCCGCCGCCTCGAGCAGCGCGTGGGCCACGGTCTCGCCCACTTCGCGGTTGTCCTGCTCGGACAGCGGTGACTGCGCCAGGCAGCGCTTGACGAAATCGCGAACGTCAGGGATGGAAGACGGGCGTGCAGGAAACGTCTGCGACAGGACCACGACGGGTACTACTTCGATGTTGTCGCTGATCAAGTCGGTTGGCCTGTCCATCGCCGCCCTCCGGTTCGCGCGGATTACGGTAAACCACCCGGTGCGCGCAGTCACCAGGCATGACAATGAGGGTACGTGGAAAACGTCGCCGGAGACGACCCAGAAGCGATAGACATATGTGTCCAGTTGGGCGACTGTTCTGTCTTGCAGATCTCACCTGGACAGGAATAGTCTGTTGGAACCGGTGATGGCCCGGTTGCCATCCGCCGGCCCATTGTGAGCATGTGATGAGCGGTCAGCGGCCGGCGCGTCTCGCCGGTGTTCCACTGAGGCACGCCGAGAACGGTCTCGCGTGGCCCAGCGAAACCGGATTTCCCAGTCGCGGCCGTGCCGACGCATGGCTGGCCAGGGGCCGCAGCATGCACCGGCGCGATCCTGGCGCGGATTCGAGATCAGCCGGCCCGGCCCGGAGTCTCGGCGGCCAGCGTCCGGGAGGCGCATGACCTAACCAGGGCGCCCGTAGCCACGGGGCGCCCGCACGAAGGGGTGGCGCTATGACCCAGGCCGCGGAGGAGCCAGTCGTACATATCCTCTGGATGAATGGGGGCCTCGGCTGCGACGGGGACTCGGTGGCACTGACCGCCGCGACCCAGCCCAGCATCGAGGAGATCGCGCTCGGCGCCTTGCCGGGCCTGCCCAAGGTGGCCGTGCACTGGCCGCTGATTGACTTCGAATGCGGCCCCGAGCAGGGCGCCGACACCTTCATCGAGTGGTGGCACAAGGCCGACCGGGGTGAGCTCGACCCGTTCGTCCTGGTCGTCGAGGGATCCATCCCGAACGAGGCGATCAAGTCCGAAGGCTACTGGTGCGGCTTCGGCAACAACCCGGCCACGGGCCAGCCGATGACCACCAACGAATGGCTCGACCGGCTGTCCCCCAAGGCCACGGCGATCCTCGCGGTAGGCACCTGCGCCACCTACGGCGGCATCCACGCGATGGCGGGCAACCCGACCGGGGCCATGGGCGTACCCGATTACCTGGGCTGGGACTGGACGTCCAAGGCCGGCCTGCCGATCGTCTGCGTGCCCGGATGCCCGATCCAGCCGGACAACCTGTCCGAGACCATCCTGTACCTGCTCTACCAGGTGGCCGGGCAGGCGCCGATGATCCCGCTGGATGAGGCGCTGCGGCCGAAGTGGCTGTTCGAGGCCACGGTGCACCAGGGCTGCGACCGAGCCGGGTACTACGAGGAGGGTGACTTCGCCGGCGAGTACGGCTCGCCCAAGTGCCTGGTCAAGCTGGGCTGCTGGGGCCCGGTGGTCAAGTGCAACGTGCCCAAGCGGGGCTGGATCAACGGCGTCGGCGGCTGCCCGAACGTGGGCGGCATCTGCATCGCCTGCACGATGCCCGGGTTCCCCGACAAGTTCATGCCGTTCATGGACGAACCGCCGGGAGCGCGCGTATCGACCACGGCCAGCGGGATGTACGGCACGGTTATCCGTACCCTCCGGGGTTTCACCGCCCGTACGGCGGACAAGGAACCGAAGTGGCGCGTGAAGGGCTCCGAACTCCGCACCGGCTACGAGAAGACGTGGTGACGCGATGACAACCGCAGAAAACGAAGTTCCGGCGGCCGCCGAGCAGAGCCAGCTCACCGAGATGACCTGGGATCCCATCACCAGGATCGTCGGCAGCCTCGGCATTTACACCAAAATAGACTTCAAGGCCAAAAGGGTCGCGGAGTGCCACAGCACCTCCTCGATCTTCCGCGGCTACAGCATCTTCATGAAGGGGAAAGACCCCCGCGACGCGCACTTCATCACCAGCCGGATCTGCGGGATCTGCGGCGACAACCACGCCACCTGCTCGGTCTACAACCAGAACATGGCCTACGGGGTCCGCCCGCCGCACCTGGGCGAGTGGATCATCAACCTGGGCGAGGCCGCGGAGTACATGTTCGACCACAACATCTTCCAGGAGAACCTGGTCGGGGTGGACTTCTGCGAGAAGATGGTGGCCGAGACCAACCCCGGCGTGCTCGAGCAGGCCAACCACACCGAGGCACCGCACGCGGCCGAGCACGGCTACCGCACCATCGGCGACATCATGCGCTCGCTCAACCCGCTCGAGGGCGAGTTCTACCGCGAGGCGCTCCAGGTCAGCCGGTCCACCCGGGAGATGTTCTGCCTGATGGAGGGGCGTCACGTCCACCCCTCCACGCTGTACCCCGGCGGCGTGGGCACGGTCGCGACGGTGCAGCTGTTCACCGACTACCTGACCCGGCTGATGCGCTACGTGGAGTTCATGAAGCGGGTCGTGCCGATGCACGACGACCTGTTCGACTTCTTCTACGAGGCGCTGCCCGGTTACGAGGAAGTCGGCAGGCGGCGGGTGCTGCTCGGCTGCTGGGGCAGCCTGAACAACCCCGAGTACTGCGACTTCACCTACCGGAACATGGCCGACTGGGGCCGCAAGATGTTCGTCACGCCCGGCGTGGTGGTCGACGGGAAGCTGGTCACGACCAGCCTGGTCGACATCAACCTGGGCATCCGGATCCTGCTCGGTCACTCGTTCTACGAGGACTGGGAAGACAAGGAGATGTTCGTCACCCACGACGAACTGGGCAACCCGGTCGACCGGCGTCATCCGTGGAACCAGCACACGATCCCGCGGCCGGCCAAGCGCGACTTCGACGACAAGTACAGCTGGACCATGTCCCCGCGCTGGTTCGACGGCCAGGACTTCCTGCCGCTGGACACCGGCGGCGGCCCGATCGCCCGGCTGTGGGCAACCGCGCTGGCCGGCCTGGTCGACTGCGGCTACGTGCAGTCCACCGGCCACAGCGTGAAGATCAACCTGCCGCGGACCATGTCCCGGCCGGAAATGACCTTCGAGTGGAAGATCCCGGCGGACAAGCAGGGCCAGCCGCTGTCCAACGCGATCGAGCGGGACCGGGCCCGGACCTACTTCCAGGCCTATTCCGCCGGCGTCGCGCTGTACTTCGTCGAGCAGGCCCTGGCCGAGATCCGCGCCGGGCGGACCAAGACCTGGGAGTCGTTCAACGTGCCCCAGGACGCGTTCAGCTGCGGTTTCACCGAGGCGGTCCGCGGCGTGCTCTCGCACCACATGGTGATCAGGGACGGGAAGATCGCGAACTACCACCCGTACCCGCCGACGCCGTGGAACGGCAGCGTGCGGGACACCTACGGGACACCCGGGCCGTACGAGGACGCGGTGCAGAACACGCCGATCTTCGAGGAGAACCCGCCGGAGAACTTCAAGGGCATCGACATCATGCGCGCGGTCCGCAGCTTCGACCCGTGCCTGCCCTGCGGCGTGCACATGTACCTGGGCGGCGGCAAGGTACTCAAGACGGCGCACTCGCCGACGGGAGTCACCCTCGCGATGTGAACCCGGCTGCGGTCCGGCATGAACGATCCGCCGATCAGCTAGAGCCAACTCCAGGGAGGGCCAATGGCCGCGGGCCATGATGCGCAGGCGGCAGGCGAACGGGTCGAGGAGCTGCTCGCCGAGCTGAGATCACATGCCGGGCCGCAGGTCGCGGCCACCGCGGAAGAACTAGTGAGCTGCCTGGTCGAGCTGTACGGCGCCGGGCTAGCGCGGATCACCGGGATCCTCGGCGCGGACGAAGCCGGGCCGAGGCTGCTTGACAAGCTGGTGGCGGATCCGCTGGTGGAGAGCCTGCTGCTGGTCCACGACCTGCACCCGCTCGACACCAGCGCCCGCATCCGGCAGGCCGTCGAGCAGGTCCTGCCCCAGCTCGGCGCGCACGCGGGCGAGATCGAGTATCAGGGGCTCGACGAGGCGGGCGTCGTCCACCTGCGCCTGGAGCGCAGCGCAGGGGGTTGCCAGTCCACGGCGGGCACGATCCAGACGGTCCTCGAGCAGGCCGCGGCGGCGGCGGCGCCCGAGGCGGCCGGGGTGGCCATCGAGATGACCGAGGCGCCCGCGGAACTGCCGCTGCTGCAGATCGGCCGGCGTCCCGCCGGGATCCAGGGGGCCCGGTGACGACAGGAACTCCCGGGCTTACCGGGCTTCGCCGTTTCGTGAAGCGGCCCGACGGCGCGCGGCCGGCTGCCCCGGTCGGTGCCCTGGACGAGGACCCGGGCCCCAGGGCCGGCCAGGGCCAGGACGCGGCGGCCGAAGCCGAGCACTGCGAGATGTGCGCCGAGGTCCTCACCGACCGGCACGGGCACCTGGTGGACACCGAGAAGCGCTCGCTGGCCTGCGCCTGCCGCGCGTGCTACCTGCTGTTCACCCACGAGGGTGCGGCCGGGGGCCGGTACCGGGCCGTGCCCGAGCGCGTGCGCCACGACCCGGAACGGCCGCTGACCGACGCGGACTGGAACGAGCTGCAGATCCCGGTCGCGATGGCCTTCTTCTTCTTCAACTCGGCGCTGGGCCGGGTGGTGGCGGGTTACCCGAGCCCGGGCGGGACGACCGAGTGCGAGCTCGACCTGGCGGCCTGGGACCGGCTCGCGGCCGCGTACCCGCTGCTCGGGGAGATGGCACCCGACGTCGAGGCCATCTTCGTGAACCGGGCGCAAAGCGGCCCTGGTCCGGGGGGACGCCCCTCCCAAACCCCCCCGGACCAGGGTAACGAGGTTTTCCTGATCCCGATCGACGAGTGCTACTCGCTGGTCGGCAAGCTCCGGCTGCTCTGGCAGGGGTTCGACGGCGGGGCGGAGGCCCGCGCCGCGCTGGCCACGTTCCTGGAGAGCCTGCGCCAGCGGGCGGTCGCCGGAGAACGGGAGCACTGACATGGCCGACCTTATCTTCGGCTGCACGGGCGCGACCGCGGACCGGTTCGCCGTGACGCCGACCCTGTCGTTCCAGCTGGCCATCACCGAACGGTCCGGCGTGCGCGTGCACGCCATCGCGCTGCGCTGCCAGATCCGCATCGAGCCGCATCGCCGCCGGTACTCCGCCGCCGAAGCCGAGCGGCTGCACGACCTGTTCGGCGACACGTCCCGCTGGGCCGACACGGTCAAGCCGATCCAGCTCGCCACGGTCACGGCCATGGTCCCCTCGTTCAGCGACGTGACCGAGATCGACCTGCCGGTGCCGTGCACCTATGACCTGGAGGTGGCCTCGGCCCGCTACCTGCAGGGCCTGGACGACGGCACGATCCCGTTGCTGATGCTGTTCAGCGGCACCGTCTTCGTCGCCACCGAGACGGGCTTCTCGGTCGAGCTCGTGCCGTGGAGCGCCGAGGCCTCCTACCGGATGCCGGTCGCGATCTGGCGCGACCTGGTCGATGCGCACTTTCCCGGCAGCGCGTGGCTGCGCTGCAGCCGGGAGACGCTGGACGCGCTGTCCGGCTACAAGGCGCGGCACGCCCTGCCCACCTGGGACGCCACCCTGACCGCGCTGCTGGCCGCGGCCGGCGGCGGCGCCGAGCCGCCGCCGGAATCTGCGGCGCACTCTGCGCCAGACCGGGACGGCCCGGCGGAGCCGCCGGCGAGGCGGCCATGAACGAGGATCAGGCCACCATCAACCTCGACGCCGTGCGGAGCATCGCCGATGCTGTCCTGTACGAGGGGTACATCCTGTACCCGTACCGGGCCTCGTCGCAGAAGAACCAGAGCCGCTGGCAGTTCGGCGTGGTGATGGCGCCCGGGTACGCCGCCGCCGACCCCTCGGAGCGCAGCTTCACCCAGGCCGAGTGCGTCCTGGCGCACACCGGGCAGCCCGTCGTCCGGGTCATCCTGCGGTTCCTGCAGGTCCAGCGGCGGACCACCGAGGGAGCGGGACCAAGTCAGGGCTGGGACGAGGCGGTAGAGCGCGAGATAGAGGTCACCGCGGAGGGCGCCGCGCTCCTGTCCGACGGCGCGGTCGAGGAGTTCGCCATCCCCGGCGGACAGGACCGCGAGCCGCTCGACGAGCCAGACGGCCCGCACGGCACCGGCCCCCGGTACGCGGTCCGTCGCCGGGAGCCGCTGGCCGGCGAGGTGTCGGTGCGGGCCATCGGAATCCCCGGCCCGTGGCGCGCGGTCCGGCTCCAGGTCCGGGTGGAGAACCGGACTCCGGTCAGCCCCGTCCCGCAGCGCCGGGAGGACGCGCTCCCGTCGGCGCTGATCGCGGCGCACACGATCATCAGCGTCTCCGGCGGGGAGTTCATCTCGATGACCGATCCGCCGATCTGGGCGCAGCCGGCCGTGGCCGAGTGCCAGAACGAGGGCGGCTGGCCGGTGCTGGCCGATCCCGGCGGCGGCCGGCAGATCGTGCTGTCCTCGCCGATCATCCTGTACGACCACCCGGAACTCGCCGCGGAGAGCCCGGGCGAACTCTACGACGGCACCGAGATCGACGAGATCCTCACGCTGCGCACCCTCGCGCTCTCCGACGAGGAGAAGGCCGAGGCCCGGGCCACCGACCCGCGGGCGGCCGCGCTGCTGGACCGGGTCGAGTCGATGGACGCGGAGACCATGGCGCGGCTGCACGGCACCATCCGCTCGCCGCGCCCGACCGCCCCCGGCCAGCCAGGCACCATCGGCCAGCCAAGCACCAGCCACCCTGGCCTACCCGACCAGCCAAGCGCCGAGACGTCGGTCCCCTGGTGGGACCCGGAGGCGGATGCCTCCGTCTCCCCGGACACCGACACGGTGACCATCGGCGGCCAGCAGATCGGCCGCGGCAGCCGGGTGCGGCTGCGACCGGGGGCGCGCCGCGCCGACGCGCAGGACATGTTCCTGGTCGGGCGGATCGCCGAGGTCCAGGCCGTCCTGTACGACGTGGAGGATAAGCCGTACCTGGCCGTGTCGCTAGCCGACCAGCCGGACGAGGACCTGCGGATCGCGCACGGGCGCTTCCTGTACTTCAGCACCGACGAGGTCGAGCCCTGCGAGCCGGGGGCGGAAGGTACCGCATGACCGGGCGGACGCTGGTGGCGGGCGTGGGCAACGTGTTCCTGCGCGACGACGCCTTCGGCTGCGAGGTGGTCAGGCTGCTGGCCACCCATCCGGTGCCGGACGGCGTGCAGGTCCGCGACTTCGGCATCCGCGGCGTCCACCTGGCCTATGACCTGCTCGACGGCTGCGACCTGTTCGTCCTGGTGGACGCGGCGCCCCGCGGCGAACCGCCGGGCACGGTCACCGTGCTGGAGGTCGAGGTGCCGGACCCCGCCTCGCTGGACGGCCCGGTCATGGACGCGCACGACCTGACGCCGGACGCCATCTTCGCGCTGCTCGCCTCGCTCGGCGGCCGGCCCGGGCGCAGCCTGCTGGTGGCCTGCGAGCCCGCCGACGTCAGCGCCGGGATGGGCCTGTCCGAGCCGGTCAGCCAGGCCGTGCCGCACGCGGTGCGGATGGTGGAGGAGATCCTCGAAAAAGCAGCCCGAGACAGTGACGTCTGAGCCCCGGGAGGAGGTGCAGGGATGCTGAGCAGGCTGATCAAGGCGGCCGTCATCGCCGCCGTGCTGGCGCTGGTGATCGAATCGCTGCCGGACATCAAGCGTTACCTCGAACTTCGTGAAATGTAAGGGCCGGCGTAAGAGATAACAGGAGCGGAATGCACGAGTACGGTTTGGCTGAAGGCGTGCTGGCCACGGTGCGCCAGCGCGCCGACGGCCGCACGGTGGCCGGGATCCGCGTCCGGTTCGGCGTCCGGCACGCCGTCGACGAGGAGTCCATGGCCCAGGCGTTCAGCTTCGTAGCCGAGGGGACGGAGGCGGCCGGGGCCACGGTCGAGCTGGTCACGGTGCCGGCCACGATCACCTGCCGGGACTGCGGCCTGGTCGCCGGGACCAGCGATGTGCTGGCCACCTGTCCCCGCTGCGACGGGGAGGACGTCGATATCACCGGCGGCGAGGAGATGACGCTCGAGTCGATCACCTACGAACCGGTGCCGGCCCATGGAGCCGACTGAGAGGTCGGCCACCGCCGCGTCCCGGTACGGGATCGCGTCCCGGCCCGGGACCCGGACATCAGCGGTCACGCGGGCGTGACCACGAACTGGCGCAGGTACAGGTCGCGGAAGGTCACCGGGCCCCGCGGGCCGGGCACCGCGTCGATGTTGATCCCGGTCTCGGGCACGGAGAACAGCTTGAAGCCGTCCAGCAGGCGCGTGGTGGAGTTCCAGAACGCGCCGGTGCCCGCGTACGCGCCGAGGAACTCGGCCGCCGCGGCCCGGTCCCGGGTGACGATGGCCGCGGCCAGCCCCGAGGTCTCCTCGTTGGCCAGCACGGCCGCGGCGCGCGGCCCGTCGGCCGGGGCCACCGTCACGGTGGCCTCACGCCCCGGGTCCAGCGCCCACTCGTGCCCGAGCGGGTGGGAGTGCGGCGGCAGCGACGCCGCGATCCCCAGCCGGTCGAGCAGCGAGCCGACCCGGGGCACCAGTTCGTCCCACCAAGCCGGGTGCACCAGCAGCAGGTTGAGCCGGTTGCACACGCCGAGCCGGTCCAGGCTGGCCTCGATCAGCCGTTCCGCCATGGCCAGGTCGGCGCCGGCATCGACATACAGGACCGCGCCGCCGTCGGCGTGCGCCATGGTGCGCACCCCGTGCCGGGCGGCCTCGGCGGCCAGCGAGCGGGTGCTGTCCCCGCTGCCGCGCAGGATCACCAGCGGGATCAGGCCGGGCTGGCTGACCAGCGCCCGGGCGGAGGACTGCCCGGGTACCCGGACCAGCTGGATCATGGCCGGGTCGAGCCCGGCGGCGCCGAGAGCGGGCGCGATGACCTCGTCCGCCAAGGCAATGGCCGAACGGATGGCGGCCGAGCCCGTCCGCAGCACGCCCGCGTTGCGTGACTTGACGAACTGCGAGGCGATGTCGACCACCACGTTCGGCCGGGCCTCGAAGTTGGCCCCGATCACCCCGACCGGCCTGCGGCGCTCTTCGAGCAGCAGGCCGCCGGGCAGCTCCCTGATCGTCCGCCGCGACGGTTCGTACGGGACCTGGGCCAGCGCGCGGAGCTGGCCGGCGATGGCCTCGAGCCGCGCCTGGTCCAGGCGCAGCCGGTCGAGCAGCGCGCCACCGATGCCGTCGGCCCGCGCCGCCGCCATGTCCGCCTCGTTGGCCGCGAGCACCGGGCCGGCCTGGCGGCCGAGCTCGTCCGCCATCTCGCGCAGCGCGTCGTCTAGGACATCGCCGGGCGCGCCGGCCAGGTCGGCGACCGCGTCGCGGGCGGCCCGCGCGGCCGTTTCCACGGCCCTGACCGCGTCAGTATCCGCCGTAACATGCGTCTCGACGTCCGCGGCCGTCTCAGCAGTCATTTCTTGTCCCCTACGTCGGTGACCTTTGCTGGTTCCAGGCTACGCAGTGGCGTGGCTTCCAGGCCGCAGTTGAAGTCCTGCGGTGTCGTCTCGGCGCACTTGGCCCGGGTCGGGTTGCGGATGGTGAGCGCGGCCAGCACGCCCCCGGCGGCGCAGAAGGCGGCCGCCATCAGTGCCGCCATCCTGAAGCCGTGGGCCAGCGCGGCCGGGTGCAGGTAGCTTTCCCCGGTGATGCCGGCCAGCGCGGGCAGCACCGCCACCGCGATCAGCCCGGCCGCCCGGGCGACGTCGTTGTTGACCGCCGAGGCGACGCCCGCGTGGTCGGCCGGGACGGCCGATAGGGCGGTCGCGGTCAGCGGCGCCACCATGATCGCCACCCCGAACCCGAACACCACCGCCGCGGGCAGCACCGTGGTCACGTAGTCGCCCGATCCCCCGAGCCTGCCGAACAAGAGCAGCGACACGGCGAGCACCAGCGGCCCCACCGACATCTGCAGCCGCGGCCCGATCCTGGCGGCGAGCTTCCCGGACCGGGAGGACAGCGCGAGCATGATGACGGTTACCGGTAGCAGGGCGGTGCCTGACGCCAGCGGGCTGTAACCGTGGACCACCTGCAGCACGGTGGGGACCAGGAACAACAACCCGCCCAGGGCCGCGTAGACGACGAACGTCACCGCGTTGGCCGCGGAGAACTGCCGGGACCTGAACAACCCGAGCGGCAGCATGGGCTGCGGCTCGGTCGCCTCGACCAGGATGAACAGGCCGAGGAGCACCGCACCCGCGCCCAGCGGCACGAGCACCGACGCCGACCCCCACCCGTACGAGGACGCCGCGATCAGCCCGTAGGTGATCCCGGCCAGCGCGCCGCTGATGCAGAGCGCCCCCTTGATGTCCAGCCGCGGCACCGGACCCGGCGACTTCGTCTCGGGCACGTGCCGGCCCGCGATGGCCACCACGGCCACCGCCAGCGGCAGGTTGATGAAGAACACCAGCCGCCACGACACCGCGCTGATCAGCAACCCGCCGAGCAGCGGGCCCGCCGCGGTGGCGACGCCGCCAAGCCCGGACCAGGCGCCGATGGCGGCCCCGCGGTCCTCTTCGGCGAAGGACGCCTGCAGGATCGCCAGGCTGCCCGGGGTCAGCAGCGCCCCGCCGACACCCTGCAGCGCCCGGGCCGCGATGAGCACCGCGACGTTCGGGGCCAGCCCGCACAGCAGCGACGCGATCGCGAACCAGATGGTGCCGATCACGAACATCTTCCGCCGCCCGTAACTGTCCCCGAGCGTCCCGCCGAGCAGGAGCAGCCCGGCCAGGGTCAGCGTGTAGGCGTCCACCACCCATTGCAGGCTGGACACGCTGGCGTGGAAATCCCGCCCGATGGCCGGCAGGGCGATGCCCACCACGGTCGCGTCCAGGGCGGCCATGCCCGAGCCGAGCACGGTGGCCGTCACCACCCACCGGCCCTTGGCGGTCTTCAGCCGCAGGCCCCGGCTCCCCGCATCCGGTGCGGCAGTCTGGCTCATATGCCCTTCTCCCGGCAAACCCGCAGATCATGACCGTGGCGTGCCACCCGGACCGTTCGGGATCATTAAAAGGCCCAAATTAGTCCGAACGGACCCGGTGACACCATCGTCCGCCACCTCGTGCCGCACCAGCGGCGGCGCGCTCCCGGCTGTGCCGGCGCGGGTGGCGAGCACGGAGCCGCCGAGGATCAGGACGAACGCGGCGCCCATGGCCGGGGTCAGGTGCTCGCCCAGGACGATGACGCCGAGGGCTACCGCCACGGCCGGGTTGACGTAGGTGATGACCGTGGCGCGGGCCGGGCCGACCTCGGCGATCAGCCGGAAGAAGACCAGGAAGGCGGCCGCGGTGCAGATCACCCCGAGTGCGGCTAGCGCCGCGAGCACCTGGACCGACGGCACCGAGCGCGGCCAGGTCAGCGCGGCGAACGGCGCGTAGATGAGCGCGGCCGCGCCCAGGCAGACCGTGTTGACCGCGACCGGTGGCAGGTCGGCCAGCTTGCGGTTGGCGATCAGCGGCCCGATGGAGTAGCCGAGCGCGGTGAGCAGCACGAAGATGACCGGCAGCGTGTCACCGCGGCCCGCGCCGGGCCCGGCGAGCACCGCGACGCCGCCCAGCCCGATGGCCAGCCCGGCCCAGCGGACCCAGGTGAGCCGGTCGCCGCTGCGGGTCAGGATGGCCAGCAGCGCGCTGAAGATGGGCACCGCCGCGATGAGCAGGCCGCTGGTGGAGCTGGGCAGGCGCTTCTCCGCGGTGGACAGCAGCGCGAACGGCCCGACGACCTCGAACGCGGTGAACGCGGCCAGCCAGCGGACGTGCCCCTTCAGCGCGCCGAGGTAGCCGCCGCGGACGGCCGCGGGCAGCAGCAGCAGCGAGCCGAGCGCGACCCGGGTGAAGACCAGCACCGGCACCGAGACGCCGCCGTCCGCCACCTTGATGAGCAGGTAGGGGATCCCCCAGATCACGCCCATCGCGGCGAACAGCAGCCACCCGCGCCTACTCAACTCCAGGCTCCCTTGCTCGGACCAGTAAGGCCGTTTGCTAGACCCAGAGTATTTCGGGCGGCTTGCCGCCTGTGCCGCCATTATGTCGGTCAACCTGGATGTAACGTCCGCTCATCCAGCCGGTTAGGCTGCCAGGGTGAACGAGTGGGAGGCACGGTGATCTCCGCCCGGGCCGTCCCCGCCGCCGGAGCGCGGACGGGCCGCGCTCCTGATGCCGGCGTGTTTGGCATCGGCTGGGCGCTGCTCATTTCGGTCGCGGGCGGCCTGGCGCTGTTCGCCGCCTTTCCCCCGGTTGATGCCTGGCCGCTGGCGGTGCTCGGGCCTGCGCTGCTCGTCGTCGCGCTGGCCGGGCGGAGCCTGCGGGGCTCGTTCGTGTGCGGGCTGGCGTTCGGCCTCGCGCTGTTCGTGCCGCTGCTGTCCTGGCTGGTCAACGTGGCCTCGTACGCGTGGTTCGCGCTGGCCGGGGCCGAGGCGGTCATCTTCGCGATCCTCACCGTCGGGCAGCGGTTGCTGCTCCGGCTGCCGATCTGGCCGGCCGCGGTGGCGGGCTGGTGGGTATGCGTCGAGGGGGTGCGGGACCGGTGGCCTTTCGCCTTCCCCTGGGGGCGGCTGGCGATGAGCCAGTCGGTCGCGCCGGACGTGCGCTGGGTCGCGGTGGGCGGCGCGCCGCTGCTGACCTTTCTGCTCGCCCTGACCGGCGCCATGATCGCGCGGGCGGGACTCTATTATCTCGGGGGGAGCGATCCCCCCCAGACCCCTGTGCTCCCCCGGGGGGACGATCCCCCCCAGACCCCTGTGCTCCCCCGGGGGGACGATCCCCCCCAGACCCCCCTTGCTCCTGGGGGGACTCCCCGTCCCCCCAGACCCCCCTGGCCCCCCTGGCCGGCGCTGGCCGCGGTGGTGACGGCGGGCCTCGTACTCGCGGGCGGCCTGCTGCCGGTGGACCCGACCGGGGGCGCGCCGACGGTCCCGGTGGCCGCGATCCAGGGCAACGTGCCGCGGGCCAGGAACCTGCCGCAGCTACTGAACGACACCCAGGTCACGCAGAACCACGCCGCGGCCACGCTTAAGCTGGCCGCGCAGGTCGAGGCCGGAAAGCTGCCCGCGCCCGCCCTGGTGATCTGGCCGGAGAACAGCACCGACCTGGACCCGTTTCAGGACCCTTATACCTATAGCCAGCTCGCCGCGACGGTGGCCGCCATCGGCCGCCCGATCCTGGTCGGCGAGGTCCTGAACAACCCGAGGCGCAACGTCGGCCAGCTCTGGGTGCCCGGCCGCGGCCCGACCACGATCTACGTCAAGCGCGAGCTGGTGCCGTTCGGCGAGTACATCCCGTTCCGCGGCATCATCTCCAGCTTCAGTTCCCTCCCGTCGCTGCAGCCGGTCGACTTCACTCCGGGACATACGGCCGTCGTCTTCGCCGTCGGTGGAATAAAGCTCGGCGACGTGATCTGCTACGAGGTGGGCTTCGACAACCTGGTGCGGTCCGAGGTCACGGCCGGGGCGAACCTGCTCGCGGTGCAGTCCAACGACGCGGACTTCGAGATCGACGGCCAGCTGGGCGAGACCGAGCAGCAGACGGCGATGGCCAGGATCCGGGCCATCGAAAGCGACCGCGCCGTGGTGTACGCCTCGACCACCGGCGAGAGCACGATCATCGCGCCGGACGGCGGGCTGATCGCGCACAGCGGCGTGTGGCGGCAGGCGATCCTCGACGCGCCGGTGCCGCTGGTGAGCTACCGCACGCTGGCGGACCGGGTCGGCGGCTGGCCGGAGTACGTGATCATCATGCTCACCGTGCTCGCACTCGCCTGGGCGGTCGCAGGGTCCCGGTCCCGCCGCGGGCGCGCCCGGCCGGAGATCACCTGAGCCGGAGATAACCCCAGCCTCGTAACCCCCGGGACGCCTGAGGCGTCTGTACATAACCGCCCGGACAGGCCGCTGCGGGGCTGGCCGGTCGTGGACTGGCCAGCCCCGCAGCCCGGGGAAGGCGGTGGCACTAGGAGGTATGCCGCGCCCTAGCGTCCTTACTCGAGGGTCCTTACTCGCCTGACGGGTCCATCAGCCGGTGGTGCCCACGGCCCTTGCGCCATGTCTGGCCCGGCAACGGCTGGACCGGCAGCGGGTTGCCCATCTGCGTTCCGCCGCCACCGGTGCCGCCGGTGCCGGTCATGTTTCCGCCCAAGCCGGTGGTGTTACTCGCCGTCTGGGGGGTGGTGTTCAAGGTGGCCGACATGGCCGCGCCGGCCCCGTCCAGGACGACGGTCACGGGGTTGGTGAGGCCGAAGTTCTGGCAGCCGAGGTTGGTGAAGGACATGAGGAGCCGGTTGGCCATGAAGAGGAACAGGTTCTCGCCCACGGTCGGCACCGGTGACGTGTCCGTGGCGAGGAGAGCCTGGTTAGCCGCCAGGAACGGGGTCTGGATGTTGACCAGGTTCTGACAGTACATCGCCGGGCTGTCGTTCCTGTCGTTCTGCGCGTTGATCGGCGCCTGGCCGACCTCGGCCCGGTAGAGGTTGGTCTTGGCCGGGTCGAGCTGGCCGTTGGCGTCCAGCGTCATCTCGTCGTTCTCCGGCACCAGGGCGGCGATCCTCGGCTGGTGCCTGGCGGCCAGGAGTTCGTCGAGCGCCTGTGAGGTAGTGGGGGTGCCGTTGTTCGCCAGGTCAGGTGCCATGAAGGGAGTACACCCGAGCGTCGGGTCCAGGAAGTCGTCGATCAGGGCGTTGTCGCTGCCGTTGACCAGCTTCTGCGAGCCCGTCAGGTTGGCCTGGTTGGCCGTGGTGTCCTGAGCGGTCTGGCCGGTCGTCGGGTTGAGCAGGTAAATGCTGGTCACGTTGTCGCTCTGGTCCTGGTCGACCATGTCGAAGTTACGGACAGTGGGACAGGTGGTCCCCGTCCCGATCGCGCCGGCCGTCGGCACGATCTTCGCCGACCTCCCGGCCGAAGGAACGAACAGCCGCCCCTCGCGCATCAACTGGAACGCCGAGTTGAAGAAGTTGATGCCGTTGCAGAAGGACACCTGGCCGAAGACTGATCCCAGGCCGTTGACGCAGTTGCCCTGGGCCAGCGCGTTGGGCGTCGCACCCACCTGGGTCAGGTCCGTGCCGTTGAACCCGAAGTCGATGGTGACGATCGCGTGCCGCGGCAGCTTCGGCACCACCGGCGCCACGGCCGGCGTGGTCCCGGCGGTGATGACCAGCGGGTCGTAGACCGACAGCGCGCCCGTGCGCGGGTTCAAGATGGTGGCCTGGACGAACGCGCCCAGGTTGACCGCGTTGGTCATCGTGCAGCCGGACGCCGCGGGCGACGTACCGGCCGGGCCGGTGAGCTGATAGGGCGTCGCCAGGCCCCTCGCGCTGAGCGGGTTCGCCGGGACGATGATGTCGCAGTTGACGTTCGCCGCCGTCGCGGCCGCCGCGGCGGGGGCGGCCGGGGCGGCGGCGCTGGCCGAGGCGGAAGCGCTCGGGCAGGGTGCTGCCGATGCCGAGGCATCCGCAGCCGGTCCGGAGGCATCCGCAGCCGGTCCCGAGGCATCCGCAGCCGGTCCCGAGGCAGCGCTCGCGGACGCCGTCACACAATCACCCAGGGCTGACTGATCTATGTGCGTCGTGTTACCGCTCGAGACCGCAAGGATGATCCCGAGAGTCAGGCCCAACGCCATCGGTATGGCGAGGGGGACCGCAAGACGCGCCGCACGGCTGTTACCACCGCGACGCGGCCGTACGGACCTATGCCCGCTGAGCATTCAATCCACCTCCATTGACGTCCCCTGTGACGCTCCCGGTGGATCACGGTAGACCCGGCACGCTGACAAGATCGGGGAATTCAGAAGATTTGCGTCTCGTAAGGGTTTTTTAAGCTTTTGGCTCAAGCGGCAACCAAACCTCTGTAATTCATTGCTAAGTCCTTACGTCGCAGGTGAGAGGCCATCTGAGCGGGCCGAGATTGGCCCGTGATAGGCCGGTAGGCCGCCCCGGCCCCGTGCCGCAACCGATTGCGGGAACGGAACCTGGAGGCGGCCGGGTGCACCTTCCGCCCATAGCGACATGGCGAAGGTGGCCCCGAGTTTCCTCGGGGCCACCTTCGCCATGGAGTGCTGGTCGAACCGGGCCGGCGCTCGGGGAGCCCCGGCCCAGTTGTTACATACGGGCCGGGTTGTCGAACCTGTATCCCACCCGGTGCTGCCTGGTCGGCGGGCCTGCGGTGCCACCGCCGGGACCGCCGGTGCCGACCGTCGCGCTGGCGGTCGGGGTCGCCGCGGCCGGCAGCTTCGCCGCCTGCTGGGCGACGTTGTAGGTAACCGCGGTGGCCACCTGGTTGCCGTCGAGCGTGACGGTCGTCGGGTTGGCCAGACCGAAGTTGGCGCACCCGAGGTTGACGAACGACATGCTGAGCCGGTTGCCCATGAAGGTCGCCAGGGTGTTGCCGACGGCCGCTACCGGGGTGCCGAAGTTCAGCTCCCTGGTCATATCTAGCTGGTTGCGGGCCGGCTGGATGTTCGCCAGGTTCTGGCAGTAGTCGACGGCGACCTGCGTCGCGTTGGCGTTGGCCGCCAGCATCGGCTGGTCCACCAGCGAGCGGTAGACGTTCGTCTTGGCGATGCTGAACGCGCCGTTGACCAGGGTCATCTCGTCGTTCGGCGGCACCACGGCGATAGTCCCCTGCTGGTTGACGCGGGCGCTCAGCTCGTTGAGCGCCTGCGAACCTGAGGTACCGGCCGGATCGGTCGGGTCAGTCGCGGCGAACGGCGTGCACCCGTTGGCCGGGTCGAGGAAGGCGGCGAGCAGCTTGTCGTCGCTGCCGTTGACCAGGGTGGTGGCGCCGGCGATCGCGGTCGCGTTGGCCGCGGTGTTCTGGGCGGTCTGGCCGTTGCCGTTGATCAGGTACGAGGTGATCACATTGTCGCTCTGGTCCTGGTCGACCACCGCGAAGCTACGTGTCGTCAGGCACGGCTGGCCGTCGAGCGAGGTCCGCGCCGGCGGGACCTTCAGGGTCCCACGCGCGATCTCGAAGTTGGCCAGGTTGTAGAAGTTGACGGCGTTGCACGCCGACACCTGGCCGATCACGGATTGGCCGAGCGCGTCGATGCAGCGGCCCTGCCGTGCGCCCGGGCCCTGAAGGACCAGGTTGGTGCCGTTGAAGCCGACATCGATGATCACCTGGGAGCCGCGCGCGATCGTCGGCGCCGCCGGCGCGGTTCCCGCCGGCGTGGTTCCCGCCGTGATGACCAGCGGGTTGTACACCTGCAGCTGGCCGTTCGGGGACAAGATGGTGGCCTCGACGAACGCGCCCTCGGTGGCGGCGTTCGTCATCGAGCAGCCGTCGCCGAGCTGCCACGACGTGGCGAGGCCCTGCGCGCTCAGCGGGTGGGCCGGCACGGTTAGGGTGCAGTTCATCGACACGGCCGCCTGCGCCGCCGTCTGGTTCAGGTTAATCGCGTTGCCCGTGCCGTCGACCGGGACGGTCGCCAGGTCACCGAGCTGACGGAAGGCGGTCTGCCCGCTGGCGTTACTCGGCGCCGGCGGCACTGCTGCCGCTGCCGTCGTCGGCGCCGCCGACGCGGCGGCCGCGGCGGGCGCGGAAGCGCTCGCGGACGGGCTGGCCGAGGCGCCCAGGGCCGACTGGTCGATCTTCGTGGTGTTACCGCTCGAGACCGCGAGGACGATCCCGAGAGTCAGGCCCAACGCCATCGGGATGGCGAGGGGGACCGCAATACGCACCGCGCGACTGTTACCTCCGCGACGGCGCCGTGCGGACCTATGCCCGCTGAGCATTCAATCCACCTCCATGGATGTCCGCTGTGATGCTCCCGGTAGGTCACGCTAGACCCGGGCTGTTGGCGATATTAGGGAATTCTCCAGATTCGTATTTTGTCCGGTTTTTCGGCTGAAGCTGTGCCGAACCTTGGTAATTCATTGCTAAGTCATTACGCCGCAGGTGAAGGGACGGCTACGCTGACCGAGATTGCCCCGTGATAGACGAGCGCGTGAGCGCGACCCCGCCGTGCAGCCGATCATGGTGGCGGAGAGTAGTTATTACGGCTCTCATAGTGACCATCAGATATTGCAGGGAGGTTACGAGGGAGCGGCTGCCCGGAGCCCGCCCGGCAGGTCACGGGCAGTATCTGCTGACCAGCGGGGGGAGACAGGCCGACTGCGGCCGGCTGCGGAGGACCGGCCGACGACTCACCGGCGCGGCAGTGGTACCCGCAGGTGAGGGCGACGGCGGCCACCGTATTCTGGGTGGAATGCGGCGCCCCGTGGATGCCTGGTAATTAGCTCGCGGCAAGTCCGCGACCGGGGCCCTCGTAATGACTGGCCCGCGCCGTTGCGCGGCGCAGCGCATTGCCGCAGTTGACCATTAGCGACAATTAATTAATTCCACCGCCCATAACCGCTGCGGCAGCCGGATCCGGCCAGCGGGAATGAGCAGGATGGGTCGCAGGGCGGCTCGTTGCGGCCCGTTCGGCGACGGCCGCGGCAGGACCGCGGGGCCGGAACACAATGGCGGGGGTCCGGCCCGCCGGGCGGCGGGCCGCCGGGGGTCGAAGTCGCCTGGCTTCCCGGTCGCGGTGGCTGGGTAGGCTTGAATTAGCGCTGGCCGATCCGCGACTAGCGCGTGTTCGCCCGATTACTGACAGCAACACCGGGGCCGAGGTCAGCACGCTTCGCCGGCGGGCGGGGATCAGCTGGGATCGGCAACCTTTTCCTGCGCGTGTGCGTCTGTGTAGGAGGAGTCGCGATTTGATCTTGCTTGCTTTGAGCGTTGCGGCCTTAAGTTTTGTCCAATTGTGAAATCACGTTGAGGGGACGGTGCCGTGTCGGGATCCGGATGGTTCCGCAGACAGCCAACATCGGATGGAGCTTCCGCAGCTAAACGGATCTGGCAGCGAACTAAGGCCGTTGGTGTCCCCGGGCCGACCAAGAAGCGCGGAGTGGCCCTCACCGCCGGCGGCGCCGTGCTCGTCCTCGGCGCCGGCGTTGCCATCGTGACGTTCGGGTCGCCGGGGAGCCACGCCTCCCTGTTGTCGTCGGCCGCCCCCGCGGCCGCGACCAAGCCGCTGCGGCCCGCGGCCGACCTCCATCTGGTCACGGTGACCCCGGCCGCGGGCGCGCAGGGCGTCAACGGCGCCAGCACCATCCGGGTGCAGTTCTCCGCGCCGCTGGCCGCCAATACACCGATGCCGACCCTGTCGCCTTCGATCCCGGGCCACTGGACGGTCCATGGCGACGCCGCGGTCTTCACCCCCACAGTTGGCTACTTCGAGAACACGCGGGTCACGGTGAAGATCCCCGGCGGCCCGCCCAGCGTAGTCTCCGCCGCGGGAGCAACCGCGGGCAAAGGCGGAACTCTGAGCTCCGGCCGGAGCCAGAGCTTTACCACCGGCTGGTTCAGCACCATGCGCCTGCAGCAGCTGCTCGCCCAGCTCGGCTACCTGCCGATGACCTGGACGTCCACGTCTGGTCAGGCGATCAGCCCGGCCAACGCGAGGGCCGAGCTCTCGGCCGCCTACAGCGCGCCCGCCGGGACCTTCAGCTGGCAGGGCAGCTACCCGTGGAACCTGACGCAGCAGTGGAAGCCCGGCTCCGCCAACATGCTCCAGGTCGGCGCGATCCGGGCCTTCGAGTCGGTCCGCGGCCTGACCATGGACGGCACGGCCGGCCGCACCGTGTGGTCAAACCTGCTCGCCGCGGTGGCCCAGGGCAAGCCCAACCCCAACGGCTACACCTACGCGCTCGCCAGCCAGAACTCCCCCGAGTCGCTGAGGATCTGGCACAACGGCCGCCTGGTCTTCACCAGCCCGGTGAACACCGGCATCCCCGCGTCCCCCACCGTGGACGGCACCTTCCCGGTGTACCTGCGGTACTACTACCAGGTCATGCAGGGCACCAACCCGGACGGAAGCCAGTACGCCGACCCGGTCTACTACGTCTCCTATTTCAACGGCGGCGACGCCGTGCACTACTTCCCGCGCTACAGCTACGGCTGGTACCAGAGCCTGGGCTGCGTCGAGCTGCCCTGGGACGCGGCCAAGACGGCCTGGCCCTACCTGACCTACGGCAGCCTCGTCACCGTCACCGGCCCGGTGGCATAGGCCCGTGAACAGTACTGCGGGGCGGTCCCGGAGGACCGCCCCGCAGCTGCTCGTGTCGTGACGTGTTACAGCGGGTGCACTTCTTCCGCCTGCGGGCCCTTCGGGCCGCGGCCAGCGGTGTACTCGACCCGCTGGTTCTCCTGAAGGGTACGGAAGCCGTCGATCTTGATGGTGGAGTGGTGGACGAAGACGTCGGCCGAGCCGTCGTCCGGGGCGATGAAACCATAGCCCTTGTCCGAGTTGAACCACTTCACGGTGCCCTGAGGCATGTACTTCTCCTACTGAGACGATTTCGGGAACCACGGTCGTGTGCCCCGGGTTGCTGCGACCACTGCCCATGTGGACTGCCCTGGCGGGCCGGGCGTTCGGGAATGCAGACGCCCGCGGTCAGAATTTCGCAGGCGCTGTGACACGTACACGAACTTCGTGCAACCAG
>Ga0074046_10000942_pt1 | contig 26941 bp, 36 predicted proteins | sample BogForMeECP23OM3_FD_94441 | JGI IMG/M metagenome (GOLD analysis project Ga0074046, IMG submission 94441) | Bog forest soil microbial communities from Calvert Island, British Columbia, Canada - Bog Forest MetaG ECP23OM3 | ecosystem: Environmental > Terrestrial > Soil > Wetlands ...
AACTGGCGGAGAGAGTGGGATTGTGCTTGCCGCAAATTCCAAAATCACATTGAAAATGCAAAAATCGATCTATCGGCCTGCAATCGCAGTGATTTAAAAACATTCTGCTGCGAAGTTCGACGAAGTCCGACGAAGCCCACAGCAGCCCAAAAACGCCTCATCATAACCGAAAATAGTAACAAATAGTAACAGGAATTCAGCTGCTTCACGGTGGAATATCCAGAAGTTGTATTTGCCTACTCTTTGTCCAAATACTCCTCGGGCACGTCATCGTCCGGCACCTCGTGCGTACGGACTTCTTTCTCGTCTGCGTCTCCAGCGCTCTCGACACCAGCGACGACGTCGGCCTCAAACGCATTTCCCTCCTCGATCAGGTCATCGACGCTCTCTGAATCTGCGGCTTCGAGGTCGGGCAAGCCCTGTAAATCTCCCGACTGCTCGCCGGATCTCGCTCCTCGACGTTCAGGCGGGAAGGAACCATCACCCATGCGCTGGCTCTTCTTCCTAAGCCCTTTCGCAGCCGCGACCTTCTTTTTTGCTGCCCTGTTCGGCGCTGGCTTCTTCTTCGCCACCTTCTCAGGAGAATTCTTCGCCTTCGCCCGTGCCGGCTTCTTGTGCGCCACTCTCTTCGGCTTTTTCGTGGCTGTCTTTTTTGTAGCCATCGGGGCAGTCTAACACCGGAGCCAATTGGAGCCAACTCAGGTGGACCAAACTGCGTGGAACAATGGAGCCAAGCTCTACGAATCTGAGTCTGTCGACACTTGCCTCAACTTCGACAAGCCTCGTCTCACGTGCCCTTCGTAATTAAGAGTTGCGAATGACAATGCGAGCCAGTTAAGCCAGGTGAAGCGCAGTCTCCGGCACGTCCTCTTCACAAATCTGCCCTCACCCTGGAACGTTGCCCCCATTCGTCGTAGCCGTGACAATTCTTCTTCGGCCTTATCGTCGACGAACGTTACATCCCGGAGGTCAACCTCCAGAATGCTGGTACGGACCAGTGCACATCTCAGATCCTCTGTCCACGAATCTGTCAGCGGCCCTGCGAGCTTAATCACACACCGGTCATCGGAGCGAAGCACTTTGACGACGAGCATGTTCTTAGATATGCAACTCTTTGGCCGCTCTGATAGTTCTCTAGTTGTCCAAAAGATCAGGACTTGTTCCCCGAAACCAGACTCCGAGAAACGAACTCCGACGACAGAATGTCACTCTGACCAGATACGACGGAGCCGCTGTCAAGCGGAACCACGTCAAAGAAGCGTTTGATATTGTGATTTACGTTTTGGGTCGGTATCTGTCGCGTGAGATGCGACAACCAACAGCAGGTTGGATTGGTTCTCGGGATGAGCGTCGTTCTGATCTCCTGTCGCCACAAGGTATGCCCACAATTCGAGAGCGCCATTATTTCCGCATCTCCAATTCCTTAGCCTTCTTTGCATTAGCCGACACTCCTGCTCCTCGCAAGCTTTGGTTGCTGAGATGCACAGCAAACCAATGGCTGCATGAGCGAGATTTGATTGACAGCTCCGAAGGAGGAACTATGCCTGGCAGTTTTTGCGTCAGCATTACTAGTTCGAAGGACAACACCGCCAAAGCTACGGTCGGATTCGCTATGGCCAACGCCGCCGTTGCGGCAAAGAAGGACACGATGGTGTTTCTCAGCATCGACGGCGTCCGCCTTTCACAGAAAGGCTACGCGGAGGGCGTTCACGAGCAGGAATTTCCTCCACTGAAAGAACTGATATCTAGCTTCACCAAGGCGGGCGGCAAAATCTATGTCTGCTCGAGTTGTTTTAAGCAGCGCGCTTTGGCAGAGAATAATCTGGTTGAGGGAGCGACGATCGTGTCAGGCGCGAAGCTCATTGAGTTCCTAAGCAGCGGCGCTCCTTGCATCACCTACTGAAACTGGATGGGAGAGGACAATATGGCCCAACACCTTCATCTCGTCGCCAAATAGCGTCATCGTGTCCACAAGCAACTGGTTCAACTGCTTATCGAACAAGAGGTGAAGTCGATAGAAAGTCGGCCCACTCAGGTCGCGAGTTGCCACATTGGAACTGGACGGTATCGGCAATATGAGAAGGATCACAATGGAAGGTCATGGATCCAAAAATACAATAACTTTGAATGATCTCTTATTCACGACCTATTTTTCTGCTGCTTCCGACACTGCATACGAGTACGCAATATCGATCACAAAGCGCTACGATGCCCAACTCTATGTTGCGCATGTAATCGATCTTGGGCCCTTCGGCCTGATGGTTTCCGAATCCAGTTCATCGATGTTCAAGCAAGCCCATGAGCAGGCTCGCCAGAAGATCGAATGCATGTTAACGACACGAGGAATTCCATCGGAGCAATGTCACATTGTCGTCACGGACGGTGGACTGCCGGACGCTCTAATCGACATCATGCGGCAACATCAGATTGATCTGGCCGTTCTCGGAACCCATGGTCGCCGCGCATTCAAAAAGTTACTGGTGGGTTCTGTTGCCGAAGAAGTGTTTCGCATAGCACCTTGTGCAGTTCTGAACGTGGGCCCGATTGTCACGCCAACCGCCTCAAGTGTAGAGCTACGGCACATTTTGTATCCGGTGGAGTTTGCACCTGACCCGAGCGATGCCGCAAAGTACGCAGTGTCGATCGCAGAACGCTATGGTGGCAAGCTGACGCTAATGAACGTGATGGAAGACGTGCCTGCTTCCGCCAAGCAGCAGGAGACTTTTCCAGTCCCCGTCGAAAGCTGGATCGATGACCACATCTCCAAAGGTTCCGGCCTTCGCAGCCGGCTGGCCTTCGAGCGAGGGGCTGGGCCCGCCGCAGAAGCAGTTCTCAACTACGCGACGACTGCCGCGGTAGACTTAATCGTGCTCGGCATACACCCGCTGGATCCAGTCATCGCGGCGCATTTTCCAAGGTCTGATACTGCGTACGAAATAGTCAGCCGCGCTCCCTGCCCGGTACTCACCATTCGGTGATGCCTGCGTCGGCTGCAGTGCTAGATGCAGTTGCTGAGGCAGCGTGATGCAGAGATAAGGAGATTCCACATGGCCAAGGGTGCCAAAAGTCCGACGATCGTGCTGCGCGAAATCATATGCGCAACCGACTTTTCGGCTCATTCAGTTAGTGTATTAGCGCACGCAGCCGCCATCGCGCGCCGCTATCGTTCGAAACTTTATGTAGCCCACGTAATTCCGACCGATATATACAGATCGGTTCCAGCCGACGTGATGCCGGAAGCACTGAGACAGACCCGAGGGTATGCGCAGGATGCGATGCGCAGCCAATTGGCGCTAGACTCTCTCCAGGGTCTGCCGACCGAACCTGTCATTCGAGAGGGGCCCGTCGCTTTGGAACTGCTTAAGCTGGCAGATGAACTGAAAGCCACGGTACTGGTCATCGGCACACGCGTGCATCACGGCCTGGAGCGCTTGCTCGAGGGTTCGGTCGCAGAGCAGGTATTCAGGCAGGCCCCTTGCCCGGTTCTGGTCGTGCCGCCCCCTGCGGGGGAGCAGTCCGGAATACCGATTCATACCGTCTTGTTCCCTACGAGTTTCTCCCAGAACTCTCTTCGCGCAGCTCCGTATGCGTTCTCTCTGACACGACGGCATCGTGCCCGATTGATACTGCTGCATGTTTCGCCGGAAAGCACTTCTTCTTCGGAGGATCTCGTCCGCTTGCGTGCGGCAGACGAAGAACGACTGAGGGCGCTTTTGCCAGCGAAGGGTGGTCCCACGGGCGAACCGCTTTTTTATGTGGAGTTCGGACCGGTGGCAGAGAGGATTGTTCGAGTTGCCGTGGAAAATCATGCGGACTTAATTGTGTTGGGGATCGCACCTGCGGCCGCCTCTGCCGCTCACCTGGCGGAAGGAGATGCTTACAAGGTCGTGGGGGCTGGTCCGTGTCCTGTCCTCACCATCCGGGGCTGATGCTCGTCCCTTCAAAGGACCGCCGAACCGATTGCCGTATCCATGAATTGCATCGTCGAAATGACGGAATGGAGTCGGGCAGAGACTCCAAGAGGCAAAGGCTCTCCAGCCAGGCGATCTGAGGCTCTGCGGTCATTCTGATCGCGCCTGATTCCGTGCGGGCGAGCGGTCACACATTCAGGGCTGTGGTCGTTGAGTTGCTCTTTCCTTGTTTGTTCCCGTTGTCAATACAGATAAAGGAACCATATGAGTCAGACTCAATAGTAAGGAGGCGCACATGCCGCGCGGCGGGAAAAATCAACGCTCAGTCGTTTTCCACCAGAAGGTCAAGAAAACGGCCAAGGCGAACACCAGCTTTCGCAAGGTAATTTATGACGGCAAGTTCAGCGAACTGGCGGTCATGAGCATAGCACCGCATTCGGAACTGGGCGAGGAAGCACACAGGAACGTCGACGAGATCCTGTTCGTGGTGAAAGGAAAGGGCAAGGTCATTTTAAACGGACGGGCTCACCAGATAAGACGACATGACGCGATCTTCGTAGCGTCAGGAGAAGATCACAATCTGAAAAACGTCGGCCGCAAAGACCTTAAGCTGTTGTGCGTTTGTTCACCTCCATCCTCAAAGGTCAGTGCCGGAATTCACAAATCCGGCGAAAGAGCGCTGGAGGAACAGATGCGATATGCCTGGGAGCAATGACTCCAACCCTTTGACTTCAGCACTTCATCCACTCGAGATTGTCGACAACGAGCGGAGCTGAGAAACGAGTTCGCCAACAACTTCTCGAGTGAAATGTCGCCCGGCAGGTCAAATAGTCAGAAGTGGGGGGTCAGGAAAATGAGCGAGGATATATCGACGAAGGCGTTGGATTTAGAGCATGAACTTCCCTCTATGCAGGAGAGCGACTGCCCGCAGACGCCAGGCAGGCCACGCGGCGAAACTGAGGGCCAATCCCCTAGATTCAGAGAGGATTTCCAAAATGATGGCAGTGACCCTGCAAAGCTCCGGGAACGATTGGCTCGTGTGCAAGCCGATTTCGACAATGCCCGCAAACGTTCGCTCAAAGAACAAAAGGAGTTCCAGGAATATGCTGTCTTCGACACGGCCAACGAGTTGTTACCCGTCGTTGACAGCCTCGAACAGGCACTCCAAGTGTCGCTGTCTAATGGCGAGGACTTGCATACAGGTGTAGAGCTGATTCATAAGCAATTGCTAGATGTGTTGTTCACAATTGGGGTACGTCCGATCCATGCGCTCGGTGAGCACTTCGATCCCAGGATTCACCATGCCGTTGCAACCGTTGATACCGACGTTGTAGAAGATCAGACGGTAGTCGGTGAGTTGCGGTGCGGCTACGAGTTCAAGAACCGTTTGCTGCGTCCGGCAATGGTAACGGTCGCCAGAAGGATCCCGCCAGAGCTCGGCTATTGATCACACCGGCCTCTTTCGAAGGAACGTGGCCTGACTTAGGCTCTTTGATTTACACGATTCCTTTCGTCACAATGGCGAAATGAAGTCTGAACTCGCTCGTCTAGGAAATCCGCCCTCTCTTTGAATCGGGATCCCCAACATTTCACAGAGTTTCCGCAGGTTGCAGGATGCGTTCTTTGGCATACAGTCTGCTTTCATCATCGTCGACGGACTTTCGCGATGAACCTGATGGCCCGAGAGTGCGCATTCGTAATGAGAGCGTCTCGAGTTGCTTTGTATGCGCTGACAGTGCTCGCGGGCAGTGGCGCATTCGCCCAGAAGGTGCATGTCCAGTTCGAAAAAGGCGTTGATTTCTCGAGATTCAAGACCTACGCGTGGCTTGAGAGCAAGCATCCGGCCGATGGTCTCTGGGCCCAACGGGTGGTGGCGGCCACTGACGGGCAACTAACCAGAAAAGGGCTCAAGAGGGTGGATCCACTTATGAGTCCGGATCTGGAGGTTCGGTACAACTCCGGCCTCAAGACACGAACCGTCGCTGAAGGTTGCGACTATGGATGCATGTATGCCGAATACGTATACAGCCAGATATATGGCCCACTCTTGTTTTGGCCGATGGGGTCTGGCTCTTGGGTGAGCGAGGTTGAAAAGGATGGAAGCCTGATCGTCGATTTAGTTGATGCGTCAAACAACGAGATGGTCTGGCGCGGCGTCGCCACAGCCGTGCTCTCTGACAAAACGAAGAACAATGAGCGCAAGCTGAACAAGGCGATCCGGAAGATGTTCAAAAAGTATCCGCAGACGAAGTTTCGAAAATGCAAGGGAGCAGTGTAATGAAAGTCTTACTAGCGATCGATTCTTCAGGTGCATCCCAGTATGTGATCGCGGAAGCAGTCGCCCGTCCATGGCCTGCCGGCACCGTGCTTTGCGTTCAGTGCGTTGTTGATATGTGGACCTGGGACGAGTTGCCTGAGCTTGTCGAAGACGCAAAGCGCGAGGCGAAGTCGCTGGTGACGGCCGGTTCATGCGAACTCACCCGCTCGGCGCATCAAGTGCTTTCGGAGATTCAGGCGGGCGTGCCCAAGAAAGCCATCCCGGAGTACGCCCGCGAATGGGGAGCGGATCTCATTATGGTCGGCTCTCACAGATCAAGCGCTGTGAGTCGCTTTTTCCTCGGCAGCGTTGCCCAGGCCGTTCTTCGTACCGCACCTTGCTCGGTTGAGATCGTGCGACCCAGCCCGCGAGGTTCCACTTCTTCCTCGCCTGGCATGAGGATCCTGGTTGGCACGGACGGCTCCAAGTGCTCCGAAAAAGCTATCCACGAAATCGCAAATCGCCCATGGCCGGCGGAAACTTTGGTAAGGGTGATTAGCGTGCGCGAACCTCTCCTTCCTGCGGGTGAAACGCCTATGGCTTTTGACCCGGCTCTCATGGAGGAAGTTCTAGAGCGTGAACGTCGCCGCGCTGAGGATGCGCTTACAACCGCGCGACAGACATTGAGCTCCGCAGGGCTGATGCTTTGCGACTCCGCTGAAACGCTGTTCGGTGATCCTCGAGCCATCTTGTTGGACGAGGCAAAGTCATGGGGAGCGGATTTAGTGGCCCTAGGTTCACATGGCCTACATGGTTTTGATCGCGTGCTTCTTGGGAGCGTCTCCGAGGCTGTGGCAATGCATGCTCCGTGCTCTGTTGAGGTCGTACGCGATAGCACGAGTGAATACGAGTAATTGTCCGAACCGGGCTTGCAGAGGAGAGAGTTTAGACCGAGTCAGTTTGGACCTGAGAATGCAATGCCATCTCAGAATCGGAACTTAATTCGCTTGGAGGAAAGAGAAATGAAACTGAGCAAAATCGCTGAAATTAGCGCTGCCGTCGGTGCAGCTGCCTTGGCTGGAGCAAATACGTTTCAACACGAGCGGAAACGACACGAGCACAGGAAGTCGCTATTTACGCAGGATCACCTTGCCCTGTATTCGTCGCTGATTGCCGCAGGGCTGGCTCTCTGGGAAATAAAAAAGCATCGCCGCCTGGCCGCATAGAGCCGAAGAGGAGAACGCGCAGAGCGTGCGCGTGCTCTTTACAAAGCTCTTCACTACACAGGTTGGCGAAATGGCTGACGGCATCGATATCGTTCCTGGTGGCAGCGGGATGGACAAGAGTATCTCCATTGAAGGCCGAATCACCGTGTCAAACTCGAGTGAGATGCGCACAGCGCTAGCCAGAGCATTATTCTCGAAGCCGGCCAACTTGTCCGTGAATCTCTCCGCAGTCTCCTACATCGACAGCTCGGGTGTCGCCACGCTGATCGAGGCGGCCCGCATCGCCCGCAGCCAACACACGCGGATGATCCTCGACGGCATACACGATCAGCCTCGCTATTTCTTCGAAATCACGCATCTCGGTGGGCTGTTCGACATCGCGGGGCAGGAGGCGCACACATGAACATGCTGGAAGCGATCGGCGACGGTGTGATCCAGGGACTCTCCTATCTCGGCGGTCTCGTGATGCAGTTCTGGTCCGAGCTGCGCGCTTCGCCCCGCGTGTTGCCCGTCGTGGGCAAGCGCGGGCGCTGGAAGACTGCAATGCGTCAGATGGTAGCCATTGGAGTAGATGGACTACCGCTCATCGCAATCATGTCGGTGTGCGCGGGATTCATTCTGGCAATGCAAAGCGGATCCGAACTGCGCAGGTTTGGAGCGCTGCAGTACGTCATGGACGTCGTTGGCATCGGCTTCACGCGCGAAATAGGCCCACTCTTAACAGCTCTGATTGTTTGCGGCCGATCGGGATCCGCATTTTCAGCCGAAATTGGCACCATGATGGTGACCAGCGAGATCGATGCCATGAAAACGATGGCCATAGATCCAATCGAGCTTGTGCTCACGCCGAAGTACGTCGCGGCAATGATCACCATCCCCTGCTTGACCATCATGAGCAACACGTTTGGCATTCTCGCCGGTGCCGTCTTCATGTACATCACCACAAAGATCTCACTCTCGATGTACCTGCGCTATGTCTTCAACTCGATAGAGTTGCACGACGTCCTCACGGGCCTGCTAAAGAGCCTGATCTTCGCGACCATCATCGTGAATGTTGGCTGCATGGAGGGTCTCAGGGTGCGAGGCGGAGCGGATGCAGTAGGTCGGTCAGCAACGTCCGGTGTGGTCAGGTCCACATACCTCGTCATCTTAGCGGATGCGTTCTTCACTGCCATCTTCTATCTCGTGCATAAGGATTAGCGCATGGCAGAACCGATAATTTCCGTCGAAGGTCTTACGGTTGAATATGAGGGCAAGCGCGTGCTGGACAGCGTTAGTCTGGAAATTCAGCGGGGCGAAGTGATGGTACTGCTCGGCGGCAGCGGCTCCGGCAAGACCACGATGCTGCGGCACATCATCGGCCTGGAGCGTCCCACGGCCGGAACGGTTCGCGTGCGCGGAGTCGATATCAATGGTTGCTCCGCGGAAGAACTGAAAGCCATTCGGTGCGCGATGGGCGTAGCCTTCCAGGAAGCTGCACTCTTCAATTCGCTTTCCGTCGAAGACAACATCAACTTTCCGATTCGCGAATTAACAACCCTCGCCGATCCGGTCATCGAGATTATGACCTACATGAAACTCGCGGCGGTAGGTTTGGCCGAATCCGGGAACCTGATGCCTCAGGAGTTATCGGGGGGTATGAAAAAACGCGCGGCGGTGGCCCGCGCGACCGCGCTCGATCCTGAAATCCTGGTGTTCGACGAGCCATCCGCCGGCCTTGATCCAATCGTTGCGGCCGGATTGGACGAACTGATCCTGTTCCTGAAGAAGGCTTTTCAGATGACCATCCTGGTTGTAACGCACGAGTTGGCGAGTGCGTTCCGCATCGCCGATCGACTGGCGATGCTGTACCGGGGCTCACTCATTGCCGTGGGCACAAAGGATGCATTCCAGGCGGACCCACATCCGCGAATCCGCCAGTTTCTTGATCGCCAACCGGATCCTATTACCCAAAGCGCTGCCGTACAGACACGCATTCGTGAGCTGGCAGGGTTAACGGGAGCGAAAACATGAAGACAGAAGCCAAGGTCGGCGCCTTTGTCTTAGTCTGTGCGGCGATATTACTCATTACCATCTATCGCGTCAGCAGCGCCCAGATCCGGGGCGCACGCGTTTCCTACAAGACCTACCTGCGCTACGCAGGCGGATTGGAGCCGGGGGCCGACGTCCTGTTTGGCGGCATCACCGTAGGCGCGGTCACAGCCGTGCGACCCGATGCACAGGACCCCACCCGGATTGAGATTCTGATGGATGTGAAGCTGGGTACTCCGGTAAACGCCAAATGTGTGGCGCGGCTCGGATCGGTGACACTCGTTACGAACCCGGTCATCTCGATTAGTACTGGAGCAAACGACGCACCCCGGTTGCCGCCGGGCAGCGTAATTCCCCCGGAGGAGACGATAAGTGTCGACGACGAAGAGCGCAAGATCGCAGCCCTGGCTGACTCCGCCCACACGCTGATGGATGCCCTGCAGACGGATGTCAAGGACGCCCACACGTTGATCGCACACTTGAACGAGGTCACCGATAAACCGAATCAGCAGCGGCTGGCAAACGTTCTGGCGAACAGCGACGCGATGGTTGCGCGCACGTCACCGAAAATCGACCAGATCAGCGACCAGCTTGTGAGGCTGACGAACGAAGCAAACGGCGTCATGGCAAAATTGGGCCCGGCTGTGGACAACATCAACGCGACTGCGTCGAACGCCAACCAAACGATCACTTCCCTGCGCGAGCCGACCCAGGCCGATCTTGCTGAGGTTAGGAAAACATTGGCCGAGCTGCAGGCGCAGATGCGGGCAAAAGATCAAGACATTACCTATACGCTCGAGAACGTCCGCATGATTACCGACAACCTCAACGAGCTGACGGAGTCCGTAAAGGAACGGCCATGGAGTCTGGTACGGATCAGGCAGCCGAAGGATCGAAAGGTTCCGCCGGTTGCGGGGGCCAAAAGGTGAAGGCTCCTGTGAAAATGAGCCTCTGCGCGTTAACGCTGCTCATCGCCAGTTGCGGGGGCGGAGCACGGCGCCCACACTATTACGCACTCGAGATTCCTCCCGCGCCGCAGCGGACGTTAAGCGACCCCCGATTTCCCGGCACCGTAGCGGTCTGTCGATTCGAAACGCCTTCGTATCTCCGCGAAGGCAGGATCGTATACCGGCAAACTCCCGAGGAGGTTGGCTTTTACGATTATCACCGGTGGGCTGCCGACCCCGCCGAGACGGTCACGACGGCAATGATCGAGGCACTCCGATCCTCGCGGTTGTTCTCATCCGTAAAAAGGTACGACGGCCATAGTCAACAAGATTATCTCCTGGTCGGGCGGATCGAACGACTTGAAGAGATTGATTATGGTGGCCCAGTCCGAGTGGAAGCAACAATATCCGCCGAGCTGCTGAATCTGAGAACCGGCGCCACTGAGTGGACAGGGAATGCACCAAAGATATTGAACGTCGAAAACCGTAATGTCGACTCAGTGGTCAGGGCAATGAACCGTGCCGTTCAAAACGTCATTGATCAGCTGATGGCCAGTTTGAATCAACAATTCAGCGCCAGGTAACTCCCCATATTGTGGCAAGCAAGTGTTAGCAGCACTGTGGCGAAGGACGCGCCGCAGTCCTATACTTGAACTGTACTTTCTACTAAGGGGCCCGAGGACACTTCGTTTGTCGATCCGAACTCAAGCAAATCTAAAGAAATCGCCGTTCGTAAAGATGACGGAAATCCGCCATTGCGCTTTGTGGCTGGTTGGGCTTTTGTTAGTGGCGCCGCTGGGTCAAACATCGGAGTCGGTGGCTCCATCTGGACGCGAATACCGGCTCCGGTTCTTTCACACGCACACTCACGAACGGCTCGACATCGTTTACCGGCGCGGCGATACGTACTTACCGGAAGCGATGGATCAGCTCGACCATTATCTCCGCGACCATCGTACGGCTGACGTTCATCATTTCGATCTCCACTTGTTCGATCTGCTCCACGACCTGACTGCGTCTCTCAATGATGCCGGTGGGGAGATCGATGTGATCTGCGGATACCGTACGCCTTGGAGTAACGAATTCCTGCGGAACCGCCGTGCGCATACCGGCGTGGCTCGCCACAGCCTTCACATGCAGGCAGAAGCGATCGACATTCGCTTGCCGGGAATTCCTACGTCAGCCGTACGGGATGCCGCGCTACGCCTGCATCGCGGGGGAGTTGGCTACTATCGCAGTTCAGACTTCGTACACGTGGATGTAGGACGCGTACGCCAGTGGTAGTGCTTCCTCACCAGGGATACGGATAGCCCGTCGCGAGAGCTTTCTCCAAGGTTGCGTCGTGCCCGTAAATGTCGTCGTAGAAGTGAACTACGCCGTCGTCCAGCACGATCACGGTGGCATAGAGAATCAGGACCGGAATCGGGTGCGCGAGATTCACCTGCTGCGTCGTATCGCCGTTCATCGCTGCGCGAATGCGATCCGGGGTCCATCCGGGATTGTCGCGCAGGACCCACGCCGCCAGATCGGCGGGCCTCTCCAGCCGGATGCAACCATGACTGAAATCCCGTTCCGACTTCGCGAATAGTTCCGTCGCAGGAGTATCGTGCATGTAGACGTTGTAGCTGTTGGGAAAGATAAATTTCACCAGTCCGAGTGCGTTCTTTGGACCCGGCTTTTGCCGAACGAAGAGCTTTCCAGCCCGGAGTTGGTCGAGCACGTCGGCTGTCACCGTCCCAGCAGATACGACGTTCTGCCTGCTGTCCACAACTTCGAACCCCTTCTTAGCAAGGTAGTCAGGGTCGCGAACAATGTGTGGAATCATCTCAGCCTTGGTGATGGAGTATGGCACCTCCCAGTAGGGCCGGAAGACCACATACTCCATGTTGTCGCTGAACACCGGAGTGTAGTGTCCACCGTAGGCTTTGCCCACTACGACTTTCATCGTCACTCCGATGTTGAAGTTCTTGTCATAGGCGCGGAGACGGAATTCGGGAAGATTCACCACGATGGGCGCTCTTTGATACGAGTCCGGCATCCACCGCCAGCGCTCAAGCGTTAGTTGCATTTGCCGAACTCGGCGGCTCAGAGGAACGTTCAAGTCCGCTAACGTTGGAGCATCGATTCGTCCGTTCGGATCCCGGCCGTGCCGCCGCTGGAAGGTCTTTACCGCGTCCACCAGCGCGCCTGCGTAGATCGTTTGGTCAGCGGAAATGTTGGCGTCCGACGGGAGATCGCCGAGGAGCCGGAGCAGTCACACCAGCCGTGGGACGCCGGGATAGGCGTCGCCAGGGGCAACCGTTCTCTTCACCAGCGGGAGCTGCTCCCCGTCATCTTTCTTCGCCAGCTCCATGTAGGTTTGCAGCGCCTCCATGGTGCGCCGGTAACCAGGATACGGCGGCTCCACGTGCGCCAACGCGCTGGCAACGTCGACGGCGTTGACCATATGGTCTTTGAGAAGTTCTGCGAGATCGTATTTCTTGGATTCATCGTCGAGAGCGAATGCGAAGTGCTTAGGATTCACTTTGCCGATGTGGAGATCGGAGCTAATACCTCATCACGCAAACCGTAAGCGCGAGATCAAATCTTACGGCATCCGCCTCCGCCGGCTGCCTCGTTACCGGTTTGAGTTTTGCCAGCCGATCGTTCCACCTCGGTCCGTCATAGTCATCTGCGGAGAGCCCTTTCTGACCCGCTTTGATCAGCAGGGCGATTACCTGTTGAGCCTGCGTGGTCGGCTCCATTCCCTTAACCCACCATAATGACTCTTGATTGAAGTCGTAGAACTTCTCTACATGTTTGCGGTAGTCGCTGAAATCAGGCCAGCGCAAATCGGGGGAACGGCCGGCGCTGACAGCCGCGAGGAGCAACGCCCGACCGTCGGAGCTGAGATCTGTCTTCGTGTAACTGCTTGAAGTTGCAAGCGAGGTCTGAGCGAAGCTCGCTGAGTTGGATCCAGACGGGCAGGACAGTGCAAGTAGGACCAGCGACACCGAAAGTCGAGCGCCGCGTCCCCAAAACCCTAGCTCCTTCACTGAATTCTCCCCATGCTGGCCGTCTCAATTCCTCACTGTTAAAACCGAGCAGCCCGCACCGCACACCACCTCATACGCAGTGGCCCATGGCAGGTGGGAAGCTGCACCGATGTGGGTTGAACGATGCAAACCCAAAATGATAACGTCGGCTTTGAAGGTGTCAGCTGCCTTCAAGATTTCTTCACTCGGCGATCCGAACTCGACGATGAATTCAGGTGGGACTGCCAGCTTGGGGTTCTGCAACGTCAATTCCTCGAGTCGCTTGAGGCTGGTCACACGAATCTTCTCTCGCCTTTCGATGACATCGTCGGCAGAGGGCCGATTCACGCCCTCCGGCATCGGGACCGCCGGTACAACATGGAGCAAAACGAGTTTTGTTCCGAAATGGTTAGCGGACGAGATGGCGTGCGGCAGGGCGTGCAACGACGGCCCGCTGAAGTCTGTTGCGAACAAAAAGGGCCGAATTGCTCGAGCGCCCCCAACTGGAGAGTCCTGCAAGGAGCCCGGACCAACGGTCAGAACCAGGCAACCTGCGTGACGAAAGATGTGTTCCGCCACTGACCCCAGCAGCAGCTTCCCCAAACCTCGTCGAGCGTGTGTACCGATGACCACCAGATCTACTTGCTCTTGGCTGATTATTTTTCCCAACTCGTCCCATACGTTGCCCTGACTAACGATCACCTCATGGCGCAGACCGGCCAGCGCCCCATTTTGAACAAGACGCTCCACCAATTGACGAGCATCCCTCCAAACTATCTCGGTCGCTACATTGACTGCGTCTGGACCGACGAGAGTGAATCCCAACGAGGATACGACATGCGCCAGGTAAAGTTTCGCCCCATAGTGACGGGCAATGGCCAGAGCATGGCGGAGGGCTTTGTCAGATGCTTCTGAGAAATCCGTTGCTATCAGGACCGACTTCAGGAGAATGTCCCCAGTCGCTGCAACCAGTGACATGCGACCCCCTTCGTTATTGATGCACCGCGGTGTGCGGCCCTATTCTACTTCTCTGGGACAGCGCGTCTTCGTTGAGCGCCTCGCTGGCCGGAGGCCCCACCGGACGCTTAGCTTTTCGAAACCATTCGCCAACACTCCCGAGCGATGGCCCAATCTTCTTGGGCCTGGATAACTAGCACGCGGACTGCCGAATCACTCGCGGAGATGTCTTGATCAATCGGCGATTGACTGTTTCTGAACGGATCCAGCTTCAGGTGCAGATAGCCAAAGCCTGCGCACGCTCCGTGCCGCACAGCCTCGGAGTTCTCGCCAATTCCAGCGGTGAAGATCAAGGCATCCAAACCACCTAACACGGCGACCATGGAGCCGATGCCAGATCGGAGGCGATGGACAAAAATATCAAAGGCCAATTTGGCACGCTGATTCCCAGACTGCTTGGCCTTCAAGATCTCTCGCATGTCGCCCGACACTCCTGAAATACCAAGAAGTCCGGACTCAGTATTGAGCAACTCATCGAGCTTCCGCCCGTCAGTCCCTTTTTGTTGCATCAGGTAAGTCAAGATGCCAGGATCCACAGATCCTGAGCGAGTACCCATCATCAGTCCTTCGAGAGGAGTGAAGCCCATGGTGGTGTCGACACTTCGCCCGCGGTCTATGGCCGCGAGTGAGCAACCATTGCCCAGATGGCACGAGACAAATCGAAGTGAATTCAAGTGCTTTCCGAGCAGCTGAGCTGCGCGCTGTGCACAGTATTGATGGTTGATTCCGTGAAAACCGTACCGCCGAATTCCCTGCTCGAACCATTCGTAAGGTCCCGGGTACACAGCTGCCGCCAGTGGCATCCGATGATGAAACGCCGTGTCAAAAACCACGACTTGAGGAACGCCCTTCAGGAGATGCCCCATAATCTCGATTCCTTCGAGTTCCGACCGATTGTGAAGAGGCGCAAAAGCAGAAGCGCTCGCGATGGCGTGGTTCACTTCATTAGTGACGATAACCGGCTCTTCGAATTTGTGTCCTCCAAGGACGATGCGATGCCCTACGACTCGGATTTCGGACGGTTTCTCCACTATCGAGGCATTCCCTTCCCACAATGAGCGAAACAGGTGCTCCATCGCCTCGCGTCGAGAAGCAACCTTCACCTGATCGTGGAATGTCATCCCTTTGGAGGTCTTGACCTGGATATCGGCCGCGCCCACATCCCATTCGATTTTGGCTTCCCAGACCGGACTCGGGGGATGCTCAGGCAGAGAGTCGATGTCGTAGAGACAACTTTTCTGGCTGCTGGACCCGGAGTTGAGGACGAGGATTTTCATCGGCTAATAAGGCAGCCTTTCAGAGAAGAGGGTTTTTGAGGCGCCCTTCACGCTGGTGATTGGTGGAGGAGTTAGGGTCATTCCAAGTACCTCGCCTACCGGTTACTCTCCAGTGTGTTCTTGATATTCGTGAGCGCGTTTTGAAGATGTGAAACGGACCGGCCCACCGCAGCCTTTCGAATGACCGCTCCTTTAGCACCAGTCAGACCCGCCTGCTCGGAACCCATGGCCGTGATCAGATAGAAGCCGGGTTTCCCGTGGTCCTTCGCGCGAACACAAAAAGAGAGATCCAGCGCAGTTTCGAAGTAGTGGCTTGAATAGAGCTGCTTTTCGGCGATGGCATAAGCGACCGGGTCGGCGGAGTCTCCGCGCATGGTCACCATTTGCACCACACGCAACGTCGGTTTCAATCCGAACTTCACCCTTGCCCAATAGAACGTGTCTTCGACATTCGCTAGCTTCGCGTTGGGATACGCCAGAAGGTAAGTGTAAAAATCCGGCAGGTGCGCCGGCAAGGCCTTAGCATAGGTGAGCATATAAGCGAACTGCTCGGGTACCACGGTCGGGTCATGCTTATCGTTATAAATCCCCAGCGCCTCATTGCCCTCGCGCTGGTAAGCGAGCAAGCGCTCCAGCGCTGTCTTTTGTAGGAGGCGATTCACCTGCTCGTTCACATCGTCTGCAGCCCAATTGATGGATCGGTGAAACTCCTTGACGGAACTCGCGGGCAGCTGAATCTGGCAATCGCCGGGCGTGCATTTCTTCAGAGCCTGGACCTCATCGCTGTCGAGCGAAAAATTCTTCCAGTCAGAAAGCTGCGGAGGATTACTGAACACCCCGAGTGCCCAGTAGGCGGGAAGCTCGCGACGCCGGTCGAAATCGCGGGCAAACTGGAGGTAGCTCTCAGGAGTGGCATGAATGTAGATGGCGCCGAACAGAAAAACCTCGCCCGGCGTACGGGAGGGTAAGGCCTTCGTGACCGCCTTTCCGCTTCGGATGGCGGCGATCTGATCCTCACTCAGCCCGATATCCTGACGAAAGAAGGCTTGCAGGTCAGGAGTCGACTGAGAATGGCCAAGCACCGCGGCCGCGACAGTCATGATCAGCAATACAGCCGTGCGGACAAGACCTTGGATCATGGCAACTTCACTCCTTGAACTTTTCCCTGCATCTTTCATAACGCGCCCTCAGCTTCTTGCATGAAATACTGTTTTAATTTCTCGGATGCCGGCCAGGGACCGGAAACTTATCAACTGGCTCGCCGCGCTCGCGTTCTTCGCGTTGTGCTCTGGGCCGGTACCATTTGAAGTAGATCAGGGCGCCGAGGCCGGCAATCACTGCAAGCGCGATCAGGAAATACAGCGTCGGTCGATAGTACCGCGAGAAAAAGCCGATTACTCGCCGGCCATAAATGCTACCCAAATAGGCCACGGCAAAGTAACGCAGGGAACGCCCCGCGGCTAGCGCTGAGAAAAACCTCTCGCGCGGATACTGCATGATCCCGGCGGCCATCAGGACGGGAGTGAAAGGAAACGGCGGCGGTAGGATCGAACCCGTGAATACCGTCATGAACCCGTGCTTCTCGAAACGCTTATAAATGCCTTCCGCGCGCAGTTTCCCCACTTTTTTTTCTAAAGTCTGCTGGCCACCCTTCTCAGCCAGTCGGTAAGTCACGTAGCCACCAAGTACTTCTCCCACTGTTGCCATGAATGCATAATAGGGCCACCATTCATGGCGGTGTGCCGCAAGCAGGACGATGAATACTTCCATGCCGCCGGCCGGCACAGAGACAAAAGGGGTATTGTCGGCGATGCCGAGGAGGATCAAACCAGGTCCTCCCAGGCGGTGAATCCACTTCCAGAACGACTCGGACACTACAAATAACGAGAGCATTCTCATATGCGAACCAACGGCGCACCCAGCGCTTTTTCAGCTGCATCCATTGTGCTCCTTGCCAAACTTGGCTCGGCAACCATTCGTCCGCAATCCACCTTCAATCGAATTGGCCAGACGGAATTCTCTTCAAAACAAACCAATAGAATATGCGGCCAACGCGGAACTTTCCGCGCCCCCATGTGTGGCAAGACGGGTCCGAGAAGCACAACGCGTACTCGGCTTGGCCATTCCATTTCCAGATCTCCAACCGAGTCTAGGCTGCGACCGCCACGGCATCTCCACCCTTGGTCATACTTTTTGCGGTTTTTCCGCGAAGAAGGCGCCGTTTGGCAAGTTCCACCAGCAAGAGATAGACTCCCGTCGCGATGGCAACAAAACCAAAGTACGCTCCTGGCAGTGGCGTGAAGCCAAGGACGCCAGCCAGCGGGCTGAACGGCAAGTAAGTCCCGACTGCCACAGCGGCAAGACAGGTCGCAATCAACGGACCGCTGGGGCGGCTGCGCAGTGGATTTTTAGCCGTACGGATGACGAATAACACCAGCGTCTGGGTTGCCAGCGATTCGATAAACCAGCCGGTATGAAACTGCGCCTCGCTCGCGTGGAAGAAATGCAACAACACATAAAACGTCAGAAAGTCGAAAATGGAACTGATCGGTCCGATGAACACCATGAAATTGCGGATCAGACCAATATCCCAGTGCTGCGGCTTTTGCAGATAGGTCTCGTCCACGTTGTCCGTTGGAATGGTGAGTTGGGCCAAGTCATATAGAAGGTTATTCAGCAGAATCTGGGTGGGCAGCATCGGCAGGAACGGCAGGAAAAGCGAAGCGCCTGCCATGCTAAACATATTTCCAAAGTTCGAACTTGTGCCCATCAGCAAATACTTCATCACGTTGCCGAAAGCTTTGCGTCCTTCAATGATGCCGTCATGCAGAACCCGCAGCCCCGGCTCAACGAGAATGACGTCGGCAACCTCGCGGGCCACGTCAACCGCGCTTGACACGGAAATGCCAACATCAGCCGCGTGAAGCGAAGGTGCATCATTGACGCCGTCCCCCATGAATCCTACCGCGTGGCCGTCGTGCTTGAGAGCCGTGAGAATCCGGTTTTTCTGTGCCGGGGAAATGCGGGCGAATACGCGCGTGTGTTCGACGACATGCGACAAGGCCGGGTCCGTCATCTTCTCCATTTCGCCGCCAGTGACGATTTGGCCGGGGTCGATTCCTACTTCTGTGCAGACGTGGCCAGTGACGCGGTCGTTATCACCGGAGATGACCTTGATCTCAACCCCATCTTGCTTTAAAGAAGCCATAATCTGGGCGGCGTCAGGCAACGGCTCATCGGAAAAGGTCAGAAAGCCGGCGAGGGTCAGATTGCGCTCGTCCTTCACGGAATAGTCCGTCTGCGCAGGCACTTCGGCGTAAGCCACACCTAGTGAGCGGAAACCCTGACTATTCAGCTCGTTGCTGGTCTGTTGCATGCGCTTGGCGGCATCCTCACTGATCGGCACTGTTTTGCCTTCGATCTCGTAAGCAGAGAGAAGTGGGAAAATCCCTTCCGGAGCACCTTTCGTAATGAGAATCCGCTGAGATTGCCGCTCCACCACAACCGAGAGCCGCCTCCGCTCGAAATCGAACGGAATCTCATCGCATTTCGTGTAATCGTCGATCTTTGGCGGAGACTGATGGAGGATGACGTCATCGAGGGGACTTCGGATACCCGTCTCAAATTTGCTGTTGAGGTAGGCAAGTTCCAGGGCGCGCTGAGATGGATTCCCAAACGGATCGAGAGAACGATTGAGCGACATTGTGCCAGCGGTGAGTGTCCCGGTTTTGTCGCTGCAGAGTACATCCAAACTGCCGAGGTTCTCGATAGCGGAAAGATGCTTGACGATGACCTTCTTATGGGCCATCGCGACAGCGCCTTTCGAAAGCGTCACCGACGTAATCATGGGCAGGAACTCAGGCGTCAGGCCCACTGCTAAGGCAACTGCAAACAGCAGCGACTGAAGCGGATCGCGGTGGCGCGCAATGCTGACGACAAGCAGGAAAAGAACGAGAAATAAAACCGTTCGCGCGAGGAGTTGACTGAAATTTCTCAAGCCTAGATCGAAGGCTGTCGCTTCCGGACGTGTGCTGAGGCGAGACGCAATATCACCAAAGGCGGTCCGAGACCCCGTCGCCACAACCTCCGCAGTTGCCGTTCCACTAACGACGGATGTGCCGAGGAAGACCATGTTGCGGGCCTCGGCCTTGGTCGAGGCGGGCTCTCCGGTTGCTTCCTTGTCGGCGGGGAGCGATTCGCCCGTTAACGATGCTTGCAGAACGTATAGATCGCGCGCAGTCAACAGCCGCGCATCTGCAGGAACCATGTCTCCGGCCGAAAGGCGAACTATATCTCCGGGCACCACATCACGCCGCCGAAGTTCTTTCCATTCGCCGTCGCGCAGAACAGTTGCGGTGGGGGCAACTTGCGCACGCAGTTTTTCGACTGCCCGTTGAGAACGATAAGTCTGAGCTAAGTCGATCGCGGTGCTCAGCAGGACAATTACGGTGATGATCGCCGCATCTACTTTCTCGCCCAAGAAGGCTGACGCGATTGCGGCAATCACCAGGATCAGTACCAGTGGATTTGTGAATGCGTGCCAGAGATCGGAAAGAACCGAGCGCTTCTGAGTCGCTGCAGGCTCATTCGGCCCGAAACGGGCTAGCTGCGTCTCAGCTTCCTGGGCTGTCAAGCCGGTGATCGCGACGGGGCTCTTATCTGGACCGGACGACATGGCTAGGCCCCCGAGTCGGGGCTGCGCCCGATTTCAAAGATTCGTGCGGTAATCACTCCAAAGATAAAGCCGCCCACATGAGCGGTGTAGGCCACGCCGCCCCCCTGCACATTGGCGACCGCGCCAACCTGATTGAAGAATTGAATGAGGAACCAGAGTCCGATCAAGAGCCCAGCGGGAATAAACGTAACGCGGACAAACCAGCCGAGCACAAGCAGAGAGCGTATCTCGTCATGGGGATAAGTAATCAAGAAAGCGCCCATCACACCCGCAATCGCGCCACTGGCGCCCAGATTGGGAACAGTTGAAGAGGGCATGGCTGCAATCTGCGCGAGTGAGGCGACTAGACCGCTTAGGAGATAAAATGCCAAGTAGCGTAGCGCACCCATCGCATCTTCGACTTCCGGGCCAAACGCCCACAGGAACACCATGTTCCCAATAATGTGCATCCAGCCGGCATGCATGAACATTGCTGTCAGAATGGTGATCCAGTGCCGGCCGGCAACGATATCGGCAGGGATCAAAGACCATTGTTTTACAAACGCATCGCCACCCATCAGTTCCAGTATGAAGACGAATGTGTTTGTGACGATGATTGCGGTCGTAACGACTGGGAAACTAGTGGGCTCTCGAGATGCATCTCGTAACGGGATCATGCCGCCCATGCTGTCCTCCTCTCATGAGTTAGCTCGCGGCGAACACATCAGGCTGCAAGGACCGCTATACGGAATGCCAATCCTTCCAAACCTCAACAATTGCGGGTTGGACGGCGGCCTTTTCGCAAACATCCATGCCGTTGGCCCAGTCTCAAAGGTCGCTGTAGCCCCCGTGCCAACATCCTTCGCGCCCAAAATAACCGTGCTTTGACCGCGCTCACGGAGATGCCAAGAGCCTGACTCGATTCCCGAAGAGAAAAACCGTGTATCGCACGCAGCCGAAATGCCACGTTCAATGACGGGCGGAGCTGCAACAGTTGCTTGTCCAGGAGCTCGTTGAGCTGTCTTTCTGAACAAACCGTCTCGGGGTTCGATTGTGCATCGGCGGTCATGCAAGAAGGCGGCGCGGAGTAACTCTCCAGCATGTCATCTAAAGAGGCTTCAGGATGGGCACGTCTCCTTCGCCGACTCATGAGAGCCGAATTTATGACTATGCTCGTGAGCCAGGTGGAAAACGAGGACCGGCCCTGAAAGGAGCGCAAGTGGGTGTAGGCCTTGCACAAGCCGTCCTGTACAGCGTCCTCGGCATCTTCTTTATTACGCAGTAGAGCGACTGCAGTTCTATAGAGCCTGGGTCTGTGGCGGGCGAAAAGATGCTCCTGGGCCTCGGTGTCTCCTGCGATCGCTTTTTGAACGATCGCCCACTCTGTGCACCTCGTGTGCGCCGCGGCAGATCCGTCGGAGCCGCGAAAGGGCGCGGCTCCGAGCTGCGGCACAAGATCCGATAGACATGCTTGCAATACTCCCATATGCGCAATCCTTGCTATTCTTCCTACACTCGCAACCAACCCATTGACCCTGGGTGAAGGCAGTCCTCCTTGTTTGCTCACACTTTGTGCAAACCAATTGCCAGTGCGATCCAAGCCCAACCGTAGAAGATCAGGTCTATCCCAACGAAAAGACCAACCACCCACAGGCCGGAGACCGGCCATTGCATCAAAAGCAAAACACCCATAATTGCCGAGATGCCCCCGTTGACAGCTTGCCAACCCCACCCAGGTAGGTGGGTCCAGATTGAGGCAAACAGTTGATAGAGTCCGGCAACCAGGAAGAACACGGACATGACGAACGTTACCGCCTCGGCACTGATCACCGGTCTGAACACCATGAGTGCCCCAGTTATTCCGAACAGAAGCGCCACGAGTATGTGCAGGAAGAAACCGGCCCACTTCCCGACCATGAAGGCGTGCACGAACTCGATAATGCCGGAAAACAACAGCAGCCAGCCGAAGAACACCATCGAGGCCACCGTGGCAGTGACTGCCCGTACGACCGCGGCAATGCCAAGCAGCATCAAGATGATGCCAAACGCGAGGAACCATCCCCAGTTATGAACCATCTCTGGAGTAACTCCAACGACCACTTCAATTGGACCAAACATTTTCAGACCTCCTTAAGATACCGAACCACGGCCAATGTGGCGATGAAACTGAGCCTCAGTTCGATCGCCATGCAAGTAATTCTTTATCTGTCGCGAGTGCTTCGAGCTTCTTGTGGGTGGCCATCGAATACATCAAACGGCTCAAACCACTTATAACGAACTTGGTGCTGACGATGCCTCCCAGCAGCCTCATTGAACTGAAGGGCCACAAGCACCAGGTAATGAATGCCAGAAAAACGGTCGCGATCGCTCCGGAAACAATCCAGCCAGAACCCGCCAGCGGTCGTTGCCGGGAAAAAATGAACAATTCCACCACGCCTTCGAACAGGACAATTGTCCCAACCACAAAGATGACATTTTTGAGTTGAAGTTCAGGGCCGAAGAATGAGAAAAGATACAAGCCAGCGAAGACGTACAAGAAACCGATCAGCATGCGCCACAGAACTTCTCCGTCGTCCCGTGTAGCGAAGGCGTAAAGGAAGTATGCAAAGCCGCCGATGACAAAGATCCAACCCGATAAGACGGAAGGGGCAGGGCCGATCGCAATCGCCAGAAAGAGGCCAACCGATCCCAGACAGATCATAAAGACCGCACCTCCGATGGCCAACTCGGTTGATTGGATGAGTTCGGTTGTGCTTCGTCCGGCCATGTGCTTTCCTCTGGGTGACTCCTAGCGATTAGTGGTGCTGTTTGCTGTATAGCGAGAGACTGCCTGCGGGAACGCGGGGATGCTTGTCCCGCCATCAGGCGCTCGGCGATCGTCCACGAGCAACTCGTGCGCGTTCTTGTTGTAAACGGCCTGGTTCAGGTCGTCTTCGGGTTGAATAACGACACCCTTCAGGTTGATTCCTGCGAACAACCCGCGGCTGCGCGAATAGGACACAATCTCCGCATGCATCAGTGCGTCCGTTCCGGCGCTTGCTTCGCGGCCGATGGGACCAGCGGCGACACCAGCCTCTGTACCGAGTTCAAACTTGTCCTTCATCAACGCTCCCACGGCATCGTCGTTCATAAACAGAAGAACGATGTCCGTCGCCGATGCGCCAATCTGCGGTCCCACGCTGCCCCCGCCAGCTCGGAAAAACACCGGATCGCTCCAGCCGGCACTCGTGCGACGGCTGACGACACCGCGCCCGCCTTCACCGCCAATAACAAAGGCCGCTTTGATGACCTGTGGAAACACGGCAATTGCCTTCGCATGCGCCAGTAGGTCGCGAGGAATAGCCTTGTCGGGCGTGTGCATGATCTCGTCAAACACCTTCCCGGCTTTGACGGACTGCGCACCCGCTTCTTTCACTTTCTGGTTGTGATCGTCGCCTGAAAATGCCCGCGGAGCAGCCGATAGCAAGGCAACGACAGCGACCGCAAGGACAAGGATTCGCTTCTGGTTTTGAAAAGTCACGACAACTCCTCCTGGGCCTCACCGTACGAAGGCATTAAATGCGTCAATGAGGTAATGAACACTGCTCGGACTCCGGTGCCTCAGCTTGCCTTCGCCTTCGATTCGATCCCCTGCACGGACTTCTCGAACTCGGCGATCTGTGCCTCGAGATCGGTTTTCGTTTGCTTCCATCGGTCTCCGCCCGTCTTTTTCAGTTCCTGCAGCTTCTGCTGTATCGCCTGCAACTTGACCATCAGAGTCTCGAACACCTTTACTTCGACTTTCACCGCCTTGCCCTCGGCTCGCCCTGCCAGAACATCCAGCTTCGCCTTAGCGGTTTTGATTTGGGACTCAAGCTTGTCGTGGACGATCTGCTTTGCGATATTCACATCGGTGCTCATGCGCTTCTCCTTGCGTGTCTCGCTTCGCTTTCCTTCGATCGTTTTTCAAACTACACCTCTGGTACAGCAACACGAAGACCACACCTAAGTTATTCAAAATGTTTGAGTACGCATCTCGCAGGATCACGCTTCATTCGTGAATTCGCGAACTTCGCGAGAGAGCTTCGTCACAAACATCTGCACATGTTTCGGCGGTTAGCCTGTTTGAAGTCATGCCGGTAAGAGTGTAGGTATTACTTCTTCGCTTGGAGGTCGAGGCGTTTGAGAATGCCGCTGGCTGGGTCGAGCAGAATGACATAAGGCTGCGGCTGGTGGATCGCCTGGGGATAGAGCGCGATGAGGTCACTGCCGATCTGAACCGCTTCCAGCCCTCCCCGAGTCGCGAGACAAGCCTCGCCGCGACCCAAAGTTTTGTTTGATTTCATAAGCCCTCCTCGATACGGCCTTACGGTTTCGATTCTGAACATCTGCGGTCGACTACGACGTCCAAGACAATCCATTAACGAAGTGCTGAAAGAAAAGCTGCGTGTACTTGCTCTGAACAATTTGTCGGGTTGTTCATTGAGTACTAGAATGCCAGACTTCATTCCCTTTCCAAGACCTCCCCAGTTTCCAGACGATGGACGGGTTGAGCTCTGCCGATTTGTTCGTCAGAGAGCAGAACTCGAGAACTTTTCCGGGTTGCAGTCGAGAGTCTGACCTCAACGATTTCCGAAAGTTCCTCGACACATAAAACTCAATCAGTTTTGCCATGACAATCTCCTGCACGACTAATGAATCTCTCTGGGCGGGGCCCAAATCCGGCTCAAGATTGAGCCTCCGAACACTGAAAATTTTCGTCCTCACGGTATACGACCTCGCGGCCGTCCTCGTCCCATTGAATTACTGTCACGTGCGTGTAGCCCTGATCGTCAATGCGCACACGTATTGATGTACTGTCTTCCAACATAAAGCTACCTCCTTCATTCCGATCTCTCCGACGGCGCAATGCTCGCACGATGTTTCCAACAGCCCTTGCGAAGATCCTCACGATCGTTCTGTAGTTTGCCGTCATGCTCCTGCCTGAAGCGGGTTTCGCTCCTTTTGGTTTAGCGCTCGCTTCTCATGTTTTGTGAAATGCAATGGGAGTGCCACTGGTAAGTTCTTCAAAATGCTCAGCGGTTGCGCATTTCAAGTCGCAATTTCTCCGCGAATTCGCGAGGATGGCGAGAGACCTACGGTGAATTCTGAGCGGGATCCTTAGCTGTAGTGCCGATGTCTCGTCGACCGCATCGCCATCAATAGCAAAGGACCTTATCAGCTTGGATCTGAGGTCAGGCGCTGCGGCCGACGGCCCGAACCGGGACCGGGAGAGGACGCAGCGTGAGTTGGCCGGCGGCTGAAAACGCGGCGCTGCGAATCAATAGACTGCAGATCAATGCCGTCAGACCAGATGACGAAAAGATCATGGAAATGGTCACAAACTGGTATATGGCCGCATAGATCGGGCTCGCCCCAGACAAGAGCATGCCGGCCATCAGCCCCGGAATCCATACAATGCCGAGGGAGCGAAGCGAATCAATCGCCGGAATCAAGCTCGCCTGAACGGAGATCTGCACATAGGGAACGACGATTTGTTTTGAATCGGCTCCGAGCGCCAAGCCGGTTTCGATCAAGCCGGCATGCGATTCCACTTCGGAGCGGAAGCGATTCATCACCAGCGAATTGGTATTCATGGCGTTCGCGATGAGCATGCTTCCAATCGGCACCAGCGACGTGATGCGCGTGTCGACAACGCCTGCCCAGGTCATAAGTGCGATTACCGAACCGGAGCCCGCGCCGATGGCATAGAGCGAAACTTGAAAGCTTTTTGGCATGCCCTTTGACCGGCCCGCTGACATTCCGGCAGCAGCAAGAATCATTCCCGCAAGCAGAAAGACGCTGGTCCACGCTGGTCCTCTCAATAGAAGCACTAAGATCGATCCGACCGCCGTGATCTGCACGATCCCGCGAACGAGCGCAACAATGGTCTCGCGTTCGAGGTGAATCTCCCGCTGCCGGGCCAACAGCATCACAGCCAAAGCCAGCAGAGTCGCGACGGCGGCTTGTGCGCAGCCAAGAGTTAGCTGGTTAGCGAAAAGTTCCTTCAGCATTGATCACCTCGCTCGCAGTGCCGATTTTTTCGAGCCTGCCCTTGCTCATCGCCATCACCCGGTCGGCGACGCGGGCCGCTTGCGCCAGATCGTGGGACACCATCACACCGGTGAGGCCGTTTTGCCTGACCACAGTGAGGATCAACTTCTCGACCTCGCCCTTGGCCTCTGCATCAAGCGCCGACGTCGGTTCGTCCAGCAACAGCACTTCAGGGGTGTTCGCCAGAGCGCGAGCCACGGACACCCGTTGCGCCTCGCCGCCAGAAAGATGCGCGACGTCCTCTTCATCGCGGCCTGCTAGCCCCGCCTGCGTCAGAAGTTCCTCAATTGTTTTAGCTGGCAGTTCACTGCCTTGTTGTAGAGGACCAAAACGAAGGTTGTCGGCAATTGTGCCAGGGAAGAGATACGCGGTCTGAGTGACCATCCCGATACGCCGGCGCAGTTCTCGTGGTGGAATCTGCCGGTAATCAACACCTTTAAGCCGCACCGTGCCGCCAGTGGGTTCGTCAAGACGATTGAGCAGACGGAGCAAGGAGGATTTGCCGGCGCCGCTCGACCCGACGATCACGAGCACC
>Ga0074046_10000943_pt1 | contig 26928 bp, 27 predicted proteins | sample BogForMeECP23OM3_FD_94441 | JGI IMG/M metagenome (GOLD analysis project Ga0074046, IMG submission 94441) | Bog forest soil microbial communities from Calvert Island, British Columbia, Canada - Bog Forest MetaG ECP23OM3 | ecosystem: Environmental > Terrestrial > Soil > Wetlands ...
GCGCCGTAGTTTACCGTTACCGCGCTGGAAGGCGAAATCGTGCCGTTGGCCCCGGCAGTGGGCGTGATGGTGAAGGTAGCCGGTGCAAAGGAGACGTTGATGGTGTGGTTTGCGCTCACATTCGAGAAAGTGTAGCTGGACGCAGTTGTAACCGCCGTACCATCGACCAGGACGCTTGAAACCTGGTAGCCTGTTGCAGGGGCGAATGAAAACGTCTGGCTTCCGCCGTAGTTTACCGTTACCGCGCTGGAAGGCGAAATCGTGCCGTTGGCCCCGGCAGTGGGCGTGATGGTGAAGGTAGCCGGTGCAAAGGAGACGTTGATGGTATGGCTGGCCGCAATATTGGACAACGTGTAGCTTGCGACCGCGCCAACCGAGACCCCGTCAACCAGCACACCGGCTATTTGGTAGCCGACAGCCGGAGTAATGGTAAAGGTCTGGCTTGCGCCCTGGGTCTGGAAAAAACTGCCGCTTGGCGCTATCGTTCCGCCTGTTCCGGCGGACGCAGTCAGTAAATCAATGACCAGTTCCGGCGAGAAGCCGCTCTGGACGTTGTTGCTGTCGTAGGCGGTGAGGGCAATGTAGTAGGTCGGCGAAGACAGATTTTGCAGGGTAGCGGTCGTGGTGTTGCCGACGTTTACGGTGGTGGTGTAGTTCCCGGTCGATAGACCATAATACACCTCGTAGCCCGCAACATCACCTGAGTCCGCATTCCATGCGATAGTGGCCTGGGGCGCCTGCTGCGCAAAAAGCGTTGAAGCAAAAGCCATGACGAGAATGAAACTTAAACCCAGACGATATGTTCGTATTAAGCCGATTTTTGCGAAGGTAAAATAGTGTGACATAGGAGCACCCTTGGCCAGCGGCAGATTTGGAAGGAGTATCCCGCGCCCAAGGTTATGCAAAAGCGACACCACTTATTATTTAATAAGGTTCTGGAGCCGAGATTAAGGATATACCTCTCTGAGAAGCTTCGCAGAATGGCTCCCGGCCTCACAAGGCAAATTACCAATTACAGAAATGTAAGAAAGATCTTGGCCGAATTCCTGCCTGCAGGTCTAAAGGAGATTCGATTTTACTTCGGCTTTCCAACTTGTTGTTATTCAGCGTCGTGTGCTGGTATCTGGTATGTTCAATTTTCAAGGTTGGGCAAAAGCGGAGCGTTGCTCACCTACTGAGATAGACTATAAATAAGGTAATTAACCCAAAGAAACCTATAAACAGCCGCTACGCGCACATTAGTGCGCTACGCGGCACAACCCGCGCCGGCCCACATTGGACTGCGTCTTTCAGTCGCGGTGGGCCGGCGGCGGGTGGCCTGTTCAATGGTAGGCAAGATGAAAGCATAGAAAGCTTGGGAGATCCCGCTCTCAGCGGGCCTTCAGGGCGAGCCGGTCCGCCTCCCAACCTGTGGCCGCACCTCACCACGACCGGCTTTTGGGCCAGTTGCCTTGCTCCCTGTCTTTCCGATGTTTTCTGTTTGCGTGATGCTGTTGCGATTCTCAATTTTCGCCACGGCTGGCAGGCATGAATCAGCGCCATTTTCGGCTTCAACTCCTGAAACTGCATTCATCACCAAACCAGCGACTTTCGATAAGTGGGTCGAGGTAATGAAGTCCCCGGCCGAGAGCTCGCTGATGGAGTTGGATGAGTCTTCAGTCGGGCATAAAGGCAAAACCAAAGCCTATTATAGTTGCCGCTGTACGCAACAAATCTTTGAAGCAGCCCCTTGCTCATGCTCAACGAAAGTCCACATGTCTACCACTTTGTGAACTTTCCAAAAGTTTCAGATATGGAAAAGCATTCTCGAGATATATCACCCCTTCTAAATTGTGATCTCACCTCGGTAACTCGGTCACAATCCCACAGAACAGACTCCGCTTCAATGACCCCCTTCTACATATATAAATACCTGATCCAAACCAAACTCATTCAATAATTCCAATCCCTGAGCCAGATAAAAACCAATCTCGCGCCAGAAGCAAGGAGGTGATCCGTTGGAGATCGGCAATTTCCTTCAATCCATTGGGGATAAGGTCAGCAAAATTATGGTTCCGAATTCGATCTTTCAGGATCTCATGTCCATCAAAATTGCCATAGGACTCATTGCCCTCTCGCTTCTCATCTCCTCATTGGCTTTGCTGGTTCTGGCCATATCCCACAGCCGATTGAAGAAAACTCTGAGCATCACATCAGACCAAATCCTCGATTGAACTAAGCCTTCGGTAGTGGTCCCCTCCCATCCCCGTACTCGCGCCACACTACTCCCCCATCCACGGCCTAAAACGCGGCAGCCAGCGGGGGACATTTTTCTTATACGTGAGATAGGGCTTCCCGAAGCGTTTGGCCAGACCTCTTTCTTCGACAGAGGGAATATAAATAACGTTCACCAGCAAAGCCACCATCAGCCAACACAGAATCGACAGCGACCCCAGCATGAGCGTCTCCGCCGCGAGCAACGCCAAAACGCCGGAGATCATGGGATTGCGGACGAAGCGATAAGGGCCGCGCACGACAAAACGCTGCGGTGGGTCCCATGGCGCTGCGGTACCTTCGCCATAGCGCCAAAACAAGCTAACGGTCCAAATCGCGAGAGGCAGGCCATAGGCTGCGAGCCCAAGCGCTAGCCAGAACGCAAGCGAACCCGGGGATGCCAGCGGCGATGACCAAGGCAGCGTTTGAAAGATGATAACGAGAACGAACGGAATAACGACCAGTACCATGACAGGCAAAGCGATAATCGCTTTCATCCAGCGCCAGAGCATACCATCCTCGCTTTCGATCAGGATTGCCGATTCCGACTAAGCTGCTTTTATCCCTATGCTGCCGCCCTTGCTTCTCTGCACCTAAATTAAGAGAACTGAACAGCCATGCAAGGCGATCCAGAGTTGGATTGGTAAAAGATGCCACAAACACTGGATAATTGGACATTATGTTCACCACCTTTCCACGATTGACCCGGCAAAAAACCTTTCTCCCATAAAAATCCGGAGCAATGCAGTCCGACATCCGCTTTTGAAAAGGAGGTGAGGATTATAAGACTTTGCGTATTTCAATTCATCCCAATTGCAATCATAGCAGCGCTTGCCTTTATGGGTGACAGGGCAATGGATTGTTCGCTCACCAAGGTGCAGGTCACGGGGGTCGTGGTGATCGCATCCCTTCTCACCCTGCTGATCCTTGTGCTGCTGATCTTTCTGCAACGAAAACACCGGAACAGGAATATTGCGCGCTATGCGTCCAAACCGCATTTTGGGGTCGGATTCTGCCCGAAAAAGTTCCTGGGACACACTGAAGGCAATTATTCGATATCCTAATTAGTAACGCAAGAGGGCCTCGAAACTACATCGACTATTTCCACTTAAGGCAAATCCTGTTAGAGAGTATGTAAGCGGGAAGCGATGAGCGCGAAGCGAGAAGCTTTTGCTCCCTGCTCGTTGATCTTGCTGAATTTTGGTATCTCGACGCTCCGCGAGGGGCCTCTGCGGTAAACGGGTACGAAGGCAATGATCCGATTCGAAAACCTGAGGAAGAGATACAAGCAGGTGGAAGCACTAAAAGGCGTCAGCCTCCAGGTTGGCGAGGGCGAGCTGTTTTCATATCTCGGGCCGAACGGTTCGGGCAAGACGACGACCATCAAAATACTTACCGGCCTTGCGGTCCCTTCTGCAGGGGACGCATGGCTGCATGGGTTTCATGTCGAGAAGGAGAGCCTGCAGGCGAAACGTCAATGCGGGCTTGTATCTCAGAACATCAATCTTGACAACGAACTGACGGTGGGCGAGAACCTGCACCTGCACGGAAAACTTTTCCAGATGCCGCGAAAAGAACGGGTGCAGCGCATCTGTGAACTCCTGGAATACGTTGAAATTGCAGACAGAATGGACAGCCCGGTAAAGTCGCTCTCCGGGGGCATGAAAAAAAGGGTGATGATCGCAAGGGCCCTCATGCACTCGCCTAGGATACTTTTTCTCGATGAACCTACGACGGGCCTCGATCCCGCCATCAGGCGACGCATATGGTCGCTCGTCAAAAGTATCCAGCGAAGCGGGGCGACCATCTTTCTGACCACCCATTACATAGAAGAGGCGGAATTTCTGGCCGACCGGGTCGCCTTTCTGAACGAAGGCACGATAGTCACCCTGGACACCCCGCAGAATCTAATGGAGGGCTTGGGGACATGGGCTTTGGACCGGGTGGCCGACGGGGGCATGGAGACCCTCTTTTTCCGCGACAGAGAAGAGGCCAACAGGCATATCGCCGCGCATGAAGGCAGCTTTTCTCTCAGGCATGTAAACCTTGAGGACGTTTTCATCTCCCTTACCGGGAAAAAGGTCATGACATGAGAGGCATGCTCGCAATCTACCAGCGCGAACTCCTCATCCTGCGCAAGAGATTTTTCAGGCAGTTGGCTTCCATGTCGGTCAGCCCCCTGCTCTATCTGTTAGCTTTCGGATTCGGGATGGGACAGGGCGTAAGGGTGGGCGTGCATTCCTACCTGGAATTCCTGATTCCGGGGCTTGTGGCAATGAACAGCATGATGCAGGCTTTCGCCATAGCAAGCGAGATAAACATTGCGCGTTTCTATTGGCACATATTCGAGGAATTTCAGGCGGCGCCTATCAGGAATATATCTTATGTCACCGGAGAGGTGCTGGCTGGAATTACCAGGGCGCTTTTTTCGACCGCCCTGATTCTGTTGATCGCGGCCCTGTCCGGTGTGGTTGTGTCTTATAACTTTTATTTCTGGTTTGCGGTGGCGCTCAACGGCTTCGTTTTCGCATCACTGGCCGTTGGGTTGGCGATGCTCGTCAAGTCACATTCCGACCAGGCCCTTCTCACCAATTTCTTCATCACTCCAATGGCTTTTCTCGGCGGGACTTTTTTTCCCGTCGACACAATGCCCGTGTGGGTGCAACACATCCTGCATTTTCTCCCGCTGACCCATGCCTCCAAAGCGATCCGAGCCGCTGCATTCGGCTATCCTCCCGATTTTTCATCCTATCTGCTGCTCGCTTTGCTTGGCGCCGTTTTTTTCGTCCTCGCCTTCCATTGGGTTAATCGCGCGCGCGAGTGAGTCCATCTCACCGAGTTTGGGAACGTCTCGCAGAGCATCACGCGAAGCGCAGAGATCAGTGAATCTGTCTTTTCCAGAAAATGAGCACGCCATCTTTGCCGAAATTCGCTTGCACCAATTCCCAACCCTGCAGCCCCCCTTCGTTTAGTAAGTTCTCCATTTTCCTTATCTGTTCGTAAGCGACCATCTCCACGTTGCAGCTCCCATCACGGGAACAGAACAAAATCATCTCCCTGAAAGCTTCCGTCGGGTGGAGGGTAACTCTATATTCAAAAGAACCCATTTTGCTCTCCTGGCAGTTATCGAAAACGAAAGCACAATAGCTCACAAAAGACCGATGTTCTTATTCCCATCCATGGGATTTATCGCCCCCGCTCAGGTAAAGCCGGCCCCCGCACAACACGCATAGCAGTGATCCGAAAAAGCGATCTTCGACCCCGACTCGGGCGCTGCCTCCATTTCAGAAACACGCACAGCCCTGCCTCCCAGCGGAATGCCCGCGGCCAGGTTGAAATCGCAATCATACAAGTACCCATCCCATGATACCGAAACGAGAGTGCGGCACATAACCCCGCTCAGGTTTTGTGGACTGAAACCCCTGGCGAGCGCGGAATAATATTCATCGAGCTTTCCAGCCAGCTCCAGATTTTTCCTGAATCTTCCCAGCGGCGAGTTCGCAAGGGTATAGAGATTATTGAACTCGATTTTCCATTTCGCCCTCAATTGCGCCCGAAGCCTCTGTTCCAACACTGCCTGGGGCGCCGGCAGGCTAGGTCCGGGCGGATTATGGATGAGGTTTAATTCGAGCCCGCTCGCCGGGTGGCCGTAACCCATTTCGTTCAAACGCCGCAAAGTAGCGATGCTGGATTGAAGGACTCCGACTCCCCGCTGGCTTTCAACCTCCAAAACCTCTGTTGAGGGAAAGGAAGCGGTTATGGCGACACGGAGATCTTTCAGCAAAGCAGGCAGATCCGAACCGTGTGCAACTGTGTTGAGCGCCGTGAGGTTTGAACGCAAAATCAACCGTGGAACAAAGTCCGAGAGATCCTGGAGCAATTTGACGATGTGGGGATTCAGCTCGGGGGCGCCTCCTGTAATGTCGACAACCTCAAATCCTCCCCGCCTGGCATATCCGACAACTTCCTCCGCAATCTCCGGGCCCATCAGCTCTTTTCGGCCCGGTCCCGCTTCGAGATGACAATGCGTGCAAGCCTGATTGCATAGCAAGCCCGTGTTGATCTGGAGGGTCCCGGTATGGCCGCGCGTCAGTTCCAGTCCGTGTTTGGAAAGCAGCCCGGAGAAAGGCTCAATATGTTTGCGCTCAAGTCCGCAATCGAACGGCCCGTTCATTTCACTCTCCTCAAAATGAAAGTAGTTCTTGCCGCACTTTTCCCCTTGATCCAAAAATTATAACATCCTGCGGCAAAAACAGCGATGGGATGTCATGACGGACGGTGCACGGAATATTTCAATCGAGCAGGCAAACCCGTTCATCGGACGCCAGGGACACGCCATCAGGGCATGAAAGGGCCGCCTGCCCTCGTGGATTGACGGCAGGCGGTTCAATCAAAAGATTGAATCAGGGGAGCAGCCAATAGGGATAGGCTCGTTTCGCCCAGTCGCTGCCGGGATACTGCTCCTGGAGAACCCGGTAGGCATTCTTCAGGCCATCCACTTGGTGCGTGCTTTTATACTGAGCAACACCGCGCAAAAAGACCGCTTCGGGAGCCGAGCCGCTATATGAATACTCCGTGATCAGGGTTTCGAAGCACTCAAGCGCCTCTTTGAACAGGTCCTTCTCAAAGAAGGCTTTACCCATTCCCAGAAGCAACCATGGAATAAAATCAACAGGTGCAATGAAACCGACCGCCCGGTGATACACTTTTCCTTCCGCATCGATTATGAGAAGATTAGGTGTCCATTTAACGCCATAGTCGCTAACGTAAGGCTCGGCATTCGAGAGCAACTGAAGCGGAATCACCCTTTTTTGCAAAAAGTCGATCACCTTCTGGTTGGGATACGTGACCGTATCCATCGTTTTACAACCGATTCACTCCGGATTGAAAAAATCGAGGAGTATAAACTTCCCCTCGAATTTAGCCTTCGCGAGAGCTTCCTTGTAATCGAGCACCCACTGGACCTTATCTGGCATTGCTCTCCTCCTTGGTGTTTGATTCTTCAAAATTGTCAACATCCAATAAGGCTATGATAATGCGCCCGAAAGGCAATTCAATAGTCGGAGACCGGATGGCGGATACCTGATATTGGAGGCGGGAGGTTGGAACCCGGAAAGGCGCAAAGCAACAGCTTTTCAGAATTGGTTAAAGGGTTTATCCATTTGCCCTTTTTTTCAGAGCGTGGGCATGAGGAACGGCTTTATTATTTTTCTTTCTCGCAGCCGTTTTTGCTTCCTCTCTATTGTATTTGGCTGATTTTGCCCTGCTATTACGGCCTGTTTTGGCTGTGGCTGCACCAGACTTTACACCGGCGGACTTTTTGCCTGAGACAACCCCCGCTGGTTTGTTCTTCCCTGAAGCGTGCCGGGAAGGAGTTTTGCCATTTTTAGCCGTAGATTTCTTAGCTGCGTTATTTATTTTTTTCTTATCGTTTAAGGCCGGCTTTTTCGAGGCCGTCAGCTTTGTTTGGCCGCTTGCGGCCAGTCTGTTCTGTTTTCCGGCTTTTTTAGCCAGCGCTCTTTGAACCCCACCAGCCCCTCGGCGCCCTCCCGCGCTTGCCGCCCTTCCCTTCGCAGTCGCTGTGGTCGCAACGTTAAAATCATTATAAGGGGCGCCGGTTTCACGGAACCCCGCTTCTATCAGCCTCTCAGCTTCAGAACACCGCACCCAGGGATTACGCGCTCCCATCACAACAGCAAGTATCCTTGTATTACTCCGCTTTGCGGTCGCCGATATATTATAGCCGGCTGCGCAGACAAAGCCGGTCTTCAGGCCGTCCACTCCCGGACACTTCCCGAGAAGCCTGTTGGCATTATGATGCGAGCGTCTACAGTAGGCATATGACTGCATCGAATGAATAGTCAACGATTCAGGAAAGCGGTGCATATAAGCTATGGAGAGCCTTGCAATATCGCGCGCCGTGGTAACCTGTCCCTCGGCGGGGAGTCCGTTGGGCGTCATGAAGTGGGATCTGGTCATTCCCAATTCACGAGCTTTGGCGTTCATCTTTCCAACAAATCGTTCCACACTTCCGCTGATGTGCTCTGCGGCTGCTACACAGGCGTCATTGCCTGAAACAACGGCCATTCCTTTGATGAGTTCCTCCATAGGAACCCGCGTACCTGCCTTCAGACCCATTCGGGAACCGCCCGCAGATGCGGCCCGCCTGCTGACCTCGACTTTGTCGGAAAGGCTGACATGGCCTTGCTTGATAGCTTCAAAAACCAGATAGAGAGTCAAGATCTTGGTAATTGACGCAGGGGCAATAAGATAGTCGGCATTTTGCTCGAAAAGAACCCTGCCGCTTGCCATATCCAGCAGGATAGCCGAACGAGCATTTACATGCTGATTTACCGTAGCCTGTGAGATTTGGGGAATAGGCAAACAAAAAGAAAAAAGAAGGAGAACGCATAGGAACTGCCTTTTGCGCTGCATCAAATTCTCTCCTCTTTGTTTCCCGGTTTCGCGAACGAGGCTGGAGAACCATTTTCTAACCTGACCTCTGAGGTCGTCGGCCATCCAGCTCTTCCACAGGAACGAAACATGTGTATGTATGGAGATATAGAAGCTAGTTGTCAACTGAAATCATTCAACTTTCTATCTAAAAGTCAGTACAAGGTTTAATTTTGGTTCAGAAAAGTATTTTTTGCAAAGAGAACTGTTCTTTTGATATATACTTCGCCTACCTTGTACCCAGGGAGCAGTGACCGGTCATCGCAGGGCACCAAGAGCACGGGGCAGGGAGCAACAATCGTTTCCCGGCGCCCGACCCTCCCGATGCCGGCGCATGTTTAGCGTCTCTGGGGTGAATCCTTTTGAGTCATCCACCACAGAGTCAAAGAGGACACAGAGGTGAATTTAAATTAATATAACAGAGCAGATTATTGGGGAGGCGATTGAAGTGCCTAAGGTATTGGGGCCGGGACTGATGGAGTCGGCCTGCTAAGGGTGTTTATGTCCAGAGTTGGCGCTGTGCGGCATCGGCGTTGAGAGGCAATTGCCATTGGAGGTTGAGGACAAAGGGGTCAGGTTGGATTGTGGTTACCGTCTTGACCTCATCGTCGAACAGTCCGTAGTAGTCGAAATCAAATCGTGGTCATCCATCGAACAGATTCACGAAGCGCAACTTCTGACCTGCCTGAAACCGGGAGGATCAAATAGGAAATCTCAACGCTTCTCGAGACGTGCTGGCATTAAAGGACGGCGTGCGGCGGAGAGTTCTATGAACTTTTTCCCGCTCCGTGCTCTCTGTGCCTGGGGTGAATGCTTATGTTTTGAAGCCGCCATTATGCTTATGAAGTAGTTGTATAGCGCGGCGACACCCGATTTTCGAAAACTGGAGTGAAAGGGGAACGTGATTATGTTCGGCCGGATGATGGATTTCCTGTCCAAAGATATGGCAATGGACCTTGGTACCGCCAATACCCTCATATATGTCAAGGGCAAAGGTGTCGTTCTGGATGAGCCATCTATGGTCGCTATCGAAAAAGACACCGGCGAGGTAATTGCCATCGGACGTGAAGCAAAGAACCTGGCCGGCCGTCACACCAGGGGAACGACCGTAACCAGGCCGATGCGGGACGGGGTCATCTATGATTTTGAAACGGCCTCTTTCATGGTTCGGTCATTTCTTGGAAAAGTATTCAGGCGGTTTCCCCTCTCCAGGCCCAAACTGGTTGTAGCCGTCCCGGCGGGGATCACCTCGGTTGAGAAACGTGCGGTAATAGAAGCCGCCGAGATCGCGGGCGCAGGCAAGGTGTTCCTTATCGAGGAGCCGATGGCCGCCGCAATCGGGACAGGTCTTCCTATCGATCAGCCCTCCGGACAAATGGTCGTTGACATCGGCGGGGGGACAACCGAAGTGGCCATCATTTCCCAATTCGCTGTCTCCTGCAGCGAGTCGCTCAGGGTGGCGGGCGATGAGGCCAACGAAGCCATTTGCCAGTTTATCCGGCAGCAACACGGTCTGGGCATTAGCGAAATGATGGCCGAGGTGATCAAGATGAAAATAGGTTCCGCAGTCCCTCTCAAAAAAACACTCGAGATAAAGCTCCGGGGCAAAGACCTCGTCAGCGGCATGCCGAAAATCATCACCGTGACCGATGCCGATATCAGATTGGCCATGAAGGACCCGACACGGGCAATAATTGAAGCTATCCGGCGCGTTCTGGAAAAAGCCTCACCCGACCTGGCCTCGGATATAGCCGAAAACGGCATTTGGCTGGCCGGCGGCGGCGCCCTTCTGAAAGGACTTCGAGTGCTGATTCACCAGGCTGTGGGACTCGATGTGCAGAAATCCGAAGACCCGCTTCGAGCGGTAATCCGCGGGGCAGGCTCGGTAACGGAACATTTTGATTATTACCGTGACGTGTTCCTGAACTGATTTCCTGGAACCTGCGTTTCGAAAATCGCATGAGCCGCACTGTGCGCAGTGCGGCTTCTTCCCGATCAAATACAGCCCCCCCGTATTTGGCTCTAAAAGTAGTGAAGAAACACCCTCTTTGAGCCGATTTATCTTTCATGCCGCATAGGACACTCTGAAACCATGGCGGCCATATCTTCAGGCAAAAAGTGGACCAATTCCGATGATAATGCATACGGTAACCTCCGGTTCTTACATGATCAGCCGGCAAAAACCCGAGATCATGCAGGCATACCTGGGGAGTTGCGTTGGTGTTACTTTATGTGACCGGAAGGCCGGAATTGGAGGTCTCATTCATCTTCTTCTCCCCGAACCACCTAGCGAGGACCTTACCTGGGACCCCGAAGTGAATGCCGTTACCGGTATGCCGATTTTTATCGACGCGCTTTGCAGACTGGGTGCTCGAAAGGAAAGGTTGCAGGCATGTATTGCAGGAGGCGCGCTCATAGATCCGGTTTCACTGGCCGATTTGATGCTCGACTTAGGCGGGCGCACGGCGGAGAGGGCGCAGCATATTCTTCAGAACGAAAAAATCCAGATCCGGCAGATCGAAGTGGGCGGGTATTTCTCGTGTTGCATCAGTCTCGATCTCACAACATGGGAAACAACGATCAAACCCTTTGTGATTCCCGCACCGAAGACTACAGCAGATAAATTCAGCCGGCCAACGGCTGAGCAACTCAATGAAGTGATCGAAGAACTCCTTCCCATTCCTCAGACAGCCCTTAAGATCATCCGCATGATTAACGATGACTCTTGCAGCTTCCGGGATGTCTCGCAGGAAGTTCTTCAGGACCAGGTCCTGAGTGCAAGAATAATCAGGATGTGCAACTCGGTTTCCATTAACCCGGGAATGAAAGTAGGTTCAATAGAGAAGGCGTTGCTGAGAATCGGGGATAAGAACCTGATACTCCTGGCCCTCTCATTTTCTCTGCAGAACTTTATGTCCCATGCAAGGCAGGGATATTCTCTCTGTAAGGGAGGCATGTTTCACCATTCCGTGTGGACAGCGGGCGTCAGCAGCAAGCTGGCAGAACTTACCGGCAAAGCGCACCCAGACCAGGCTTACACGGCCGGTCTCTTCCATGATATCGGGAAGGTGATCCTTGACCAGTATATGCACAGCGCTTATCCGTTCTTTTATCGGCAACTCCACATTCAGGGCAACGATCTGGCGGCCGCAGAGAAGACATTGTTCGGTATAGCCCATACTGAGGCGGGATACCTGCTCGCCTGTCGCTGGGGGATGCCGGAGTTCCTAAGCGAAACGATACTCCATCATCACGAGCCCGACAAAGCCAACGGGAACAGGTATCTGGCGCACCTGGTTTATGTCGCTGACCTGATAAGCTCCCGTTTCGTTCTAGGACACCACGTGGATAAGATGGACACCTCGCACCTGCAATCGAGTCTGGACGTGATCGACTTCGACATCGGGAATCTTCCGGCGTTGCTAGCCAGCGCCTCCTCCAAGGCATTTGCTATTACCAGCAGTCTGTAATGGCAGTGCCTGATCCAAATTCCGTCTCGAGAACCGCACCTTCGGGAGATTTTGAAAGAAACAGACTCGTAGGCTCATTGCGTTCAATACCTTTCGCCCCAAGGTATCGAAGGGCGGACGCCCTGTCCGTCCATGCTTCGATACCTTGCTCAGCACGAACAGACAGGACATGCTGCACTCCTTGAACGCAACTTGGTATGAAAGGCGCCCCGCAGCAACCCACCACAAATGATAGACCCCATCCCGGATTTGCGCCCCACCTAAGATCACTCATTACAGCGCCTTTCTCACTTGTGCTTTTTATCTAGATCGCTCGCCTCAATTTATTGGAGGTGTTGGAGGTGATTTGGGAATTGAACGTCCTGATCGGCGCTGGCGAGGGCTGCGGAATTGAGCGGGTGCGCTTTGGGTCGGTCCCGCGTTTCACCCGCTCGTTCTATTGAGTGCCGGTTTAACCGTGTCCATCTATGCGCCTTAGAAAGTTGCGGGACGTTTGAACCGGCCGGGCTCAAATCGAGCCGGAATGATTATGCACAACGATCAGAGCCAGCGGTGCCTATGATACGCCGCCATAGCACCCCCATGCTCGTTCTGCATCTAATTACGGTAAACTGCGACATTGAATTGGCATGTCTCCGACATGCCTCTGAGCTAGACTTTGTTAAGTCTATCTCAGCAGGACATTAGTAAGCAATTGCGCAAGAAGCTTTGGATGCTACTTTGCTGTTGAACCTGGCGGCTTCAATCACAAATCTCTCATGTGACCCTTCAGAGATTTTATCGATTCCATCGTCAGCGGCCAGGGAAAAGGTGAGCTTACGTCCCTCCACTTTTTCGAGCTTTCCTTTTATGGTTACCGTAAGCCCGGGCGGAGTTGCCGCAATGTGAGTCACATTTATAGAAACTCCTACGCTCTGTTCGCGGGGCCAGTCGATGTGATGGTTGATTGCCTGGATGCAGGCCCACTCGAACAGCCCAACCATGAAGCCCGTTGCAAATACCCGGGGCATCAACTGAAACTCGGCAGATTCGGGGTAAAGGTGTGGCACTGTTTTTTCCTCGGGGATACGGAAGCTAAATTCGAAAGTAAGGCCTGGCTGCAGTGTGTCTTTCACCGTGTATCTCCTCATCTTAGCCGATCCCGCCTTTGGCGGGTCCGAAGCGGAAAGTTACATCAAACCCCGGACAATCATCTGGACGGGGCTCGGAGCATATGATATGGATGGATAATAAGTAAAAGTATTTGTTTTTATACTAACTATTAGCATTGCTTATTTAATATGGAATGGCAACAAATCATAGGCTTCTACCATGTAGTGAAATTGCAAAGTTTCACCAAAGCGGCAGAGGCGACATTTCGAACCCAGTCTGCGTTGAGTCAGCAAATCAAGGCTCTTGAGAAGGAATTCGACTGTCAGCTTTTTGAGAGAGTGGGCAAACGGAATCTTCGGCTCACTCCGGAGGGAGAGAGATTCTTGAGCTTCGCAGAGCTGTTGCTGCAAGGAAGCGAGGATTTAAGGGAGAATCTGGAAGCACTAAAGGGAAATAAAAGAGGGCGGCTAAAGATCGCTGCACCCTTCACAACGCTCTATCATCTCTTTCCCGAGGTAGTGAAGCAATACGCAAGCCAATTTCCAGAGGTGGAACTTACCTTGCTCGACCGGCCCCAGCACATGGTGATAGACCTTGTTCGAAGTGGAGATATCGACTTTGGTTTCACTCTCGAAAAGGTGATCCCGAAGAGTCTATCGGCTATTCGCTGGAAACAGGTTGAAACCGTCGTGATAGTACCCACGGGACATCCCTTGTGCGCTTTGAGACGAGTCAGCCTGAAACAACTCGCTAAATACCCTCTCATCTTGCCTCCGAAGCATCTGCAGCATACCGGCCGTATGCTTCTGGAAAAAGAGTTTCAGAAAAAGGGGCTTGACTACCGCATTATTATGGAATCTTCGAACATCGAACTAAGTTCAGTATATGTCGAATCAGGGCTCGGCGTTTCGTGTGGCTCCATTGTAAGAAATCTTCCACATTTGAAGAAGCGAAAGCTCGAATTTCTCTCTCTCAGCCATCTCTTCGGGCCCGACCATATCGCTTTGGTTATGAGAAGGGATAAGGCGACAGCCCCCTATAAGCAGGCATTCATGAGATTGCTTTTGGGAGAGCGGAGTGTGCGGTCAAGAGTCAGCAGCCCCACTTTTTCGTAACCAAAAAATCATTTTTCCGACATGAAATTGGAAAGCTTGTTCAAGTAATGTCACCGAAATTTGCTTGGAGGGAGCAAAATCGCAAACCTATTTTGAGGAGGGGGACAAATTGGAGAACTTCAGCCTGAATACCGTTCTTTTGAAAGACATTCTCGAAAGCGCCAAACCACTGGGTCACAACGAAAAACCGGATAATCTGAATCTGGGGTTTGGCTTTCTCTACTATGGCCTGGCCAGGGCGCTCAGACCGAAGCATCTTCTCGTTATCGGCTCCGGGTTTGGTTTCAGCGTGGTATGCTTTGCTCTGGGAATAAAGGACAACGGAGGTGGGATGCTTACCTTCGTCGACCCGTCTTACTCCCTGCTCAAAAACGGCCCGTTCAAGACTATCGGAGGAAAGGACAAATGGAGCGAGCCTCTGAGAGTCCATGCGCATTTCAAGCAGTTCGGTGTCGAGGACGTAGTTACCCATTACAAATTAAAGTCGGATCAGTTTTTCTCATCCTTCAAAGCCCTTGGGTTGCCCCAGATTGATATTGCTTTTATCGACGGCAGCCACGCCTATGAGAACGTAATGCACGATTTTCTGAACACACTCGAACATGTCCACAAGAATTCCTACATACTCCTCCACGATTCCAACATTTATGTGCGGGAAATCATCGGACACGCAGGCGTCAAGAAATGGCTGAAAATCATCAGGAAGGAGAAGGAGTTTTTCGAAATAACCAATTTTCCCTTTTCATCGGGAATGGCTCTCGTTCACATTCTTCAAGACAAAGTATGGAGGTATGCAAAACAATAGTGTTTCCAATGATTATACTACTGGCCTCTGTCATTCTTTGCGCCTCCCTTTATCTGTTTTGGCGCCATGTCTGGTTTTTTCGCAATCCCCAACGAATCATTCCTCCCGAAGGGACCGGCATACTCAGCCCTGCTGACGGCACGGTGGTCTATGTAAGCGAGATGAAGCCGCAGGAGAGCGTGATCAATATCAAACAAGGCATCAAAGCCACTCTCAACGACATCACCAAAGAGGACATAGCCCGTCCTAAAATTCTGATAGGGATATTCATGAGTCCTTTCAACGTGCATTACAACCGCATTCCTGTTTCCGGAAAAATTCAATTCATTCATCACCATCCCGCATCAGTTGAGAACGTCTGCATGTTATCCATGCACCTTCGAACGCTTTTCAATCGGCTGCCGCTCTATAGGAACAGTACGCATATAATCAGCAACGAAAGGACCGTTACGAAAATCGAAGGCAAATACCGCGGCAAAGAACTCGCCTGCTACGTTGTCCAGATCGCCGCAAGAACTGTGAACGGCATTGACGTGTATATGGGCGAGGGCCATCAGGTAAACGCGGGAGAGATTTTCGGCATGATCCGCATAGGGTCCCAGGTAGACCTGGTGATTTCTCCCCTGGAAGCAATGACTATCAAGGTTTCCGCGGGGGAAAAGGTCAAAGCCGGTCAGACAGTTCTAGTCGAGTGATAAGTGGAAAGGATAGAGGTAGAGATCATGAAAATCGATTTGCACGTCCATTCCAAATATTCAGTTCGCCCTTCGCAATGGATTCTACAAAAGCTTGGCTGCCCGGAGTGCTTCACCGAACCGGCCGAAGTCTACCGAATCGCCAGACAGAAGGGAATGGATCTGGTCACCATAACAGATCATAACACCATCTCGGGCAGCGCCGAGATCGCACACTTGCCGGGCACATTCATAAGCGAAGAGGTTACAGCGTACTTTCCGGATGACGGGTGCAAAGCCCATGTCCTGGTCTATGACATAAATGATGCAATTCACCGCGAAATCCAGAAGGTGCGGGAAAACATATTCGACCTCGTCGACTACCTTGCCCAAACCGGCATTGTTCACGTCCTCGCTCACCCGCTGTACTCGGTAAACGACAAACTGACGATTGAGCATTTTGAAAAATGCCTCCTGCTCTTCAAGAACTTCGAACTCAATGGAGCCCGGGACGACTATCAGAACTACGCAATAAGACAGATCCTGGAGAATCTAACCCCGGAAATCCTTAACCATCTGATCGATAAGCACGGGATTATTCCAGTGTCCCCGCAACCTTGGCGCAAGAGTTTGACAGGCGGCTCTGACGACCACAGTTCTCTTAACATAGCCCGCCAGCATACGGTGGTTAAAGGCGCCCACGGCTTGAAAGAGTTCCTCCAGGGGATCGATAAGGCGCGAACTATACCGGTGGGCAAGGGATCGACGCCCCGCGTTATGTCACATAACATCTACGGGATTGCCTACCAGTACTATAAGCGAAAACTAAACTTCGAAAGTGACGTGAATAGGGACCCGGTACTGCGTTTCCTGGACCGTTGCCTTCAGGCGGACTCTGAATCAGATGAACGACTGGTCACCAGATTGATCTACTCCTGGAGAAAGCGCAAAGCTTCCAAACAGCAGGCAGGATCCAGAATACAAGACCTGCTGCGCTTCGAAGCTCAGAAGCTTCTCGAGGGTGATCCCAACCTTATGGAGATAGCCAGCAACGGCAACGGCAAAACTGAAAACCGGGCAGGAGTGTGGTTCAACTTTGTGAACCAGGTGTCCAACAAGGTCCTGATTCATTTCTGGGATTCTCTGCTGAGCAGCCTCTCCGGGGCGCATTTCTTCAATATGTTCCAGTCGCTCGGCTCTGCCGGGGCGGCTTATGCAGTGCTGGCGCCCTACTTTGTAACGTTCACTGTTTTTTCAAGAGACCGCCATTTCAGCTCAGCCACGATGGAGCATTTCGGAACCAGGGATGTCACCGGCAACGAAAACCCGGTAAAAATCGCTCATTTCACGGATACTTTCCATGAAATCAACGGCGTTGCACTCACCATTCAGCATCAACTCGATCTGGCCCAAAAAACCGGCAAAGATCTGACCGTAATTACCTGTGACGCTGAAACTCGACCCCCAATGAAGGGTCAGATGAATTTCAACCCGATTGGGGTTTACGGGTTTCCTGAGTATCCCGAACAAAAGATGTTCCTACCCCCGTTGCTGGAGATACTCAATTATTGCTATGAGCAGCGTTTCACTCAAATTCACGTGGCCACACCCGGACCGCTGGGTCTTGCCGGGCTGGCCGTCGCGAAGATAATGAAAATTCCGGTAAGCGGGACTTACCACACCGCCATTCCACAGTATGCTCATATCCTGACCGGAGACTACGCAATCGAAGAACTGGTCTGGAAATATACGACCTGGTTCTACGATCAGTTGGATCTGATTCTCGTTCCGTCCGCAAGTACCGAGCGCGAACTGATCGGAAAGGGAATAGATCCAAAAAAAATCTGCCTGTTCCCCAGGGGAGTTGACGCGGTAAGATTTCACCCCTCCAAGCGCGATGTCAACTTCCTCAAAGAACGATTTAATGCAGGAGATGGTCCCAAGATTCTGTATGTGGGCAGGATCTCAAAAGAAAAAGACCTCCATGTGTTGGCCCGGGCATTCAGAAGCCTCACGCAAACCCTCGGGGATGTTGAACTGATGCTCGTGGGCGACGGACCATACCTCGAAGAACTCAAGGAACTGCTGGCAGGCATGCCCTGTATATTCACCGGTTACCGCGACGGGGAGGAACTTGCTACAATTTATGCAAGCTGCGATCTTTTTGCATTTCCAAGCGCAACTGACACATTCGGCAACGTGGTGCTCGAGGCCCAGGCGTCCGGGTTGCCTGTCATCGTTACCGATTCGGGAGGGCCGCAGGAAAATATGATTCCGCATAAAACAGGCCGGGTCGTGCAGGTTGGAGACTCAGAAGCCCTGCTTCAGGCCCTCAAGTTTCTCCTCGCTGACCGCGCAAAATTAAAGGAGATGGGTAAAGCTGCCCGGCTCAACATGGAAAATCGCTCCTATGAGCGCGCCTTCGATGAGACATGGAAAATCTACCAGAAAATTCCCGGCCGCTCCGATCCCGAACCGGCCGATATCCAACAGAACCAGCGGAAAAAGGCCGCCTGATTAACGGAGGACGGAGGACGGAAGGAGATCAGATACCACAGGTCAGAAAACCGATAGCGCATATTGGAGATGTTCTTCCGTTCTCCGTCCTCCGTTCCATCGCCATTCGTTACTCATCACTTGCCAGACCTCACATTTAAGTCTGGTAAGTCTATGATCTTCCCAAACACCATGGATCTTTGTGCATTCAGAATGGCTATTGCCGTTATCTGACCTAGAGCACCCAGAAAGTATTCCTCTCTGTGGGTTAAGCTGTTCTTCGGACTACTCGCGCGCAGATATAACGTTCCCAGGTTTTTTCCCTTGAAGGTGATAGGAATTTTCTTCAAAATATGCCAGGAGGCTCCTTGAAGAAGCAAAGGCAACTTCCCCTCTGCGGAAATTTCTTCACTCTTTAATGATTCTTTCAGAGTAGGAAAATCTGTAACATTGATTATATTAGATCCTTCTCCCGGCAAGTCATCTGAAGAAACCATGTAGCAATTGTTCTCATTGCTATCCATAAGGATCGCTGTGCAGCGTTCGAGCCCTAACATCTCGGACAAAAGACTGGAAAGCCTGAACAGGAAATGAGACAAATCTCTATGTTGGCCGATCGATAGAGCTACACTGTTCAGCACTTCCAGTTCCAGGTAATCTTCCTTAAGGAGTTCCTTTTCATGATAGACGCGATTATAGGATACTACCATGCCCCTGAAGAAAATAGCAAGAATGAATATGAACGGGAATTGAAGTAAGGAGCGGGTCGTAAAAAACGTTTGAGGGGATTTAATATAAGAGGTCACACCGTATGCAATCAGAATAATTACGAAGGTGGAATAAACTAGAATGGCCTTTCGGGAAATAGCTGACATTAATAATATTAGAAAAAAGGTAATATAAAATTCTGAATCTTTTGGACCTACCATAAGAGTAGTTAGGGTTGTCATACATAAATCAAGCAATAGAATAGAGCAAATAAATTTCTGTATTCTAAACCACTTTTCAGGACCGAAAGCCAGGATAATGTTGGTTAAAGCATATAACGGCAGTAATACATCCAGAAGCAATGGAAATGACTTGTCTGAATGGTTGAATATGGTAATATATCCAATGCAGATAATCAGAGTCCATCTAAGTTGGATAATTGTTCTCTTACTGAACTCTTCCTCAAAGAACATTTGGGCCTCCATAGGAACCAAGAGGGGTGATGCCTTATATGCCACCGCCTCTTCTCATCTTCGGGTCTCCCCGATTCAGCGTCACTGCGACTTCACGTATCGGTGTACGCCGCCTTCTCTGCGTTTGGCTGCCCGGTAGAGGCCTGCGGTGAACATGGGCGCAGCGCCGGGCATTCCGGGATGAACATAGCACAAGCGTAGTCCACCGATGAAGGTACTGGTAATTTGATTTGTTTGAATTTACCACGTGGGGCGTAGAAAAGTTGGCCCACCTTTCCCACATTGGTCTGCTCTATCAGGGTGCTGAAAAAGGGTTCTCGGGTGGGAGAAACGCCTGAAAATTGATAATGAATTCGTCATTTTAAAGCAAAAAACACCGAACCCCGGCCCCCGGATCAGACACTTCGGGGCCAGGCTTGGCCGGGGTGACGTCCATAGGGTTTTTCCCCCTGACGTGGGAATTCCAATTCTTTTTCATCACCCGGTCTATGGTGAAGCTCCATTGTCAGCCGGTCGCTCTCAAAACAATTGCCGCATCGATAGAATGGCCGGCGGCTGTGGCTCAATAGTGCGGGGTCGGGCTGTCCACAGAGAAATTTCGTGGAAAAGTAACAGGCTCGACACGATCATGTAATGAAAGCCCGTTCTAATAGCTTGCCAGAGACCACCTTATTGGGAAGGGGCGCAGAGACTTGGAGCTTGAAGACCTTTCCCCCCGGTTTGGGATTCAACGCGCCTCTTCCCCTTCCTCCTTTGATCCTTCAGTTTTTTGACTTATTTCGGGTTCAGGCACACGGGATAACCCGGCCCGCGCCCCTGCCCTCCTGATTTGCCTGCCTCCGGTGAGAAAAAGAAAAAACCACAGAAGCAACGTAAACGCCGATGCCAGGGCGGCAAGCACGGTCATCAGGTTTCCTCGTAACTGAACTATAAAATTCACCAAACTGCCAACCGCCATGTGCAGATCGTCCGGCAGGGCAGGCGCGCCCGGTCCGGTTAAAGGCGAAACCCATTCATGCAATGCTTCCAGGATTCTGTCCGCCATAAAAAATATGACTGCCGCAAAGGCCAGGTTGAAAAGGAAACATAAAAATAAGGATTGAATCGCCCAAGCTATTTTGATTTTCATTCGTACTCCGCTAAACTCCTCGTATGATAGACTTAGTAAACACCACCAAATCCCGGAGCCATCCGGCTCGCACTGCGCTGTAGTGCCGCTCGTTTGAGGGCAAGCCCGGCAACACGGCAACCAAAAAGTGAAGTAAAAAATGGTGTCGCTATTACGCTCTGCGACGCTACAGGCACTTCATAGACTGAAGTGCCTTTGCTGGCCTCCCTAAAACGCAGTACCTCGCGTAGCGCGAAGGCGGACCGCTCGATGCGTCTATCGTGCGCGTTGGGCGATCGCGGGAGGCCTTGGCTTTCCACGATTGAGGCTCCGCATCAACTGTCCAAAGACCATAACCACCTTGTTCTGCAGGTCCTTTCCGATGCAACCCTTCCGAGCAAGTACCTCGAGCTTTTCCTGATCTATCGGGAACGCTTTTTCACCCGCCCTCTGGATCACATCCACTTCGAGGTCAACATACCTTGCCCCGTAGGGGTAGAGCTCCGTGGGGGTATTTATGTTGAAGTATTCGCCTATAGGAAGATGTTCTCTCGAGAAATAGCTGTGTCTGATATACCATTTGCCTTCCCTGACTTCAGTCAGGCAATAGTCGCCCTTCCGGATTGGCAGATCCAACCCGTCATAGCGGCCCTTCGAGAATTCGCGTTTGAAGACCACCCTGTTTTCGCTCACAGATTGAAGAATCCCGAGCCTCGGACGCATCGGTTTGCCCGATGGCCTTATGTGCTCGAGCCTGACCATACTTCCTTTGATTAAAGGGTCCAAAATTGCTTCCCTGAGGAGCCTCTTTTCCAGGCGCATTCCGTCTTCGGGATGCCGGGAAAATTGCATTTCCGCCGATTCGAGCAAGTCCGGGTTTATTATCTTTAACCGGTGGTGATTGCTGAGAGTCGGGACCACGCTCGATCTGACCCGATCCAGTTTCTCCTTGGCCCCTCCCGGCAGCTCCAGATTTGCGATGACCAACGGTTCGCTGTCATCGGTCGGGAGAAAACCGACGATGATCGCGTCCAAAAGCGATTCCTGCATATGTATCAGCAGCTCGCACACATGGTCGGCTTCCCCTTTGACCTCAATCCCCTGACGGTCCTCCCTGTCCTGAATCAGGATTTCATATTGCCCATGATCGGGCAATTCCATATGAATTCGTTGTCTGATTTTTTCGGAAGGATCGACGATCCGGAACCCGGAATCGAGCGCGAGTTTCGTGAGCGCTGTACTGTAGATTCCCCGAATCTTGATACGGGGTAACATCGCAAACCCCCTTCCGTTAAGACCTGAACAAAACGCTCACCGCTCGTCGCGAAGCGATGAACCCTCACTTCGTTCAGGTTCGCGTTGCACATTCCGAACCCGGTCAAACGCTGGACCCTCACTTCGCTCAGGTCCGGGCTTAACATTCCCGACCTGGCTAAATGCTTCAAGTCGGGGCACGATCTTTTTGTGAGTGCCCAGTTCGCGGCCGATTTTTTGGGAGGACGCACCAGGAGGGATTATTTTCTGAAAAATCCGATCCCGTCAATGGAAATCAGGTTTTGTTCAACTTCTGTCCTTGCACCCAGGATTTTTTCAATCAGCCACAAGTTGGATTCTATGTGATCTGTCAGGCGCGGAACGATATAACGGCTTTGTCCGCTTGCAAGGGCCGCGAACAAAATCAACTGGTCGGCAGCAAACCTGTCCACAGTGGCCCCGGTTGAGATATCCGTCAAAAGGCCTTCCACTACGCTCTGTGCAATTGACTCCGAGCTGCGGCCGCGCTTTCCCGCCCTGTCGAATCCAAGCAGGCAGCCGCCTGTGCTTTCGGCCCAAAGCAGCAGGGCCGCGCCACTTTGGACAGCAGAGGCGTCCTCGATAATGTCGACGTAAGGATTACAGCCTTTTTGCGCAAGAAGTTCGCGGCTCCTCTCAGCCATGCGCTGCGCAACCGATTGTCTCGCCAGGTGCGAGGCGAGCGATATGCCCTGAATCCTGCGGATTTCTCCTCTTTGCGTCTTGGCAAAGGCTTTCAGAGGGCCCTGCGCCGGTTCGACCGAAACATCCAATTCCCCATTTCCCTTTGGCACATATCCGGGACGGATCATCTTCAGACCCACCCTGGCGCCCATCTGTCCCAGAAGCGGCAGCAAGACTTTCTCCATGTAAAACGCCGTTGGCGCATGATCCTGAAACAGGCCGCCCCTTATAGTAAAACGAGTCCGCATCCCCGCAAAAAGAGCGAGTGGAATCAGGGTAAAGGCCATCATAGTGGCCGAACCGGCTGTTCCGATATCCCATTCAAAAACACCTGCGCTTATGCTTCCCCCTGGATAATAAGTGATCTCTTTAGACCCGACCTCGGCCCCTTCCAACCGCCCGGACGAAAGCTGAGCACACGCCTTGACGGCAACCAGGTGCTGGGGCCGAAGGCCCTGCTTTTCCCGCTTCTCTCTTATCCGGACCATACGCATCGGTTGGTTTGTAAGCGAACAGAGCGCAACTGCAAATCTCACCAGCGTGCCGCTACCCGATTTTTCTGCGCCGTCAATTTCAATCAACGAAGCTCTCTTTCATGTACAGAAGCCGGATGTCGCAGAGCCTCTTTCTATTTTTGATTTCCGATTTCCGATATCCGTTTACCCGTGGTTCTACCGAGCCTGGCCCTCGTCAGGCTACAGAAACCTTCATGGCCGGGCCCAAAATCGATTCCGATTTCGGCGACGGAGACGGAATCCCTGTAAGGAAGCGGTATGCGGACCGCATCTTTTGCCGTAGTGATAATCACCTCGGCGCCATGTTCGGAAGCGGCGTGAAAAATCCTCGAAAAATCACCGGCCGTGTATCTGTGATGGTCAGGAAAGCCAAATGAGTCGCAAATCCTTATCCCGGCCTCTCGAATGTCTTTAAAAAAACCCTCGGGCCCGGCAATTCCGGCGAAAACAACAGCCCTGCGATCCCAAAGCGCGCCTGGATCAAAGACCGGTTCACCTTTTCCCAGGCTGATTCCTCTCACCTTGTGCCGGCAGGTAAAAACCGGTATGCCTGGAAACAGGCGTTCGAGCTTATCTCTTAGCGGCGCCGCATCGGCATCTGTGTCTACGCGGGTAATCACAAAGGCATCAGCCCTTTTAAGGTTCGCAGAGGGTTCCCGGAGCGGGCCGGCAGGCAGGACAAATCCGTTTCCGAAGGGGCTGCGGCAGTCGAGCAGAACGATATCCAGGTCGCGGTCAAGCCCAAGGTGCTGAAAACCGTCATCGAGCACAAAGACATCCACTGCACTGCAAGCCAAGGCTGCCTTGCCCGAAGCCGCCCGGTCCCTCCCAACCCAGACGGGCGTCGATGGCAGGCGCTCCGATATCATAACGGGTTCGTCGCCGAAAAGATCGGAAAGTTCCGCAGTGTTACCGAGAAGGGGTACGCGTCCGGGGCTGTTCCCACTTCTTCCGTACCCCCTGGTCAAAACAGCGGGATGAAGCCCCATTTCAAGCAGAAACTCGCACATCCAGATCGTAACCGGCGTCTTTCCGGTCCCTCCGGTAGAGAGATTCCCAATGCTGATCACCGGCACCGGCAGCTTGACCCGTTTTTTTCGCCGTCTTGCCTGATCTTTTTGGAGTGCTTTTTCATACAGCCTGGAAGCAGCTTTAAGGAGCGCCGGGGGGCCTTGTGAGAACGCTGCCCGGGTGACGGCCGCCGGAACCTGAATACCTGCAGGGTACCATGCGCTGAGGATTCGCCGGTTTATCGCCTTGTACAGATTTGCTTTGAAACCGTAAATAATCTTCATCAATCCCCTGTTTTCAGTCTTCCTTCTTCCGTCCTCCGATTTCCGTCCCGGCCCTTATTTCGGCCGCCCGTTCCCTGATTTCGGTGAGGCAGCTCTGCATCCTGGCCCAGCCATGCCAGAAGGAATAATCCGGACTGCAGTGAAACGCCCCCTGGAATGTTCTCGTCCTGTATTCATGAAACATCGAGAAGAGCTTTTGCTCGATGACCGTCGGCGCGTTATGCATGGCGAGAAGGTCGGGGAAGTCGTAAGAGTAGCTTTCCGGCTTTTTAAGCAACCCGTCCCGATAAAGAGCGGCAACCGTGCGTATCCCTTCGGCCATCAATGCGTCCGCCTCCCGGATCATCTGATCGCCTTTGTCCAGTTCAGCCCTCGCGAAATTAACCGAATGACAGTCATTGCAGGTATTGAGATCTTTTTCCCGTTCGGCCTGCCAATCCTCTTCCTTAAACCTGAGAAAGTTACAGGTCTCAAAAACAGCCAGCCTGGGAGTCGGCTTTCCCGCAGGGTCAAAAACTCCGAGGGCCTGCAGGATAGCCGCCCGATCCCTTGCCCACCGGGCGTCCTGAGGATAGGGCAGGCGCAAAGCCAGATATCCCCAGGCCGTCATGTTCGCATGATCTCCGTCCTGGAAATGACAGCTCTGGCAGGTGGGGGCCGCTGCGTCTTCCGGGAGCATTCTGCTCTGTTTGAGCAAGAACCGCACCCCGTGCTGCGATGATGAGTACATCTCCCACTGAGGAGATTCAACTCCCGTATGGCAGGTCCTGCACGCCTGCGGGGACCTGGCTTCATCGACCGAGAAAAGATGCCTCGTATGGCAGACGTCGCACGAACTCGCCCCAAAGCCCGATCCTTTCTCCATCAAGCCTTTTACCTCCCCTTCGGTTTTGAGGCCAACGCGATGGCAGGCCCCGCAACCCTTGAGCCCCTCCACTTCAGCCATTGGCTGCCAGTGCAGAGTAGGCATGGCTTTCATTGCGCCCCAGGCGAGAGCGTGCTTCCCCTTGCCGAACTGCTCGACCTGGAGGGCATGACACTTTGCGCAGACCTCCGGACCTGCGAGCCCAGCGTTAGCCGCATCAGTCATGGAATTGTGCCGGTCGCCGTGGCACTTGGAACAGCCTACATCATTGGCGCTGTGCTTGCTCAACTGCCAGTCCACCACGATGCCGGGAGTGATGCGGGCGTGGCATTCAGCGCATGGGTCATTTACCTGCACGGGCGGCTGAGCCGGCACTTCGGCTTGAGTGCTTTCCTTCACCTCCTGGGAACAAACTGTCCGCAGACCAAAAAAAATTAAAACAATGACCGGGAACGATAAAAGAAAAAACCGCCGCATTAAAACCTCCACATCGCGGGTGGGCGGGCGGGCTGTGGAGTTGGCCCCGCGAAAGCCGGTCCGCCCAACAGGAAAATTGCCCGGCAGTGAACCCGGGTTGTCTATATCACCCTGTCGTTACCAAGACGTTTATATCACAGGCTCCACGGAAGCGGGAAGCGGGAAGCGGGGAGCGGGAAGCGAGGAGCGGGAAGAGTGAGGAGTGAAGAGTGTGGAGTGAAGCGGGAAGCGAGAAGCGGGAAGCGGGAAGCAATATCTCCCTGCTCCTTGCTTCCTGCTCCACATTCCTCAATTCCTCAATTCCTCAATTGGGCAATTCCTGAATCCGTTTTTAAGGGCCTGTTGTTTTTATGAGCCGCAAATTCTTTACCCGCTCACGCGCCCCGTGCATCTGTCGATAGAATTCCCCATCGAGGCGGTGATCGAGCATTTGCAGAGTTATCCGGGTCTTAGAGGTCGATTTTCCGGTGCCCGCCCGTTTTCGAGCTTGCCGGAGGAGTTGAGCAAAGCTTTTGTCTCCGTCCGACTCAGTCTCAGTCAGGGTTTCCAGTTCTTCGATTCTTTTTTCAACCGTCGTCATTTCCCTTTCCCCAAACTAGTTTCGAGCCGCTCCAGACGGTTCACCAGGCTGCGGTGTTCCTCGATTTTCAAAGTGAGTTCCAAAGTTGCCCTTGCAGCCGTAACACGGCTTGCTGCAGTTGCTTCGCGGTCCGCCATGACTTCAGCCAGGGTTTCAACCGCCTCGCTGCAAAGCTGTTGAAGCCGCCTCAACGCCTCTTCCATCAACTGGGAGCCTGCCCTGCGGTGCTCGCTCTGGAACCGTTCGTCTTCACGAAGCCATCGAAAAAGTGTCGTTCTCGATACCCCGGCCTTCTGCGCCGCCTCTTCCACCGATTTGCCGGAAAGAAGAGCTTCCAGGGCGCGGGCCTTTTTGCCGTTAAGATTTTGGCCAGGCATTGCTTCCTCCCAATGGAACGAAATGGGCCGATTTGGCACGGTTTTCGAATTTTTCTGAACCCTTTACCGCACTTTGCACATCGTTTTATGCACCACGAGAACAGGGAACGATGAAGAGTGAAGAGTGAAGAGTGAAGAGAAAAAAATAATTCCTCCTGGTGCGTCCTCCCAAAAAATCGGCCGCGAACTGGGCAC
>Ga0074046_10000945_pt1 | contig 26899 bp, 22 predicted proteins | sample BogForMeECP23OM3_FD_94441 | JGI IMG/M metagenome (GOLD analysis project Ga0074046, IMG submission 94441) | Bog forest soil microbial communities from Calvert Island, British Columbia, Canada - Bog Forest MetaG ECP23OM3 | ecosystem: Environmental > Terrestrial > Soil > Wetlands ...
AAGAGGGCATTCAAACGCTCCAATGTACCTTTCGCAACTTGATCGTTGAACGTCGCCAGGTCTTTGGAGAATGTCAGCGAACAGCCTTCTGGGAGCGCCCCCAGCTCACTTACAAGCTCCATTAAAGAACCGAGGGGGGAGGGGGGAGGGTACTAACTGGATAATAGGCCGTCCTGAAACGGAAGGACAGCGAAATGGCGGCTTGTGGTCAGGTTTTACTGCTTAGCGCTCGCAAGCTGTCCGTTGCTTCTTGTGGATTTCAGTTTGCGGGCGCGCCAGACCCACCAGCCAATCAGCACACCCGACGCGATCAGGGCGATCACCACTCGCAGGTGATTGTGCACCATGCCGCCTAAGAAGCCCACGATCTGAGGGCCGAAGCGGATGACGAGGAACGACAATATGACGAAACGCAGGAAGCGTCCGGAGAAGATGGCGGCCAGGAAGTGGCTGAAGCGCATTTCGGCCACGCCCGCGGAGAGAACGAACAGCTTGAACGGTGTGGGCGGCGGCAACATGGACGGCACCATGATCGCGAGGAACTCGTGCTCTTCGAAGGAAGCCTTGATTTTGTTGAACCGCTTCTCTCCGATGCGCTTCAGCAGCAGTACTTCGCCGCCCTTATAGCCGAGAACGTACCACAAAATGCTACCCAGCGCGGAGCCTACAGCCGCCATGGCGGAGTACAACAGCAGGCGATGCGGATTGGCCCAGACGTAGCCCGCGACGATGGCGTCGAGCGGCATGCCGAGGAAGGCCGCGTCCACCGTGGCAAAACCCAAGACTCCCCAGATGCCTAGCGGCTTCAGCGCGGCCAGGATGAGCAAGCTCCATTTGTTGAGAAGGTGTTTCAAAGCAGTTGTCAGTAATCAGTTGTCAGTTCAGAATATCAGTTGGCCGGTGTCGGACGGAGTGACGCAAGCTAGCGGCTGGCGCGCTGGCTACTGACAACTGACAACTACCCATGCCTTCCAGCAAAGATGCGCGGCAGAAGATTGTGGCGCTGCGCGACAAAATCCGCTATCACGAACACCGCTACTACGTCCTCGACGATCCCGAGGTCAGTGACGCCGAATTCGATCGCCTAGTAAACGAGCTGAAGGCGCTCGAGGCCGAGCATCCGGAACTCGTCACCCCTGACTCTCCGACGCAGCGCGTCGGCGGCAAGCCGCGCGAGGGATTCGTGAAGGTGCCACACTCCTCCGCGATGCTGTCGCTCGACAACGCCTACTCCGAAGACGAACTGCGCGATTGGGAGCGGCGGGTGCATGAGTTGAGCGGCGAATCACGCGTGGACTATGTTTGCGAGCTGAAGCTGGACGGCATGTCGCTGGCGCTGCGCTTCGCAGGCGGCAGGCTGGCGCTTGGCATCACGCGCGGCGACGGCACGGTTGGCGAAGACGTCACGCTCAACGTGCGCACCGTTCGCAGTGTGCCGCTCACGATTTCAGCCAAGACCCTTGCTAAGGCCGTCGTGCCGCCCAACTTTGAAGTGCGTGGTGAACTGTTGATGCCGCTGAGCGCATTTCAGCGCATGAACGACGAGCGCGAGCAGCAGGGCCTACTGAAGTTTGCCAACCCGCGCAATGCGACAGCGGGCACGGTGCGCGTGCTGGAGCCGAACGTCACCGCGCAGAGGCGGCTCGACTTTTTCTCCTACGCGCTGTTCGTGAACGGCCGCACCATCTTTGAGCGGCACTCAGAAACGCTGAAAGCGCTGCAGAGTGTTGGCTTTAAGGTCAATCCCAACCACCGGCTGGTGCACAACCTCGATCAGGTATGGGAGTTTATCAACGAGTGGGAGGCCAAGCGCGACAGTCTGCCCTATGAGATCGACGGCATCGTCATCAAGGTTGACCGCATTACGCTTCAGGAGGAACTGGGCTACACGGGCAAGGCGCCGCGCTGGGCGATCGCGTACAAGTTCGCCGCCCGGTCGGGCGTCACCCAGATTGAAGACATTCTGGTGCAAGTCGGGCGCACTGGAAAGCTGACGCCGGTAGCCGCGCTGAAGCCTGTATCGATCGGCGGTACGACCGTGAGCCGGGCCACGCTGCACAACATGGACGAGATCGAGCGTCTGGGTGTGCGCATTGGCGATTCGGTGTTGGTCGAGCGTGGCGGTGATGTTATCCCCAAGGTTGTGAAGGTGCTAGAAGACAAGCCGCGCGGCACCCGCGAGTTTCACATGCCGGAGCACTGTCCCGAGTGCGGAGGCCACGTGGTCCGCGCCGAGGGAGAGGCCGACCATCGGTGCGTCAATGCAAATTGTCCGGCCAAGCTGCGCGAGAGCATTCGCCACTTCGCTTCACGCGGTGTGATGAACATCGAAGGCATGGGTGACGCACTGGTGAATCAGTTCGTCGAAACCGGGCTGGTGAAGGACGTCGCCGACATCTACGACTTGACCGAAGACAAACTGCTCAAGCTGGAGCGCATGGGCAAGAAGTCGGCACAAAATATCCTTGACGAAATCGAGAACTCGAAGAACCTGCCTCTGGAGCGGGTGATCTACGGCCTGGGGATTCGATTCGTCGGCGAGCGCACCGCGCAGTTCCTGGCGGAGGCATTCGGCTCGACGGATGCGCTGATGAACGCCAGCGAGGAAGATCTCCAGCGGGTGAACGAGATCGGGCCACGGGTGTCGGCCAGCATCCGCGAGTTCTTCGACGAGCCAAAGAATGTCGCGCTGGTCGAACGGCTGCGCGAGAAAGGGCTTACATTCAAGGGCAGGAAGAAGCAGCGCGCGACCACTCTCGCGGGAAAGACGTTCGTCCTGACGGGAACGCTGGAGCGGCACACTCGCGATGAAGCCAAGAAGTTGATTGAGGATGCAGGTGGACGAGTGTCGGGCTCGGTCAGTAAGAAAACGGATTACGTAGTTGCGGGGGCCGAGGCGGGTTCGAAGCTGGACAAAGCACGCGAGCTGGGCGTGAAGGTGATTGGCGAAAAAGAAATGGGAGAGCTCATAAGCGGGTAATCGCGACCTAATTGCAAACTTTGCCCACGATATCGAGCCCGGCAAGCAACCATTGCCCGTTGCAATGCCTGACTAACGCACTTTGGCGTATAACACCTGGTCGAGGATGACACCGTTCTTGATGGCGCTGCGGCGCAATGTCCCTTCGCGCTTGAAGCCGGACTTCTCCAGAACGCGCATCGATCTCACATTGTGGGAGAACGCCATGGCAAAGATTCGAGTCAGCTTGTAATGCTCGAAGGCCCAGTCGGAGGTAGCGAGCACGGCGCGGGTGGTCAGCCCGCGGCCCCAGTGCGGCTCGCCCAGCCAGTAGCCCATCTCGGCGCTGAGGCGGGCAACGTCGGTCCCGAGCTTGAAGCCTATGCCACCTATCGCCTCGCCTGCATGTTCCACCGCGAAGGAAGTCTCGACTTGGGCCGAGCGCACCTCAACCAGGTAGGAGGCGGCCGCGAAGCGAGTGTAAGGATGGGGAAACTGGTCGCGGAGGTTGGCGGCGATGTTCGGATTATTGGCGTACCGTACAAGTGCATCGAGGTCGCTCTTACGCCAGGACCGCACCTTAAGGTCGCCGAGATCGATCAGCATCACTCCCAGATGTTGCGGCATCGGCGACTTCGGAGGCAAGTCCCGCCACGAGTAACCCTGACTGGGAACAATCTGCTAGATTGAAACGGCGATGTCCGTTCTCGAATTCAGCGCATTAGTCGGCGTCGGATCTTTGCTCGCTGGATTTCTGGGTGCGCTTACGGGGCTGGGTGGCGGGGTCGTGGTGGTTCCCATGCTAGCGCTGCTGTTTCATGTGGACATCCGCTACGCCATCGGTGCGTCGCTGGTTTCCGTAATTGCGACTTCCTCGGGTGCAGCCGCAGCCTACGTTCGCGAGGGATATTCGAATATTCGCATCGGCATGTTTCTGGAGACCGCGACTACCGTCGGGGCAATCGCTGGGGCCGCGATTGCTCTGCATGTCTCCGGTAGTGCAATCGCGATTGTCTTTGGAGTCGTGCTCCTGTATTCCGCTTTTCTCTCGAGCCGTGATCGCGTCGAGCACGGAGAGCACTTGCCTCCGACAAAGCTGGCAAACCAGTTGCGACTGAACGGCTCATATCCCACCGACGAGGGGATGCAGTCTTACAATGTCAGAGGTGTGCCCGCCGGCTATGGCCTGATGTTCGGAGCGGGTGTGCTTTCGGGTCTATTGGGCATCGGCTCCGGCGCAGTAAAAGTGCTGGCCATGGACCAGGCGATGAAGATTCCCTTCAAGGTCTCAACCACCACCAGCAACTTCATGATTGGGGTTACCGCGGCTGCCAGCGCAGGCCTCTATCTTGCTCGCGGCTACATTGCTCCGGGTGTTGCCATGCCGGTGATGCTCGGGGTGCTGGCGGGGTCGCTTATCGGCGCACGAGTATTGGTCAAAGCCAGGGTCAAAGTGCTGCGATACGTATTCGCACTAGTGATCGTAGTGCTTGGAATTGAGATGATCTTCAACGGAGTGACCGGCCGCCTATGACCACGCGCAGTTGGAATGATCTTCGGATCGAAGTCATCATCGGAGGACTGCTGCGGACTGGCGTAATGCTGGCGGCAAGCGTCGTTATGTTCGGCGCGGTCATGTATTTCGCACATCACGGACACGATGTCGCGACCTATGGCGCTTTTCGCGGAGAGTCCGAGTCTCTGACCAGGGTGAGCGGGATCGTCCGTGGCGCACTCCACTTGGATGGAAGCGCGATTATCCAGCTTGGATTGCTGATTCTGATCGCGACCCCAGTGGCGCGAGTTGCATTCTCGGCGGTAGCGTTTGCCATTGAGCGCGACTATTTGTACGTCTGGATCACGCTGTTCGTGCTGGCGGTCCTCCTCTACAGCCTACTGGGATCGCACTGACGCCGATCTGCGAGCTTGCGAAGTGGACATTCGTTCCCGATAATGGGATGACACCGCCAACGAAGAGGCTCGATGGTTTTCTCGCTTTTGTATTACGCGTTCTTCTTGATCGCTGCAATCCCTTTCATTTATTACCTGATAGCCATCTATAGCGCATGGCATTTCTTTCGCGTCTCCGCTCAGCAAAATTCACCGAGCGCGAGCTTCATGCCACCAGTGAGCATTCTGAAGCCGGTGCGGGGACTCGACCCTGACGTCTACGAGAATTTTGCCAGCTTCTGCATACAGGACTATCCCGAATACGAAATTGTTTTCTGCGTTGGCGACCGCACCGATCCGGTCCTAAGCGTGATCGAGAAGATCACTCAAGATTTTCCACAGTGCAAGATTCGCGTGTTGTTTGGCTCAGGCCGGGTCGCTACCAATGATAAGGTCGCGAAGTTGGCGCGCCTCACAAGCGAGGCGCAATACGAACATCTGGTTATTAACGATAGTGACGTGCGCGCTGAACCCGATTATCTTCGCACCGTGGTTGCGCCGCTTGCCGATCCCAAGGTCGGCGCCGTGACCTGTTTCTACGCTCCTACGGAGGAGAAGACGCTTGTCCAGCATCTTCAGTCGGCGGGAATGCTGTCCGATTTTTATGCGGGGATTCTGGTCGCCTGGCAATTGGATGGAGTGAAGTTCGCGCTGGGTCCGACGATTGCGACCACGCGGACACGTCTGGCTGGATTCGGGGGCTATCAGGCGATCGAGAACCGTCCAGCTGACGACCTGCTGGTGGGGCGACTCATTGCCGAGCAGGACTACGAGGTCAAGCTTCTGTCTTACTCGGTGCTTACGGTGGCGGATTATGCCTCAATGCGCGAGCTGTTCAACAAGCGGCTGCGCTGGATTGTGGTGATGCGGCATATGCGACCCTGGGGACATCTGGGCCTCATCTTTACGCTGGGTTTGCCGTGGGCATTCGCTGCGGTGGTTGTACAACCTACACTCGCCATCGCGGCTGGTTATCTTGGCGGATATTTTGTGGTGAGATCAGCAATGACGTGGCTTATCGGACGCTGGGGCCTCAAGCATCACGTGTCGTGGGAGAAGTACGCGCTCATTCCGCTATGGGACGCGATGGCGACGCTCATCTGGCTGGTGAGCTTTACGCGCGCGACCATCATGTGGCGCGGTTACAAGTATTTCATCCGGGACGGGCAGCTGGTGCCAGCCGTTCCCATCCCGGCGCAGGAATTGCCCACAGAAGAAGCCGTCAAGACCGGCCTATAGCGCACTCTTCGCTAGGACGCGTCCGGTGCGCCCCTCCGAATGGCGCTCGTTCTTTGCGCTTCGCCAGTTGACCTGCGGCAGGAACAGCGACGAATCGATTCGCTCGCGATAGCGCACCGCAATATGGATCAGCGAGTCGAGCAGGGATTCCGACAGAAGATGCGGCTGTAAGCCGAGCTTAAGCAGCGAGGAGTGTTTCGCGTTGTAATAGTGCTCCTCAGCTTCGACGCGCGGGTCGGGCAGATGGTCGATCTCGACCTTGAGCCCCATCTCCTTCCCAGCGATCTTCACCATTTCGGCAAGTTGCAAAACAGTGAACTGCTCGGTGAACTGGTTGAACACGCGGAACTCGCCCGGCTTGGCGGGGTTGAGGCACGCGATCTCCACACAGCGAACGGTGTCACGAATGTCCAGGAAGCCGCGCGTCTGTCCGCCCTTTCCATAAACCGTGAGCGGGTGACCCAGAGCGGCTTGCGCGCAGAAACGATTCAAGACCGTCCCGAATACCTCGTCGTAATCGAAGCGGTTAATCAGAGCTTCATCCAGTTCGGTTTCGTCCGTTACGGTGCCGTACACAACGCCCTGGTTGAGATCGGTGGCGCGAATTTTCCAGGCCTTGCAGGTGAACGCAATGTTGTGGCTGTCATGCACCTTCGAGAGGTGATAGAACGACCCGGGCTGTTTGGGGAATGGCAGGACATCTTTGCGGCCGTTGTGCTCGATCTCGATGTATCCCTCTTCGATATCTATATTTGGAGTACCGTACTCGCCCATGGTACCCAGCTTGACCAGGTGGCACTCGGGCAGAAACTCGCGAAGGGCGTACAGCAGATTCAGCGTGCCGACAACATTGTTGACCTGAGTAAAAACCGCGTGTTTGCGGTCAATCATGGAGTACGGCGCCGAGCGCTGCTCGGCGAAGTGGACGACCGCCTCAGGCCGGAACTGGATCATCGCCGCCGACAGGAACTCGTAGTCCGTGATGTCGCCGACGAGGGAGTCAATTCTCTTTCCCGTAAGCTCCTGCCAGACGGCGAGGCGCTCCGCGAGCGGCCGGATCGGGGTCAGGGTTTGGGCTCCGAGTTCATGGTCCCACTGACGGCGCATGAAGTTATCAATAATTGCGACCGAATGTCCTTTGTTTGACAGATACAGCGCCGTCGCCCATCCGCAGTAGCCATCGCCGCCCAGTACGGCAATCCTCATGTAGTCCTCCTGGAAAAGTCGTAATACTGATGATCCCTGAAAATACCGCTGCTGGCAACACGCCTACTTGGCGGCCTTCACATCTCCGAGCCAGCACCCCATCAAGCGAAAAGCAAGGTCACCGAAATCAGGCCGCCTTGCGCTGCGGCAGCCACGAGACTACTGCGTACGTCGCCAGAATCACGATCTCGGGGTCTAAGGGGTGGCGATACGCCTGGTCCGAATGCGTGACGTAGTAGATCAGTGGATATACAAGCAGCACAATGGCATACGGTGTTGCTATGCTTGGGAGCTTGCGAAATGCTTTGCTCAGCCCGATGATCGCCAGAACCGTGAACGACGTACAAAGCACGATATTGAGCGGATCAAACGGCTCTTCGTGCAAGTACTCCGAATTAAAGCTCCAATACCCGGTCCACATGTACACCACTCTCCGCATCGAGCGCCACACGAAGGTTCCTGGATTGTTTCGCAAGTAGTCGAAGACTAGGCGCCATTTTTCGGCCATGTACGCCTGTTCACCCACCTGCTGAAACTTCGCCAGCTCGCCAGGGTTGTCGCCACACGGGTCCTGTGCCCCGTCCCACCAATGCAATTTGTTACCAAAGTTCCCATCGAGGAACACCATCGACAGAGTGTCCTTTATGAATACCGGGCGATGAAAAGTCTGGTAGTTGCGGACCATCCAAGGCGCAAGGGTCACGAATACGGCGAGCCCGGCGGTGGCTGCCGGGACGAACCAGCTTCTTTTTTGCCGCTGGAGTCGCCAGCAAATCCATCCCGTGAGGAATGGCAGCGCGCCCAGAATGACTGGGGCCGTTAATGCGCTCAGACCCCAAAGAAATCCAAATCCCAGCCACTCCCAAAGGCGAGTTGAGCTTTGGAGGTGCAGCGCAATCAGCAGAAGTAAGCTGAGAAATAAGGCCGTAAGCGCATGGTCCCACATTGAGTTAGCGGAGAACTGCACAGCATAGGGAAAGAACACCCATATCCAGGTAGCCCACCGGGCTTCACGCAACCCAAAACTTTTTCTTGCCAGGAAATAAATAGGTACGCACGTAAGGGCCGAGACCAGGCTGTTCAGCGCGAGTATAGCCAGCGCCGCAGCCTTGGTGTAGATCCCGAAGAGCGCCATGACCCCAGCAAACAGATAGGGCAGAACGGGAGCAACCTCCGCGGTCGGCCCGGTATCCACCCAATAGGGATTGGCGAATCCGTGCCCCGTAACAATCGAACGGGCGATCTTTCCTGCCTCGTAGGCAAACTCCCAGTGATCGCGGTGAGGATCCAGGAAGCTCTGATAGACAAAGCCAACCACCACCAGACGCACCGCAAAGGCAACCACTGTGGCCCACAGCAGCGTGGGAGGGATGCGATTATCGGCAGGGATTTCGTCAACGGGCAAGCCGGCAGGGGTCCTCACCGCAGCTAGTTCGATATGCCAACTCCCTCGGGCTGCAACTGGCGCTTGGACGTGACGGAGATCGGGGCCTGAATGCGCCACTTTTTCATCCACAAGAACAGGATCATCAAGCCCCATAAGTGGTAGCCGATGTTGACTCGCCTTTCCAAATGACTGCGAAGATAAGATTGGATTGCCTCCGAGCGGAACAGTTCCGAATAGTCAGAAAGCCCGGTATTCAATGTATCAATCAGCAGCGGACGCAGCACACCGCGCAGCCAATCGTGCGCTGGGATGTCGAAGCCGATCTTCTTCCGTTGAAGGATGGACGCTGGCAGCTTGTCCTTCATGATGTCTTTCAGAAGAAACTTCTGGCGCGAGCCGCGAATCTTCAGCGATGCTGGCAGGGTAGCAGCGAATTCGACGATGCGATGGTCGAGGTACGGCGGACGCACTTCCACCGCATGGGCCATGCTCATGCGGTCCGACTTCACCAGGATGTCGTCGGGTAAAAAGTACTTCTGATCGAAGGCCAGATATGGGGCTAGATCGTCCTTTCCAGGTAACGCCTGCCGCAAGTCCGCAAGCATGGCGTCGAGCGCCCCGGGGAGCTCTGGCCGCACAAAGGAATGCTTCTCAGCGTCGGAAAACGTTCCGTTCCAATAAATATGTGCCCGCTCAGGAGACATCAGGCTGCCATTCAGTAATCGCTTCAACTGATACTCGAAACTGATCTTCTCATCGGAAACTGGCCAGTGGCGTACCGCGCTGAAGGCTAGCCGCAGCGAACTCGCTGGCAGCGCCCGGAGGTGGCGCGCAATCCGATTGGCCCTGTAGGTCAGGTATCCGCCGAACAGTTCGTCCGCGCCCTCGCCGCTGAGCGCAACGGTTGTTCTGGCTTTGCAGAGCTTGGAGAGGAACCAAACCGGCAGCGCTCCGGCATCTGCGCTGGGCTCGTCCGAGTAGTAGGCGAACTCCTCGATCGCGCCTTGCATGTCCTGCTCGGGATTCAGGTCAAACTCTACGTGTTCGGTTCCGTATTGCTGCGCTGCTTGCCGCACGTACTTGGTTTCGTCGAACGAACGCCCGCGGAAGGAAATGGAAAATGTCTTCAGCCGGGAACTCGATGCGTTTGCGGCGTAATGCAGCATGGTGGTTGAATCGATGCCGCCGCTGAGCCACACGCCCAGGGGCACATCGGACACTAGATGTTCGCGAACCGACTGCTGCAAGAGCGAGTCGAGTTCCTCACGTGCGGATTCCAGAGTGTGGTGACCCGGTTCGCCCTCAGGCAAACGCCAGTAAGCTTCAGAGCGCAGCTTCCCGTCACGCCACTCCAGCCATTGTCCAGGCAGCACTTTCTCGATTCCGTCCACGAGCGTCCATGGCGCAGGGACATAATTCAGGGAGAGATAACAATCCAGCCCGGAAAGACTCAGACGGCGTTCAATCTCCGGATGCACCAGAATTGCCTTCAACTCCGAGCCGAAGAAAAGCTCTTCTCCTTGCCGTGCGATGTACAGCGGCTTGATACCGAGACGGTCTCGTGCCAGAACCAAGCGCCGGGTCGAATTCGTCCACAGCGCCACCGCAAACATGCCGCGCAACCGGGCGAAGGCGTCCGTGTCCCATTCGAGAAACGCGTGAAAAACGGTTTCGGTGTCGCAGTGCGATTGAAAACGATGGCCCAGGCTTTCCAGTTCGCGGCGGAGTTCCGGATGGTTGTAGATCTCGCCGTTGAAGACGATGGCCGATTCGCCGTCCTCGGTTTGGATGGGCTGGTCGCCTCCTGAGAGATCGATGATTTTCAGGCGGGTTGCGCCCAAGGAGCAGATACTTGCCCGATAGACGCCTTGCTCGTCGGGGCCTCTGTGGAACAGCGTATCAGTAGCGGTCTGAATGCGTCCGGGATCGGGAGACCAGCTCTTATGTGTAAAACCAACAATGCCACACAAAACGCGCAAACCTTTCGGTGTCAATAAGAAGCAGCTGGTCGTGAGCTACGGTGCCGTGCGTGATGTCCCACGAATCGACGGTCGCTAAATCACAAACTTCTTGCTTCCGGATCGCACAAGCTTTGGAAAGAGCCCGCACTTTGATGATATTTCACAGCTAGATAGATAGCAATCCATCGCCATGGCATCAGTGGTCCGTGGTTGAGGCGGTGACCGCGATTTCATGATTCGAAAACAGTGACTTGCCACCGATCGCCGCGATTAGGTGCAACTGGTCGCCGGGGACAAGATTGTCAACGTGCGGGAGATCGCTATCTTTGATCGCGAGATAGTATCGTTCCGGCTGTAACCAAAGACGCGAGAAACCATCGTTGTCGATAAAGACTGGGGGGGCATCTGGAGCATACGATCCGTATTCCATTGTGTCGGCACGGCCGTTAAGCAACAAGGCTTTATCTTCGTCATAGAAGAACAGGGAAGAAATCCTGTTGTGGTCGCCATACGTGATCAATGTGCCCTTCGGAGCGCGTTTCAGGACCTCTGCGATGGGGCGTGAGGACAGGTAGGGGTCGAAGACCACGAGCGCCAGCCGCGCTGCCTGGAAGAAGAGCACCATCATCACAGCCATGGCGAGGAGTGCGCGTTCCCCGCGCAGCACCCAGGCGCCGATCGCACCGACTGCAAACGCGATCCCGGCGACGACCAGCGGCAAGCGCAAATAGGCAAATGATTGCAACGTGAGATCGTGCATGTGCCCAAGGGAGAGCGTGTAAGCGCCGGCATTCCGCGAGAGCGCGGTCGAAATGTCCCCCGGAGCAGGCACTCCGCGAACATTCCACAAGATCGCGCAGATGATGATGCCCGCGCAAGCGGCGATGACAGCCACCACTCTTGCCCCAGCCCGGATGGAATCGTCAGCAGCAGCGACGCCGCATCCCAGCAGGAGTGCCAGCGCGGGATAAATCGGCATCGAATAGTACTCCTGGGTCGTGGAAAAAGTGAAGAACACCATCACAAAGCCAATCCAACACAGCGCCATGAAGCGTGTTCGACTGCCGCGGTCGACTGGCCTGTAGCTCAGGCGGACTACTCGAGGCAGGTACACGCTCCAGGGGAAGAGCCAAACCAGGTTCAGGAGCCAGAAGTAGAGCCGCGGCACCGTGTTGTAGTCGCGCGGATAGCGCCTATTCAGAAAACGTAGCAGTTGCTCATTGATGAAATAGAACCAGAAGAACCCGTGGTACTCGCCCGGTCCGGCGTGCATAGTGAAGTCAAAGTAAGGAGGGTTCCTGATGGTGGCGAGCACGTGCCAAGGTGCAGCTATGGCGACAAAGATCAGGAAGCTCGTGAATGGGTACAGCCGTTGCCAAACTTTACGATTGAACAGGCTGCCGGTGAACAGCAGATAGCAAAAACCTGCGCCCAGCGGAAATACAAGTCCGATGAAGCCCTTAAGGAGCATACCTATCGCGAGACTGGCCGCCAGAAGGTAGGCCCAACGGCGTGGGTGTTCCTCATTCTCGTCCAAGGCGCGAAAAAAGCCCCAGACGGAAAGGGTCACAGAAAGCACAAGGATCACATCCGGGATAACGATGCGTGTGAACAGGAAAAGCCCTATGCACGTTGAAAGGAACAAACCGGCGTAGAAACCGGCCTTTTCTGAGAATGCCCACTGGCCGAATCGCATGACTACCCAGCAAAGCAAAATGGCGGGAAAAGCCGTCGGGATCCGTGCCACCCAGTCATGCGCGCCGAGCAGCTTATAGAGAATAACCGTGATCCAGTACTTCAATGGGGCTTTGTCGAGGAAGACGACACCATCCAGCCTGGCGGTGACCCAATCTCCGGAGTTGAGCATGTTGCGCGCCATCAGCGCCTGGGATGCATCCACATCGTCCATCAAGGACGGGGGACTGATGATCCCTGTCAGGAAGATGACTGAGGCAAAGAGTACGACAATCCACTGGTAACGGCTGCGAAGACTAGATTCCATAGTTGTAAGTGGGCTATCCCCTTAACTCAATCAAATCCAATTTGTTATGGTATGCGCTGGTTCCAGGAAGAGCGCCAGCAACGCTCGACACCCCGACGCTAATGCCAATCAACGTCAGTCTGAGACTGCCTCTTCGTTTTTCTGAGAGCGGATGACACAGGCCACATCATAGGGAGCGCTTCGACCGCGGCCCTGGTAATAGTGCCGCACCTGCATTTCAGCCAGCAGTCCAAGCGCCAGCAGCTGCACGCCGGAAAGGATGAGCACCGCCGCGAATATCAGCAGTGGGCCGTGCTCCGGCATGACCGGCACGCCACGTAGGAGCTCCCACAGCAACCAAAACCCAATCGTGCCACCGGCAAAGATGCCAGCCAAGCCTGCTGTGCCAAAGAAATGCATCGGCCGTGAAAGGTAACGCAGCAAAAAACGCACAGTGAAGAGGTCGAAGAAGACCGGCAGTTTGCGCATGACGCCGTACTTCGAATTACCATGCTCCCTGGGCAGCGTAGTCAGCGGAACTTCACATATTCTGGCATCCTCTCGGAGCGCCAGGGCAGGAATGAGCCGCTGCAATTCTCCGTAAATCGGCACCTCGGTAATCAGTTCACGCTTGTAGGCTTTGAACCCACCTCCCCAATCGTGAATTCGGACGCCGGTCAGTCTTCCCAGCACCCAGTTGGCACACCGAGTCGAGAAGCGCTGCAACCAGGAACCGTCGCGGTGGACGCGCCAGCCACAGACAATGTCAAAGCCCTCTTCCAATTTCTCAGTAAAACGAGGGATATCGAGGGCATCATGCTGCAGATCGCCATCCATGGTGATGACGTAATCGCCGCGTGCCACATTAAAGCCAGCGCCCAGAGCCACGGATTTTCCGGAGTTCTGACGAAGCCGCACTACTGTAATCCGGCTGTCTAATTGGGCAATCTCCCGCAGAAGGACAAAGCTACCGTCTGTACTGCCATCGTCAACAAATACGCACTCAAATGGACGACCTAATGTGTCCAAAGTATCTTTCAGACGTCCATATAGGGCTGGGATGCTTTCCCGCTCATTAAAAAGCGGCACAACGATGGAATACCTGACAGATCGGGAATCTTCGAACATACAAAACAATTCTCTGATGCGTCCAAACTGTTGTACGCGAACAAAGTACACGCCGGAATCGCGTAAACCTCAAGTCTGCGTGCTCGCTAACCAACGCAAACTGCTATTCTACCATGAGCATGTCTCACCATTCTGAGGCCCTAGCTGTGCCAGACAGCCAAACGCAATCGCACAGAAGACTGCACCTTAAGACGTACTTGCTCATCCTCGTCATGATTATTGCCGGCCCTTTGGGTAACCTTATGCTCGGCAAAGGCATGAAGAATATAGGCAAGGTCACGACAAAGATATCGTCGCCCAGCGAGTTACTCCATGTTTTCCTGCGGATACTTTCGTCAGGCACGATCTGGCTTGGTATTGCCTCACTGCTTACCTTCTTCGTTGCTTATATGCTGGTGCTCTCATGGGCAGACTATAGCTACGTCCAGCCGGCCTCTGCGATGGCGTATGCCGTCGTAGCCCTGCTGGCGACTTTGTTGTTTGGCGAGGTCGTTTCGCCGATTCGCTGGGCTGGAATTGTCGTCATTTGCCTGGGCGTCTTCGTTGTTGGGCGGACCAATCCACGCACCACGGGGAATCCATAAGTGTTTGAAGTGCTCTTCTTTTCGTTGATCGTGGTCGCGGGCACGGCAGGTGAGCTCTGCGTTTCGCGCGCCATGAAAGAGATCGGCGAGGTCCACGACTTTCGCCCCGCCGCGCTCATCAAAATGCTGTTGCGTGTCGTGCGTGTGAAGTGGATGTGGATCGGTGTCGGATTCATGACAGTGGGTTTCTTCTCCCTGCTGGCCATCCTGTCCTTCGAGAATGTCAGCTTCGTGGTGCCGGTCACAGCGCTGGGCTACGTGGCAGGTGCGCTCGGTGGCCGTTTCTTCCTTGGGGAGCAGGTAAACTGGCGGCGCTGGGCTGGCATTCTCCTGGTTTGCGTTGGTGTAACCCTGGTGGTCATCGGAAAAGGTTGAGAACCATGCCGTCGCGGATGGCCAAAGCCGGAGCGTTTCCGATCCCGAGCAAGCAGCAGAGGATCGTCTTCCGCGACATCTGTGGTTTTGCCGCCGCCTCCTTCCGCGCCGACAAGGTTCGCGCCACTATGACCGGTCTGGGCATGGTGATCGGCACCGCGTCTCTCATCCTGGTCGTGACCATCGCGCTTACCGGCAAGCAATTTCTGCTGACCCAGATCCAGAACGTGGGTGCCAACCTTATCTGGATCGAATACTCCAGCCAGGCGAGCGCCGCCTCGAATGCGGCCCTTCGCGATTACCTTACCGTGGACGACATGACTGCCGTAGAGCGCCAGGTCCCGGGAGTCCAACAAGCTTCGCCGGTACTCAACCTGCATGACCGCATCACCGTTACTGGCGGCAAAGAGCGCGACATTCTGGTGCTTGGCGTCAGTCCGGAATATGTCACGGTGCGGCGACTGCGTATCTTGGCTGGAATTTTCTTTAACCAGCAGGACTCGCAGGCGTTCAACAAGGTTGCGCTGGTTACCGAAGCTTTTGCCCAGCGGCAGTTCGGCAGCGACGATATGGCTTTGGGACAAGAGGTCAAGATCCTGGGATTGCCGTTCACCATCATCGCCGTCTTTCGCGAGGGCGTTGACACCTTCGGCCGCTCAGAAATCCAGGACGATACCGTTCTTATCCCATACTCCCTAGCACGACGTTTGACCGGTCAGAACTCGGTCAACCAGATTTACTTCTCCATGGCCGACAGCAACAGCGTTAACGGTGCAACACCGGAAATTCTGAAGGTGATCCAGTCGCGACATCGTCCCGAGTCCGAGTACCAGGTGGGTAATCTCACGGAGGTGCTCATGGTGGCGCAGAAAACTGCCAACACCCTCACTATCATCTTGGGCCTGTTCGCCACCGTCACCCTGATAGTGGGCGGAGTTGGCATTATGAACATCATGTTTGCTACCGTCAGCTCCCGCATTCGGGAAATTGGTATTCGCAAAGCGGTGGGCGCTACTCGCCAGGATATTACGCTGCAATTCCTTACCGAAGCGATTTTGATTTCCGTGACCGGCGGTGTGGTGGGCATGCTGATCGGACTCGGGCTACCTTTCTCGGTGCGATTTTTCACCGACTATCAGCTTCCGATTCCGCTCATGAGTGGATTCATCGCCATCCTTGTCTGCTGTTCGGTGGGAATAGCCTTTGGCACGCTTCCCGCCAAGCGGGCCGCTGCCCTCGACCCAGTGGAGTGCCTCAAGTTTGACTGACCGGCCGTCGTGGGGCGCTTTACTCGCTTTCTCTCCATTGAACCTCTGTGCCGGAACAATTACCCTTGACCTAACCGCATGGCAAGCAACGGCAACAACCGGCACCTTTATCCCAAGCTGGTTCTCAACGAAACGCTGAGCGTTGCCATTGAGACCTTCCGGAACAATCAGACGCGGTTCATGCTGACCTCGCTCGGCATGGTGATTGGAACCGCATCGCTCATCCTGGTGACTACCATCGGTCTGACCGGCAAGCAGTACCTGCTGCAACAGATCCAGAATGTTGGCTCCAACATGATGGTGGCCGAGTACCAGGGAGGGGAAGTCGCTGGCAACAAATCCGTCAGCGATCTCCTCACCCTCAACGACCTGCACGCTGTAAACGGGTTGGTGCCGGGGATCAGCGCATCGTCGCCGATGGTCGAGTTCCATGACCGCATCACCGTGCCCGGCGGCAGGGAGCGCGATATCCTGGTGCTGGGCGTGTCCTGGCAGTACCTTTATGTTCGCAATCTGAATGTCCTCGCCGGCCGCTTCTTTGAAGACCGCGACGAGCAGGCCCATGACAAAGTGGCCGTCATTACCCAGGCCCTAGCCAACACCCTCTACGGCTCGCAGGCTGCGGCCATTGGCCAGCAGGTCAAGCTCAGCGGTTTGCCCTTCACCGTGATTGGGACCTTCCGCGAGCGGACCGACACCTTCGGCCAGTCGGAGATTTCCGAAGACACCATCCTTATCCCCTATCCCCTCGCCCGCTTTTTCACCGGGAGCGATAGCGTGACACAGTTGTTCTTTTCTGTAGCGGATTCGAGCGAGGTTCCGCGCGCCACACAGGCCATCCAGGACGTGCTGCGCTCTCGGCATCGCCCTGAATCGGTCTACAAAGTTTCCAACCTGACGCAGCTGCTTTCGGTGGCGTCCACCACGGCAAATACTCTGAGCAGCGTGTTGCTCCTCGTCTCCTTACTAACGCTCGTTGTGAGCGGAGTGGGGATCATGAACATCATGCTGGCCACGGTGAATAACCGTATCCGTGAAATTGGCGTACGCAAGGCCGTAGGCGCTACCAATGCCGAGATTCGCGCTCAATTCCTGACCGAAGCCATGCTCATCTCGCTCTCGGGCGGAATCGTTGGGATACTACTGGGACTGGCCTTGCCGTTTTCGGTACGGTTCATCACCAACTACCGCGTCCCCATCTCGGGATGGTCCGTGATCATCGCGGTGGCGGTTTCATCGCTGGTTGGCGTGCTGTTTGGAACCGTCCCCGCGGCGCGGGCCGCGCAGCTCGATCCGGTGGAGAGCCTGCGCTACGAGTAACTCCGCATCCCCGATCTGAAATGCAAATAGGAAAGCCCGGACCGTTTTGTCCGGGCTTCTCGCTTTTCGCTTTGGTTCGCGTGCCTTTTACGTCCAGGTTCTGGCGCTGGCCGCGCTCCATACTGCATTCAAGCGAATCTTGTCACGCTACGCTGGTTTTACAGCGCCTCTATCTCGCTTCTTACATAACGAGGGCAATGCTCTCCAGTTCTCTTTGGAACGCTTCCAGCGAGCCTCCTGGTAGCCCAACCTTGGTCACCGCATCGCGGGCCTCCTCAGCCGAAACACCGTAGCCATGTCCAGCCAGGAACATCTGGATCAACTCGGTAGCGTCCTTGGAGTCAAACCCCTGGAGCAGCTCGCTCCTCAGCGCCGTCAATTCCGGGACGGAAAACTTTTCTCTCATCAGCCTCACCTCCGACCCTTCCAGGGTTTTGGTAATTAGACTCGGGGGACGATATAAAGTTGCGGGCAATTCGGTTGCCGAACTCAATCCCCACCATTCCTCACCCGAAAGCTTGTGATGAATGGAACCCTTGCAACCCTACCGAGTTGCATATATGTGTGTTAGAACGCAACCTTCGCCGCTCGGTTGCCGGGAGCCTGAGGCCGGCAGCACGCAACCATCTGCAAGAAGTTGCGAACTTGGGGAGGGTAAGTGCCCTTCCTCGCCGGGGCGGTGGGTGTTATTTCGGGACGCTGGGGCTTTTTCACCAAAACGGAACTCACAGCGTTTCGATGGTCGCTTCCGGCTCCACCAGGATCGGAATCCCATTGCGTATGGGATACACTCGCTTGCACTCGTTGCACTTCAGGGCGTCTTCCCCGCGTAGCACCAAGGGCTTGCGGCATACCGGGCAGGCCAGCATCTCCAGCAGATCAGACTTCATCATGGTTGTTGATTTTAGCAGCACGCGGTCCCTGTTGTTATCCTGTCTCCGCGAAGTCAACAGGTGAGCATGGCACTAAGGCAACCCAACGCAAACACCCTCAGCGCTCCCGAAGGCGGTATCCGTTACCGCGCCCCACTGGCGATGGTGACCACTCTTTTCTTCATGTGGGGGTTTCTGACCTGCCTGAATGACATCCTGATCCCGCACCTGAAGGTTATCTTCGACTTGAATTACGCGCAGGTGATGGTGGTACAGCTCGCCTTCTTCGGTGCCTACGCGGTTTTTTCCGTTCCAGCGGGGTTCATCATTGAACGGATCGGCTACCCGAGGATGATGGTGACCGGACTGTTGACCATGAGCGTCGGGGCGATGCTGTTTATTCCGGCCGCGAGCGTTCCCTCGTTCCCGCTCTTTCTTGCGGCGCTCATCATCCTGGCCGCCGGCATTACCGCGCTACAAGTTGCCGCCAATCCTTATGTTGCCCTGCTCGGGCCAGCGAGAACGGCATCCAGCCGCCTGACCCTGACGCAGGCTTTCAACTCCTTCGGCACTTTCGTTGCACCGTTGTTTGGGGGAATCCTCATCCTCGCCAGCGCTCCCAAGACGGCGGCAGAGATCGCGGCGATGAATCCCCAAGTCTTGCATGCTTACCGTATCAAGCAGGCGTCGTCGGTGAAGCTGCCGTACGTCATCATTGCGGTTGCCCTGGCGCTGCTCGCGGTGGTGATCGGCAAGTTCAAACTCCCCCGCATTCCAGCTGCGGAAGGCGGTCGCACCGTCGAAGTCGGCGCGCATGACACTATCTGGAAGCACCGCAACCTAGTCATGGGAGCGATAGGCATCTTCGCCTACGTGGGAGCGGAAGTCGCCATCGGCAGTTTCCTGGTTAATTACATGCACGAGCCCGAGATCGGAAATCTCAACCTAGAAACCGCAGCAAAATTTCTTATGGTGTATTGGGGCGGCGCCATGGTGGGCCGCTTTTTGGGATCGGCTGTGCTACAGAGGGTGCCGGCGCGCGTCGTGCTGGGGTTCGACGCGCTCGTGTGCGCTACGCTGGTTTGCCTGTCGATGCTCACCACCGGCCATTTCGCCATGGGCGCCATGCTACTGATAGGTTTGTTCAATTCCATCATGTTCCCCACCATCTTTACTCTGGGGATCGAGGGAATGGGGCCGCTGACGGGAGAAGGCTCAGGACTGCTGACTACGGCCATCGTGGGGGGCGCAATCATTTCGCTGGCGCAAGGGTTCATCGCCGACCGGGTCGGGATCCACCATGCCTTTATTCTGCCGGTGATCTGCTACCTGTACGTCTTGCTCTTTGCCGCCAAGGGCCAGCCCCAGCGAGTGGCAAGGAACCCGGCGCCAGTCCACGTTTGAGATTTCCAGTTAAGCTACCGGCTGCATCCGGCGGGCTTCCATGCCATCCAGCACATGCCACAGCGCCCGCGCCGCAGTTTCGGCAGCCGCCAATGCGCAATCGGCTTCCTCGGGACGCGCCACAACTTCCGCACTGAGCAACTCGCGCCATACTTGCGAGTGCTCCACGTCGGCGAACTGATGCAGTTTGAAGTAGCCGCACGTCTTGACATCGGCACCGTAGCGTTCGGCAAGACCATCCGCCTTCGCCTTGGCCACGCGCGGAACCTGCGATTCATACGCATAAAACGCCGCCAGTGCTTCAGCGGTCGAGCCTTCACGCGCCACCCGGCGAAACTCGCCGATGAGCTCGCGTACTTCAGGCTGTGGCTCGCGCTGGCGAACCTGCTCGCGGTCAGCGCCCATGCCCTGGGCGAAGTCGAGCCACAACTCGCTGTGCGGACGCCCTTCAATCTCCTCGCCGCAAAGGTTGCGCAACACAGCGCGACGCAGATCGCCATCGTCGAGGCGCGAGTGCAGCGCACTCAAGTACGCCGGAAACGCGGCGACATGCCGGTAGTAGTCGCTTGCGTATTCGCGCAGGTCTTCGCGCGTAAGCTGGCCGGCCGTCCACGCTTTGTAGTACGGATGGCACAATAAATCGTAACGGGCAATGCGGTCTTCCAGTGCTGCCAGGAAAGCTTGCGGCTCCATGATGTACCCCACAAAGAAATTTAGACCCACAGATAGTGACAACACTATACGGGAGCGGCGGAGACGACGACAAGCGCGCGGCTCAGTCAGATCCCACGCCGTGCCGCAAACCGCCATCGTTGCCAGGTCACGCGACAGGGTGACGTGTCGCACATATTTTCGGCCGCAGAAGGTGGAACCTATTATCGCGGCAGCTTGATATCTGCATCGTGGACGCTGCTACGAGGCAAAGTACGCTCCCAGCGCCTTTACACGCGAGCTTACCTCAATTCATGCTCAATCTGAACGTGAATAGGGATTTGCCTATTCAACGGCCTGTACATCCTCTTTCCAACTCGCGATTGAGCAATTCCGTTACTGCACCCGTTGAGTCCCGCTCCCCCCGAAGCCGCGTCCGTATTGGCTCCCGCACAATTTTTCCTGGAGGCATTCATGCTTCATCTCGATACCGGCAATACCGGCTTCATGATTCTCTGCACCAGCCTGGTCATGCTCATGACGCCGGGCCTGGCATTTTTCTACGGCGGTCTGGTAGGGCGAAAGAATGTCCTCGCCATCATGATCCAGAGCTTCGTCTCCATGGGCTGGACCACCGTCATCTGGTACCTGTATGGCTATTCGCTGTGTTTCAGCGGCGACTGGCACGGCATCATCGGCAATTTTGACAAAGTTTGCCTGCATGGCGTGAACCTCACCACGCCGTCCGGGCCGAATGACACCGTTCCGGCGATGGTTTTCATCGCCTATCAAATGATGTTTGCCATCATTACCCCGGCACTCATATCGGGCGCCTTCACCAACCGCGTGACGTTCAAGGCCTACTGCCTCTTCCTGACCGGGTGGCTGACGTTGGTGTACTTCCCCTTCGTGCACATGGTTTGGGGCGGAGGAATGCTGCAACGCTGGGGCGTGGAAGACTTCGCCGGCGGCATTGTGGTCCACAACATCGCGGGCCTGGCTGCGCTGGCGTCGGTTTTGTACGTCGGAAAACGCCGCATCCTGGATCGCGGCCCGCACAGCATCCCCTTGGTTGCGCTAGGCACCGGCCTGCTCTGGTTCGGATGGTACGGCTTCAACGCGGGCAGCGAAATGCGCGTGGATTCGGTGACCGGTACCGCCTTCCTGAACACCGACATCGCCGCCTCATTTGCCGCGGTAGCATGGCTCGCTGTGGCCTGGTTCCGCGAGCGCAAGCCTAAGTTCCTCGGCCTGCTTACCGGAGCGGTCGCTGGACTGGCGACCATCACTCCTGCCGCCGGCTATGTCTCACCCACTACGGCAGTCATCATTGGCGTGGTCTCCGGAGTGGTTTGCTATTTCGCGGTTGAGATGAAGAACAAACTGCACTGGGACGATGCCCTCGATGTGTGGGGCGTCCACGGTGTTGGTGGTTTCCTCGGCATTCTAATGCTGGGTCTATTCGCCAATAGCGCGTTCAATCCTGCCGGGACCAACGGCTTGCTGTACGGCAATCCCAGCTTCTTCTTTAAGCAACTGGTCGCGGTGCTGTTCTCGTCGGTGTGGGCGTTCGGCTTCACCTACGCCATGCTGGCAATCATCAACCTGTTCACGCCGGTGAAAGTGACCGAGATGAGCGAGGAGCTCGGTCTGGATGAATCTATCCACGGCGAGCACGCCTACGAAACCCTCGAAGTGGAGGAGTTGTTCAACGGCAGTCGTGAAGTAATCGAACACATCGGGGAAGAAGAGCACGAGTTGGTCGGCCCCAGGAAGTAACTATGCCGGGACGGTTGACCACCTTCCGCCGGTTTCTGGGAAGAACTGTGTTGACAGGGGCGATGCTTGTCTCGCCCCTGTATTTTCTTGCACAGGACAGCACGTCCTCGCCAACGACGGCATCAGTTACGTCCAGTTCGACCGAAACGAGGCCGTGGTGGCAAACCATCACTGTCGACGGTTTCGCTTCCTTGTCGTATGGCTACAACACCAACCAACCCTATGACCGACTGAACCAGTTCCGCGTCTTCGACTTCAATGACAACGAGCCTCAGTTGGACATGGCGCAACTGGTCATCCAGCGCGCCATTGAGAAGCCTAACCAGTTTGGCTTTCGTTTCAACATGATCGCCGGCTCGGGCGTGCCTGAGGTCACTGCTGCCTACGGAATGTTCCGCAACATGCAGACCGACGTTGCGCATCACTTCGACATTCCTGAGCTCTACGTGAGCTACATCGCGCCGCTGGGGAAAGGGTTGCGATTCGATGCCGGCAAAATGGCCAGTCACCTGGGCTCGGAGATCATCGGAGGTTATGACGGCTACAATGACGAATTCAGCCGCGGATTCATCTTCGGCTTCGGCGTGCCGTTCACCTATACCGGAGTGAAAGCCACGTATGCTTTCACCAGCGAGATCACCGGCATGGTGGTGCTGGTTAACGGATGGGATGAGGTCCAACGCTACAACCACGGCTATTCCTGGGGCAGCCAGATTACGGTCACTCCGACCAAAACCGCCACGCTTTACTTCAACTTTATTCATGGGCCGGAGCGGCCGAAAGATGATCGTGACCAGCGCAGTGTGGGCGAAATTGTCGGAAGCTGGAAGACCACTCCGCGGTTGAATCTTGGTTTTGACGCGCTCTATGGTCACGAGGAGAACGGCGTCGCACCCGGCCACGATGCCATCTGGAAGGGCCTGGCCGGATACGTCAAGTATGGCTTCACACAGAAGTTCTCGCTGGCTTTTCGCGGGGAGGTGTTCAACGACGGCGGAGGCAGCCGCACTGGAGTGGATCAGACGCTCCAGGGCTACACATTCACGCCCGAATACGACATGGCCGCGAAATTCTCCGACCTCGGTTCATGGCTGAAGAAGCTGGACGGTAAATTCGTGGTCCGCGGCGACATTCGCCTCGATCACTCCAACAGGGATGTGTTTTTGACCGATAGTTCTCAACTGCTCGTGCCGCACCAGTTCACGGTTGCCGTCAACCTGATCTACTTGTTCTGATGTGATTCGCGTCTCCTTGCGCGCGCAGCCAAAAACAAACTTTCGCCCCCACCTGCCATGAATCGGTCCTTACTGGTCAGTTGCCGACCTAAGCGCCGGAATCCCACCCTTCTCACCTGTTCCTGGCGAGAGGGTGGGCGACCAACCGTCTGCTACGGTGCGAAGAAGCTGGAGATGTCCAGGAGCAAGTCAGTGATGTCCGTCGGATCGCTCTTATGTACCGGATTGGCATAGGCATCAACTTCGCCGTTGTTGCCTGAGGGTACGATCGCCAAGTTGGAACTGATTACTCCGTCGTAAGAGTTGAGCGTCGAAACCACCGGCTGGCTCTGTCCGTCCGGCCATAGCGCCAGGTAATCCAGCGGACCCTGGGGCACCACCGTCGCATTGAATACGTAAGCCAGTGACTGCGGTGGCACGCCGCACGGGCTGTCCAGCACATCTACCGGAGGTTCCAGCTCAAACTGGAAGGGTCCGCTACCACCCGATTGACGCGTATCCAGCACGCGGCACAGAACGGTTGGATACAGCGACAAACCGCCTTGCCCCGGGGCACCGAAGTAGCCGTTGATGTCAATAATCAGGTCCATATCGTTCGACGGGTAGGTGCGGATTTCTCCTCCGTTCGCCCCCGCTGGCACGATGGCTGCGTTGGCCGTCACTTGCCCCCCATACGAATTCAAAGTCGAAACCACGGGACAGTTCTGATTGGGATCCGCTGGCGTGGGACAGACGGTCAAGTAGCCCAGGAACCCATGCGGCACGGCGGTGAAGTTAAGCGAGTAAGCCTGTGCGCTGCTGGGTATGTTGCAGGCGCTCGCATCCTGTACAGGAAAATCGCGGTTTGTCTTGGCCATCAAGTATGGCCCGCCCAGCGGTCCGTCGGGATTGCGCGTGTCAGCCACCCGGCACGGCGCCAGCGGATAGAAAGCCAACGTCGACGGATTCGACGGCACGAAGTAGCCGTCGATGTCCAAGATAAGATCGGTGGTGTTGGTCACGTAAAAGCTGATCGCTCCGCTCACCCCTGCCGGCACAATGGCCGCATTGGCTTTGACCCGGCCATCCGTAGAGTTCAAAGTGGAAACGTTAGGCTGTTGTTCTGGAGTAGGCCATACGCTCAAGTACCTCAGCGGCCCTTGCGGGGACACCGTAACATTCAAGGAATAGGCAACCGCGCTGACGGGAATATTACAGGTGCTATTGTCGGGTATGGTGAAACTGCGCGTTTGCTGCCCTTGCAGCGACGGCCCGCCGAACTCGCCATTCGCTTGACGCGTATCCACCAGCCTGCAAGGGGGTATGGCGACGAATTGCAGCGTAGTGGCTCCGCCGATGACGGAGACGGTGCCGTCCCCAGTATTAGGCGTGTAGATGGTATTGGTTAAGGAATTGAGGGCCACACCCGCCGGGAAATCCCCGACCGCGATCGGGAAGGTAGAGTTGCTTGCCCCGTCAATGGCGGTCACCGTCGCCGCGCTGAGGCAACTGAGGTCGTTGCCGCACTGATTCGCGACATAGATTTTATTGGTTGCGCTGTTGACCGCCGATTGCAGCGGGAACGCCCCGACGTTCACGGTTGTGGTCGCGTAATTGTTGTTCCCATCAATTACCGTTACTGTTCCCAAGCTGCTGCAACTGGGATCATTCCCGCAATTATTGGTTGCGTACGTCTTGTTGGTCGCTGCGTTAACCTGCACGTCGTAGGGAGCAGCGCCCACTATGACGTCTTGCGTGCCAAGGCTGTTCCCGTCAATCACTGTCACCGTTCCAGCGCTGGCGCAATTGGCGTCCGTACCGCAATAGTTGTCTACGTAGATCTTATTCGTGGTGGGATTAACTCCCACATCGTAGGGGGCATAATCCAGGTGGACTGTTTGCGTGTTCAGGGTGACCCCGTCGATGGCTGTCGCAGAGCCCACGCTGCTGCACGAAGAATCGTTACCGCAAGGATTGGCAACGTACACTTTATTGCTGACCGAGTTCACCGCTGCGCCGTAGGGGAAAAAGCCTACGTTGACGATTTGGGTCACCAGCGTGACCCCATCGATCACGGTCACCGTTCCGTTGCTCTGGCACGTGGGATCGTTACCGCATCCGTTAACCGCATAGATCTTATTGGTGACCGAGTTGACAGCCACGCCGAAAGGCGACTGGCTGCCGGAGGAGTACCCTACATTGACAGTTTGGGTGGACAGGGTAGCTCCATCAATCACCGTCACCGTGCTGTTGCTCTGGCAGGTAGGATCGCTGCCGCAGAGGTTAGCAACGTAGATCTTATTCGTGACAGAGTTCACAGCCACGGAATAGGGCTCAACCCCAACGGCGACCTCCTGGGTAGAGAGCGTAGCTCCGTTCACCACGGTCACCGTTCCGTTGCTTTGGCACGAGGGATCGTCGCCGCAATAGTTGACCACATAAGTCGTGTTGGTGGCGGGGTTGACCGCCTCGGCAAGAGGTTCGATCGCCGCTGGTACCGTTGCGGTGACGACCTGCGCGACGGCAGGGAATGACGTCGCGGCCAAAGTGAGTGCAAGAAGAACTAAGAACTGGCGGCGTGCTGTGTGCATAACTTCCCTCCCACGAATCTTGTGTTTGACGTTGTGATGACTATACCAAGACTGCCGTTGTAATTAACGCAATTACAAAATAGCAATGTCGTCCAAATCCTCTAGCGCAGAGCTCGCACCCACGGCCTCATTGTACCTCTGTAAAAATGTGCCCGTGGAGATCTTTAACGGGTTGTTGTGGCTCGTTTCTGACAGGACGGTCACCGATACCAAATTGCGCTCTGCCAGTCGAATTCGACGGTCTGTCCGTACTTGAACCAGCCACAGGACGACCAGGTTGGCGATGCTCATCGGATAGCGAGACCGGGCTAACGGTCACCTGGTACGGACGGACGAACGAACCGATATTGGTGATAAGCGGATCCTGGCCGTTGACCAGCGCATTGGCATCGAGCACGGCGATGAAATCGTAATTCTCGATCGGGACGTAGATCAGGTTCCCGTCCGGAGATACCGACATAAAGACTGGGAAATATTTCGAAGGCACGAGATAGTAATTGAGCTGACTGAAATCGTTATGGGCGCGATCGAAGTTGAAGGCGACAAGGGCATTCTGGGCGAAATCCAACGCGAACAGGTGGCCGGCGGCCACCCTCCAACTCAAGAAGTTAAACGGACGACCCCCCGGTGGCGGCGTGCCGGTAATGGTGGTCACGAGTGTCGGGTTGTTCGGATTCGCGCCGATGTCGAACACAGAGATCGCCTCGTCGGTCGAGTCCAGTAAGAGCGATTTACCGTCGGGCGAAATCGTCATTTCGACCTGTTCATCCTGAACCCCCAGCGTGGTGGTATCAAGGGAGACGGCGGTGCCGTGCAGCACGTCAAAGACGATAATCAGGTAGCCATAGTTCTGCCCTGATAGGTCCTCGTAGAAAGCGTTGACGTAAACGTATTTTCCGTCAGGGGTTGCTACGCCTCCGAACGTGGACACATAGTCATTGTTCAAGCCAGCGGCGAGGCTCCTGGTCACGGTGTTGGATTTGGTGTCCACCACCTCCACGCCGGCGTCGTCATATCCGCCACCATTGGA
>Ga0074046_10000946_pt1 | contig 26898 bp, 18 predicted proteins | sample BogForMeECP23OM3_FD_94441 | JGI IMG/M metagenome (GOLD analysis project Ga0074046, IMG submission 94441) | Bog forest soil microbial communities from Calvert Island, British Columbia, Canada - Bog Forest MetaG ECP23OM3 | ecosystem: Environmental > Terrestrial > Soil > Wetlands ...
CCGGCACGGGCCTTGCCTAAGCGGGTTCGTTTGAAGGCAAGCCCGCTGAACTCGCACATCATGAAATGACGCGCGCCCGGCGTCAAGTGCACGCTGCGCGGCGTTGCGTGGCACTTTAAAACATGAAGTGCCACTTTGCTCGGCACCCTTTGAGGGCCGTCCCGATGTGTGGGCTATGCCTGCCTTTACCAGGCCGTACAAGGCGGCGCACTCCGCGGAGCGCGGCAGGCACCCGCAGCAGAGTCTATCGGTCGCGTTGGGCGTGAGCGGGGTGCCTGGTTCCAAAATTTTCGTAAAGCTCATCTCTTACCACCCATCGGGGTATTACCCCCGCACCGCCGTTGGGACCGATGATTGTCACCGGAGTGCTCTCCAAATTATGAGGCAGCCTCGGCTCCCCGGTTCCCACCGTCCCGGCTGTAATTCATCCCTCAGGTTCTGAAGGGCATGTGCGCCCAATCGAATTCGTATTTGTTTTTAATGAATCTTTATTTGTATTAAAGTCGTTCTCCGAAAATATGGCTTCCATCTATTTTGGGTGGAAGGAGTAAAACACAAGCAGGAGTAGAATCGTGAATGGCTTATTCTGTCCCCAATCTATCGTGGTAGTTGGAGTTTCCGAATCCAGGGACAATCTCGGGCAAAACGTTATGGCAAATCTTGTTAACCTCGGGTACCAGGGAAAAATCTATGCTGTTGGCCCTCGAGGTGGAGAAATTCTTGGACATCCGATTTATCGCTCAATCGCAGAATTGCCTGGGAAACCTGAGCTGGCCATTATCCTCACACCTGCGCGTTTCGTTCACGAAATGCTCGCTCAATGTGGCGAAAAAGGGACACGTTGGGCTGTTATCGAGTCCGCTGGCTTTCGAGAGCTCGGAACCCGGGGAGAAATGCTCGAACAAGAAATCCTGAAAGCAAGCAAAAGGTTTGGCCTCCGCTTTGTCGGCCCCAATTGCGTAGGCACGGCGAATACTGCCAACGGGCTTTACACCGTATTTGTTGCCCTTGGGACCCAATTCAGGAAAGGTAAAATCGGTGTGTTTGCTCAAAGCGGCGGAGTTGGTCTTTGCTTTGTCGAGAGGCTTTGCTACTCCGGGGTAGGTATAAGCAAGTTTGTGAGCATGGGAAATAAACTGGACCTCGATGAAGCCGACTACCTGGCCTATGTCATGGATGACCCGGAAACCGCCGTCATATACTTCTACCTGGAAGGTTTCAAAAAGGGCCGCTCTTTTGCCGACCTGGCGAAACGATGTTCCAAGCCTATCATACTGCACAAGTCCAACACCGGCGCCTTGAGTCTCACAATTGCCCAATCTCACACGGCTGCTCTGGCCGCAGATGACCTGGTAGTTGACGCCGTCTGCCGAGAGAGCGGCATCCTGAGGGTTCATTCGGTCTCCGAAGCAGTAAGCGTTGCGAAAAGTTTATCGCTTCCACCGCTTAAGGGAAAAAATCTTGCGGTTATCTCACGGTCCGGTGGACATGCCGTCGTAGCCGCCGACGTTTGCGCAAAGTACGGCTTTCGCCTTCCTCCTTTCAGGCAGGACCTTCTCGATGAAGCTCAAAGCCGCAGCCGCGCCGGCGTTATCCGGTTGGGAAATCCGCTGGACCTTGGGGATGTGTTCGATCTGCCCTTCTATAACAGAGTAGTGGAAAAGGTCCTTCAACAGCATGATATCGACGGCGTTGTGTTCATCCTTGTATCCCATATGGCGAATGAGCAGAATGCAATGCGGCGTGTGGTGGAAAACCTCTTCGCACTCTCATCGCAGTCGGGAAAACCCGTCGCAACGGTTATGGAAATCCCCTTTGATGAACGGGTGCGCCTGGCGAAAACCTCGGATTTCCCTTTTTTCCTGGACCCGGTGGAAGCAGTGCAGGCCCTTGCGGTTCTGTCGAATTGGGGCAAAAATGCCGAAGAGCGTCTAAAGCGCGAATCCGGCATGGCCGCCGCGCCTGTTCACGACACCCTGACCATACCTGTTGAAAAGATCGAGAAGTGGTTCGGAGACATCGAGAGACAAAATCGGCAGCCCCTTCTTCATGAGGCGCTCGATTTGCTGGACCTTTCAGGCATACCAACAGTACCCTGGCGCATGGCAAGGGGCCTGGATAAAGCTCTTGAAGCATCTGTCAATCTTGGTTTTCCCGTGGCGCTCAAAGCAGTCTCACCTTCGCTTCTGCACAAAAGCGACAGGGGCGCCTTAGCATTGGATGTACGGGATGCCGAATCTCTGCGCAATGAATGGCATCGGTTGCAGAAGGTTTCGGATGACATTGCGGGCATTGTGGTGCAGAAGATGGCCCCAGCCTCACGGGAACTCGTTGTCGGGGGTAAAAGGGACCCCTCCTTTGGCCCTGTAGTGCTCACCGGCTTGGGAGGGATTATGGTTGAGGTCATGAAAGATGTAACTATGCGTCTTGCCCCGATCGATACTGGTGCGGCCATGGAAATGCTCGGAGAGCTATCGGGTAAACGTATACTGGGCCGGTTCCGGGGCATGCCGGAGGCAGACCTCAAAGCGGCGGCCCGCATCCTTGTGCAGGTCTCTTTGCTCATGCACCACTTCCCGCAAATCCGCGAGATGGATTTGAATCCGGTGAGCCTTGACGATGAGGGGAGGGGAGCTGTGGCTTTGGACGTGCGGCTGCTGATGTAGAGTCTCATCTTGTCCGACTCTTCGCCGTTCGATCCAGGTACGCACGCACATCTTGGATGAACCGGCGCATCTGGGATACGATCATGTCCAGTTCCCGTGCCGATTCATTTGACAGTTTGCCGTGGTCCATGTTTTTCGAATCGACCTCTTCCAGGGCCATATCAGCGAAAAGTAGGTAGGTGAGAACAGTGCCGACGGCGCTTTTGCGGGCCCGGGACGGCATGAGACCGTGCCGCTTTAGAAGCCCGCTAACCTCAACCCTGAAATGGGCAATATATTCCAGAATCTTTGCATGCTGCTCCGGGGTGATATCGAAAGCATATTCCGGCAAAAAAGATGGCGAGCGGGCAATGTCGAGGACATGCTCGCAATCCGAGAGGAGCTTGTCCACATGCTCCAGTGTATTCACAAAATTCCTCTTCTGGTCAGAGTTCAGTTCCAGCATCCAAATCCCGTTAGGAGACCGTTCCTGTGAGTGCGAAGAAAGACCATGGAAAAGACGAAATTCGATATCAAACTCTACCCGCTGAAGGTGTGCCCGGGGGCAAGGCCACACGCCTCGACCCCAACAGCAAGGTCGACATCGGACGGACATTCGGATTTAAATACATTGTGATACAGATCTTCACCGTAACTGGTTTGCAAAGGCTCTCCTTCGATTAATCTAAACGTTCGTGTACCGTCGGGCATTCTTTCAGCGCGCAGGAAAATCGCGTTTTTCATCATCCGGCCATATAGACCATGCGCGAATTCGTATAAATGCGTAACGAAGAAGACCTTGACACCTTTTTCCACTAATGCGCGGGTTATTTGCCCGGCAATTTCCGAGCCTTCCCTTTCATTTGTTGCCGAAAACGATTCATTGAACAGCACCATGGAATTTGGGGTGACGTTGTCCGCGATACCACTCATCCTGACGAGTTCTTCGTCAAGTTTCCCGCTTTTCATTGTGGTGTCTTCTTCTCGCCTGTAGTGGGTGAAAAGGTTGAAGCATACCTCGGAAGAATAGGACTCGGCAGGCACAAACATGCCGGCTTGCATCATCAATTGCGCCTGGCCGATGCTTCGCAAAAAAGTCGATTTGCCACCCTGATTGGCGCCTGTAATTATCACGAGGTCTTTTTGGTCCGCATTCACATCGTTACCCATGACTCTCTGTGTTATGTTCAGAGCTAGGCAGACATCATATAGACCCCGATAGGAATGCTTGCGTTCGCCGAATGCCGCTGGCACGGGGAAGCAAGTTGGCTCCCCTTTTTGGACAAGTTGCCCATTCAAATTCAAACAACCGACATAAAACGCCAGTTCCGTCCGCAGCATGTGGAAGAAGCTCAGAATGTGCTCTGCGGATTGGGCAAGCGCATTGGCAACAAGGTTTAGACCTCTGTCTTTCAGATCTGACAGGGCCTTCGCACCGTTTTCATCGCGAGGGTGGAGACGAAAGGCGTAAACCGGCGTCTTTTGCCCAAAGATTCGCCCTATCCAACTCTGCTCTTTTCCACTGGGTTTATGGAGAACAAAATTGACAGCTTTATTGCCCTTCCCCAACTCGGCGCTTACCAATACGCCTTTGCGGAATTTCAGGTCTCTCAAGTGCCCAACGATTCTAGCGAAATACTCTTCGCCGAGTTCACTTTTAAGCATGGCGAAAAACCGCGCAAAGCCTTCCGAGTCAAATTTATCAGCGTGCTCGACAGCCATATTCTTCAGTTTTTTGAGCTGGCCCACCAACATCTTTAACGCTTCCACCGAACTATACAGTATCGAGCTGGGATGTCTGCTTGAAAAGCCCCACCAATGTCTTTTCCTGTTTTCAATTGATTCAACCGCTACATTATAGATATCCCTGACAATGGAAGAATTTTTTATGCAATCCTTAAGGATATTTTGACGATATAGAATTGAATCCGGATCGTTTAAACTTGACAAAACAGCTTCCCTTGCCATTTTCAATAAAAATTCGTCGCCGAGCGCCATGGCCTCGAATAGAATGTTCAACGCCAGGTCCTGTGTCAGTGTCTGCTCATTCGGCGGTAGTTCCCGCTCCGGATTGAAATCCAGATCTTTATACATGAGGAATGCTTTCATGACTTTATACGCTCCTTCAGGCTTTCGTATGTAAGCCGGTGCTTTTCGGCAATCGACATAGCGTATGAAAGTCCGTCAGCGGGTCTTCTTAGAATTTTGAAAGTTCTCAGAGTCGGATTTTCCGGAACTATCGTACTCACCATTGATACGACCTGCTCGCCGAAAGAAGCCAGTTCATCAATGAACGTCACCCAAACGCACAACAAATCAAGTTCTATTATCTTTTCCATCACATTTTTGCTCAAGAAAATGGCATCTTGTAACGTTGTAGAAGTAAAAATCTCATTCAGTATGATGATGCTGCCCGGTGTAGCCTGACTGAGAAGACTGTGAACTCGGACCAGGTCGTCCTGCAGCTTGCCCCGGAGATTGTTGATGTTCTCTTCTCTTTCAAAATGCGCAAAGAGCCTGTCGAAGAGAAAGAGTTGTGCTTCTTTGCCCGGGACGGGACAACCAATCGCAGCTAGATAATGCAATTGTCCGAAGGTGCGGGCGAAGGTCGTTTTACCGCCCTGGTTCGGGCCGGTTACCACAAATATGCGCTCATTATCTCTCAGGTAGAAGTCATTGCAGACGATGGATGAGTTTTCGCTAATGAGCTTATGGGCCAGGGCCAGATCGAATCCCTCGTAGTCAAAAACCTCCTTGCAATTGTTCGAGACGCGCGGATAGCAAAATTTGAGTCCCGCACGTTTTAGCATTGCCATGTGCTCAAGGTAAGCGATGTAAAATTGAATTTCCCGGTCGAAGGCGGCCACCGCTTCGTCTAGAAAATTGCCGTTCCTGGCGCAGTAGGCGTCGAGATTTGAAAATGTTTCAGGATACAATTGAGCTACAAAATCCACTATTTTGGCTTCAATATGGTTCATATGGGGCCACCAGGAAAATTTGACCCTGTAGTCTTTCACGGCCCCCTGTTTGAATTTTTCGAATGTTTCCTCGACGTCCGCGCTATAATCGGATTCGGATTCATATTTGAGAACCTTGAAGCCGTCACTCCTTATAAGTACGCAATATTTTACTGCGGCCAAATCATCCTTAAGCCTTTTTGTTTCTGCCAGAAGCAAAGCAAAACTGAGGGACCCGGCATAGTTCACCAAATATTCGCGAAAGGCCAGAAATCCGCGGGATTTAAGGGCTGCATTGGACAGATCGTCTGCAAAGCAATTGACCACATCGCAATAAATCTCGACTGCGTCCAAAAACCATGCTTCCTTCTGATAATTGTAGTGAAGGGCGTCTGCCTGGGACAGATGCTCGCGCACTGCGCGCATTTTTTGCGAGAACGATTTAACGTGCTCGAACAGGGTCGCACTCTCAAGGTCCTGCATTACTTCATGACGATATCCGATCTCATCGGCACCGTTCAGTGGAAAGTAAAAGAAGGGCTTTAGGTTATATTCATCCCTGCCCGCCGTGACGGCGGCTATGATTTGATCGAGATTTAAATCAACAAAAAAATCGGGTGCGTCGAGTTGCCGATCGTTTATGAAATCTTCCGGTCTTTCAAACAGTATGCTCGGGAAACTCATCGTCAAACACCCTTCGATAAAAAGTAACCAGGCATCGCGCCGAAAAAAAAGCCTCCACTGCACCCAAACAGCGCAGTAGAGGCTATCAGCCAACGAACGGCATTTTATGCGAAGCGAGCCTCATCGCTCGAAGTTTATTTTATAAATTTATCAAGTGGATGTGTCAAGCTCAACAGAGAATGGATCTTTTGCGCACGACCTCTCGAAAATCCTGCGCGCCATGGTCCAACTCTACGCCTCTTTATCCATTTCCCACGGGAAGCAGACTCCCCTTGCCCCCACAGTGTGAATAAGAGCGCGTAAATAAGCATCCTTCTCATCCTGGTTTAGCATATGAGCTCGCAGCGCATCCCGTTTGAGTGCGTAATTTCGCATGTCTTCGGATATTTCGAAGAAGCGGCCGGCGGCATGATCGAGCAGAAACCGAACCACTTCTTCAGATGGTACGTTGGCGATCAGCATTCCCAGATGACGCAGGCAAACCCCTTGAGAGTCCGCGTACGCTCTCCGACCTTCGCTGGTTCGCGTAAATCCGGCCAGGTCATGGAGGTACCTTTTCTCGCTGTCTCGGACCAGGCGGCAAACACTGCAGCGACTTGGGTCTTGAACAAGCGCCTGGACGGATTCACTCGGATTTGATTCTTCGGATGCTGCAAGCCGGCTCAAATCAGCCGACAGCCGCTCCATAAAGGTCGAAAACCCTATGGAGATCCCTTGCGGAGATGCCATCGCCTCCAACTGCCACGTGTGAAGAGAACAAAAACCAAGAGAAGCCGCATGCGCGCGCTGGGCGGATTCCCGGGCCGAAAGTGCATACTGCCAGCTTGCAAAGAAATGGGCCGCTGCATCGTCCATCCGGTTACACACCGGACAGCCACGGGTGTTTAAATCGCCTGAGAAATCAACCCTGTCTTCGATGCGAGCCGCTTTCCCGACTAATTGCTCCAGGCTTTCCCGCTCTGCTGTCGAAGGGAGTGAAGACATGGCCGGTTGGATTTCCGGTTCCACGGAAAACCCTCCGTATGGAGCTGGTTTTGTTTGAAGCATCTGCGCTCGGATCGAACTGAGTCTTCTCTCGATACCGGCCAGTATTTCCATCTCGCCGGCAAGCTCTTGAGTATCGAGTTCCACCACCTGCCAACGTCCATCGACACCCTTTAAAAACCGTTTGCCTTGGCATGCTTGCATAATGTCGGATTCGATTTCGGCAGCCCGTTTCTCCATCTCCAAGCCCATACTGTTCAACGCATCTTGAACTTCCCTCAGCAGCTTATCTTCAGAACGTTGCGTGCACGCACCGATGAGGCCATGAATCTGCGTGAGGAGACGTTTCCTGATCCATGATCTGACAACGAACACCGGCAAGAAGGCCTGCAGTATAGAGGCCTTCGGTTTCCACTCTATCTTTGAGCGGGTTGGCTCAGTCAGCACCCCGTGGGTGGTCGGCTCGTAGCCAGGATCTCCACGCTCCGCGAGTCGGTCGCTCACCCCCAGAATCTCCCCTGCCGAAATCGGAATCCTTTGCAATTCCTGCTCAAACCGCGCCCATTCCGGTCGCAACATCTCAAGAAGTTCAGGGTCGAGGAGTTGGATTTGCTGCTTTGTCCATTCCTCCAGGTCTTGGTTCAAACGCTGCAGTGCATGCCGTGCAAAGCCTTGCACCATTTTAAAGGAAAGCTTCCAGGGCGAATGGAGAATAGTCACATGGAGCTCTTCGAGGAGAGCATCGGTCTCAACAGCCAGAAATGAGCCGGCCTCAGACGAAATCCTTTCTTCGGCCCATGAGGTGATCCGCTCCCGGGCTTCAATTAGCAACCTCGCTCGGGCTTCGCGCAGGGTTCGAAAACGCTCCGCCAGGGCTGCGGTCTTCTCCTTAATTTCTTCTTGTGAAACCTCTCCTGCCTGTTTCAAGATATGCATCCGCCCGGATGCCTTTCTTGTTAAAAGAAGCAACTTGTCCAGCACCGAAACCAGGAGCGCACCGCTTTTTTCGTCTGCAAGAAAACCGGACAGGGCCTCCTGCAGGCCCTTTACGCCGCTCTTTTCGTATCCATCTTCTTTCCCTGCAAGGGTTGATGCCAAAGCCATTGCTGAAGAGACAGGAAAAATCCGGATTTCCTCAGCCTGGACTTGGCGCCTCAGTGTTTCGGAAATGAAATCCATGATCTCCTGCCGCTCGTCGTCAGCGGCCAGGTCAATCTTATTCACTACGAAAAAGATCTTGCGCACGTGTTCCTGGATACATTGCAGAAAATCGATTTCCGCCCGCGTTAGTGGTGTATCCACACCGGTCACGAAGATCACGGCGTCACTATGGGGCAAAAAATCGTATGTCGTTGCAGTATTGGCCTCGATGCCAGAGCCGATACCCGGCGTATCAACGAACTCCAAACCCCTGCGAAGAAACTGAACGGGCAATTCCAAAGAGGCGCGCACCACTTTGTTGGTGTTTCCCGGATTCCCCTTCTCGGTCACATGCTCGGCAATGCTTGAAACAGGCACTTCCTCGGGGTAAAAAAACCCCTCCCTCAGAATGGTGAGTTTTTCCCTGGGGCCATATTTCAGGGCCGTTATAGCCGACGTGAGGGGCAACACTCCTGTGGGCAGGATATCCCGACCTGTAATGGCATTCATAAGAGAACTCTTGCCGCGCTTAAACTGCCCCACAACTGCCAGCGCGAACCGGTCTTCCGCAAGTTTGACCATCAACTGCCGGCATTCTTCCGCCTCTCTATCGCCCATACGCTTGCGCAAGAAATCGGCCAGGGTGCGGATCTCGTGAGCTACGGTCTGCTTGACACGGATATAGTATTTAAAGCTGGAAAGGTCGGGAACCGGTCCTGCCCCCATTTATCTAACCTCAAATATTTCACCAGCCAACGATTGCCATTGTCATACAAACTCAGCCCTCGACGGCAATTCTGGAAATTTCCTTAACCGAATCAATCAACTGAGCTGTTTTGGGGTCCAGATATTCGGCAAGTCCATCTGGTGGTTTGCCGTAACGCCCCAGGTGTTCGCCTTCGAGCTCCACCAGGCTTACCCATAAGGCTGAGCACTGGCCCAAAATTGATTTTGCGACGTTGCCGGTCATTGTGCGCAGATCGAGATCATCCCGAACCTCAACAAGAACTGTCCTTATCTTTTGCACCTGGATCGAAATTCTTTCCCGCTGATCTTTTGAGAGGGTATTGCGCTCCCGGTACAACACTGACCTGTTTTCTCGGCCATGCGCCCACGCCTCGAATTCCAGGAGGGCCTCGTCAAGAAGCCCGAGTGTGTTTTCAATGCCGTTCTTATGATGTCCCAACAGGAATTTTCGATTGCTTTGCATACCCGCAACCCGCTACCTATTCAGAAGGCCAATATGCTTTGAGCGGATTTTCAAACACAGCCCCCGGCCCGAGTTCGGCCTCTATTTCGAGAAGCCTGTTGTACTTGGCGACTCTCTCGCTTCTGCAAAGAGAGCCTGTTTTGATCTGCCCCCCGCCCATGGCCACGGCGAAATCGGCCAGGAAGGTATCCTCGGTCTCCCCTGAGCGATGAGAGATCACATATCCCCAGCCGGCTTTTCTACAAAGCCGAATGGCCTCGATGGTCTCGGTGACGGTCCCAATCTGGTTCAGCTTGATGAGTACGGCGTTGGTGGCTTTCTCTACAATACCGCGTTCAATAAAGCGGGTATTAGTCACATAGTTGTCGTCTCCGACTATTTGGATTTTGTCGCCCAATATCGCAGTGTGCTCCCTGAATCCCTCCCAGTCATTTTCGGCTAGTCCGTCTTCGATTGAGACGATTGGATATTTTTCGATCCACTCTTTATAAAGCTCCGTCATTTCGGTGTTCGTTTTCTTGCCCTGCCCGGATTTATTCAGGTCGTAGATCCCGGAAGCGAAAAAGGAACTGGCAGCCGGATCAAGCGCAATACTAATGTCCTTCCCCGGCTGGTAGCCCGCAGCTTTGATTGCTTCCAGTATTACTTCACAAGCCTCGTCGTTGCTTTTTAGATCGGGGGCGAATCCGCCTTCATCCCCGACATTGGTGGAATATCCCCTCTTCTTCAAAATCCCCTTCAAAGCATGAAACGTTTCGGCCCCATACCGGAGAGCTTCCCTGAAGCTGGGCGCACCTCCCGGCATGATCATGAATTCCTGAAAATCAACGCTGTTGTCTGCGTGCTTGCCACCATTTAAGACATTCATCATGGGGACCGGCATTTTCGCCAGACCTGTTTCCCCGAGGTACGAATAAAGGGGAAGCCCCGAGCTGATTGCGGCAGCCCTGGCCACGGCCATGGAAACGCCAAGAGTTGCATTCGCTCCCAGGTTGCTCTTATTGGGTGTGCCGTCGAGTTCTATTAAAATGGAATCGATTGCAGCCTGATTAGCCGGGTTTTGGCCGATCAGCGTTGGAGCAATTTTTTGTTCGACGTTGCTAACCGCCTTCAGCACCCCTTTTCCTCCGTACCGTTTCACATCACCATCGCGCAACTCGATGGCTTCATTTTCGCCGGTCGAAGCGCCGGATGGAATCGAGGCCTGCGCCATGGTCCCATTGGATAATGTAACGTTCACACGAAGCGTGGGATTCCCTCGGGAATCCAGAATTTCCAGCGCACGGATGGCGGTAATTTTTTGATTCATCACAGTCCTCCCCGGAGCATTAAAAAAGCTCCCGCAGATGCTTCCACGGGAGCTCCTAAAGAGAAATTCACCGGTCTCCCACAGGAAGCTGTTCACTTCAGCAGGAGTCATCAACCCTTTCGGGCGGTCCGGCGGACTCCATCACCAATCATCATGGATAATCACCATGTTTTCTTAGATGTGTCAATAGCTTTCTCCATTTTGCTTTCTCCATTTCCGTCTCCGGCAAGAGCAAAAGTAATTCGCCGATATGGCCGGAATTTCCATGATGGATACCGTCGATAAGGCCCAGGCATCCCGGGAAACGATCAAGGCGGAGCTGGAAGCAGAGAACCGATACCTGTTTATCAGGTGGAAACTGCCACAACTCCAAATGTAAGCCCCTTTCTTAATTGCGGAGCATGACAGAGACCCCTATAGAAGAATATGCGATCTTGTAGAGGAAGGCTGCCGTTTGACTGGCGTGGGGGGGGGGGAGAATTATAACGCCAATCGATGAAGTTCACGGACTCATTGGAAAAAATTCCAGCTACCGCAAAATCAATTATCCTCCCTTGACATTTGGTGGTGTAGGACTTAGCCGCAGAAATAGGTGATGAAGTCCACCATAACTGTTCATGCCGTTAGGCATGAGACGATGACTTCTGTCCAATGGGCAGAGGTCATTTTTTTTTGTGACCCACTTCAAGCGGGAGGGCTGCCATGGGAGAGTTTGAGGAGCTTATTCAGAAAAAAGGATTGCCCAGAGTGGGGCAAACGGTGCGCAGCAAGGACTACGGCACGCTATGGCGCATCATGGTAAAGAGAGAATTGTGGCAAAACGTCCTTGACGACCCTACGACCGGGGCGCCCCGCATGGTTCCCGCCATTCACTTGGTGTATTGGCGAATCAAGGAGGGAGTGCAGCCAGGCATGGGGAAGACGATGGGATACACCTACACCCTTTACGACAATACCTTCGAGACTCACTGGGAGATCCTGTCCTGAAACAGGAAATCAGGGAGTTGCGTGAGTTGACAAGCAACTCTTCAAAATTTCCAAAAACACATGACTCCGTGAGTACCCTTGCAAGATCGACGCGGCCTGACTTATCGAGAAAGTATAATTCTGGCGCGATGTGACTTTGCCGTAACTCCAACTGTACCAGCAATTCTGCGACCAAGTAAACAGCCATCGGCCTCGCCGGTGGTTTTGGAAAACGGGGACAAGAACTCCTGACAATGTCATCTGCCGTTGACCTTCTTGATGACAGCTCCCCGGTTCTTCTTGGCCATTTTGTTGTTGGCCACAAAGAGGCCCCCTGCTGTGGGTGGCAGCGAAAAGAAATTGCCCAGCAACAGTGTTACTTCACCAAAGGTATAGGGACCACTGATTACGTCAGTGGTCTAGGCTATTAATTGACCTAGCAAGGAGGGTAGCATGAAGCCGAAGTATGATCCCACCAAACAGGCAGACTGGCAGATTTCGGAGATCGCGGAAGAGAGCCTGGATTTTAACCGGCAGTGTGACAAGATAGGCATCTTGCCCGAAGAGCGCATCCCCATGGGCCGGAGAATCGGCCGGGTAGAGTACATGAAGATCCTGGAGCGTCTAAAGGGCAATCCGGATGGAAATTACATCGACGTCACCGCCATCGTCCCCACTCCCCTTGGCGAAGGTAAGACCGTGACCACCATGGGCCTGGTTGAAGGCCTGGGCAAGCGGGGCCTGAACGTCGGCGGCGCCATCCGGCAGCCCTCCGGCGGCCCCACCATGAACATCAAGGGCTCCGCCGCGGGCGGCGGCATCGCCCAGCTCGTCCCCCTCACCGACTTCTCCCTGGGGCTCACCGGGGACATCAACAATGTCACCATCGCCAATAACCTGGCCATGGTGGCGGTGACCTCCCGGCTGCAGCACGAGTTCAACTACGACGATGAGCAACTGGCCAAGATCCCCCTCAAACGGCTGAACATCGACCCCAAAAATGTGCTGATGAAATGGTGTTTTGACCTGTGCGCCCAATCCCTGCGCAACATCACCATCGGCCGGGGCTCCAAGATGGACGGCTTCGAGATGGACTCCAGCTTCACCATCGCCGTAGCCTCCGAAGTGATGGCCATCCTCTCCATGTTCAGCGACCTGCCGGATTTGCGCAAACGCCTGGGCGAGATCACCGTGGCTTACGACAAGAAGGGCAACCCCGTCACCACCGAAGACCTGGAGTGCGCCGGAGCCATGTGCGCGTGGATGTTGCCCTCCATCAACCCCAACCTGTTGGCCACCGTGGAATATCAGCCCGTCCTGGTGCACGCCGGGCCTTTTGGCAACATAGCGGTGGCCCAGTCCTCCATCGTCGCCTGCAAGCTCGGCCTGAAGCTCTTCGACTACCTCGTCACCGAGTCCGGCTTCGGCTGCGACCTGGGCTTCGAGAAGTTCTGGAATATCAAGTGTCGCGCCAGCGGTCTCAAACCCAATGTGGCGGTGATCACCACCACGGTGCGCGGTCTGAAGCACCACGGGGTCAACGCCGGAGCCCTGACCGTCCGGCCGGGCCGGCCCATACCCAAGGAGTACTTCACCTGCACCCCCCAGACCATGGCCTGGCTGGAAGACGGTATCTGTAACATGATCCATTGCATCAATATCGTCAAGAAGTCCGGGATCAAGCCTGTGATTTCCATCAACGCCTTCCACACCGACACCGCAGAGGAAATCCAGATGATCAAACGGGCCGCTGAAAAAGAGGGCGCCCGGGTCGCGGAGGGCCACTACTGGCGGTATGGCGGCGAGGGCGCCCTGGAGCTGGCCGACGCGGTGATTGATGCCTGCAAGGAGAAAGTGGACTTCAAGTTCCTCTATCCCATGGAGATGCCGCTCAGGAAGCGGATAGAAACCATCGCCCGGGAAGTGTACGGTGCGGACGGGGTGGTCTATACGCCCGAGGCCGAAGCCAAGGCCAAGCAGTTTGAAGCTGATCCAAAGTATAATGACTACTATACCATGATGGTGAAGACGCACCTGAGCCTGACCCACGATCCCACCAGGAAGGGGGTGCCCAAAGGCTGGGTGCTGGCCGTGCGGGACTTCCTGCTTTACAGCGGCGCCAAGTACATCTGCCCGCAAACCGGCACCATCAGCCTGATGCCCGGCACCAGCTCCGACCCGGCCTTCCGGAAGGTGGATGTGGATGTCAAGACCGGCAAGCCCACGGGCGTGTTCTAAACGAGGTTCTCATTCCCACAGGCCCCAAAAGCCTGGGGATCCTTCAGCTAAGCCCGTCCGGCTTTCGGAGTTGCCCGAGAGCCGGACGCTATCCATTCGGAACTGCTCGGCTATGCAGCTTTATTGAATCACGACGGCACAAAGGAGGAGCGGGGACAGGCTTTCCCTTCTGGCCGGACTTCCTGAGGAGAACCTGACAATAATGTGCGGGGACCCAGTGGCCCAGACTGACTTGTCCGAATTATATAAAGGACTGCGGATCGCAAAAGGCGACCAACTGATAGATGTTTTGCATATTTGGGATTATCGGGTAAGGAAAGACGTTGACCGCAAGGATTTCGACAGGATACTCCGATACTCGGTTAACCTGGTGCCTGAAATTGTCACCATCGCAGAGAATAATGAGACGGATATGGAACTGCGGGCCATAGCGGCTGGAATATTGGTGAATTTCATTCTGGTATTCGACAAAATTATCGATTCCGGAGATATTCCTCCGGCTCAAATTGATCGAATCCGCAAGAAGGCTGTTGAAGGCCTCTTGTTATGCTTTAGCTACCCAATTTCGATCAGAGGTAAACTAATAATTGCAAAAGCCGCAAAAGAGTTCAAGGAGACGGATGACGTGAAATCCCTCCGAGAGGCTGTTATAAACGACGAGTTAATGAAATCCAGAATTTGAAAATCTATAGATCATCCTCCACGGCCAGTTTGAATTTGATCCTCTCTCATAAGGAATTGCTTTCCTCCGTTATTGTTGACATCTCCCAATCGCGGCAGAGTCAGGGATAAAGCAAGACGGAAAAACCATGGTCAGGCCACTTCAAGAGATTTATCAGCTCATTCGCGAGCTTGATTCCTTGAACACAGGAAAACAAGCGGCTGCACGCCTTGTTGAATGCGGTCCTTCAGCCGTGGAGCCTTTGCGCACATTTCTCCTGGAAGGAAAACCCCGCAAAATATTTCAACCCCGGCATTGGGCTGTGGAGGCGTTGGCACATTTAGGTGCCAAGGATGTCCTACTCGAGTACCTGTTCCAGATAAAAGAAATCCCCGACCCGGAGGATAGATTCGGCGAAGAAGCGGTAGAGAGCGCAACCGCTCGTTTCCTTGCCGCATGGCCATGCGAGGACGTTTACCAATCTCTGCTGAAATTGTCAGAACGACGAATGCTGATCGGTCTAATTGAAGCACTGGCTGAATATAAACGCCTTGAGACAATATCCTATTTTGAGCGTGCGCTTGGAGACGACTTCTACAGACCTGCGGCAGAAGAGGCATTGCAAAAGTTTGGTGTAGCGGCTTGCAGTGCTCTGGTACTCTCTGCTGTAACGCCATGCCCGAATTTTTCGATGGAAACTCCATCAAGTCTGCAGCGACGGCGCAGTGCGGTCTGGCTTTTGAATAAGATGGGGATGCCAGCCGAATATTGGCAAATTCTCCAGAAGCTGATTTATGAGTCAGATCAAGAAGTCTTGGTGGCTGCCTCGAAGTTTGGCATCAGGTTGGCTTCAAAAGAAGAGCGGGTGATCATTGCGGACCGACTGATAGAGCTTTTATCCTTGGCTCCATGGTATCTACAGAAAGATATAGAAGATAACCTGGTCGCATTGAAAAATGAGAGTGCGGGAAAAATCCAGGATGAGATCACGCAAAGAATGGATCAGCCACAAGAAGTTCAGATAACGGATAATCGGTTACGAGCACTGCTGAGAGTGCGGCATCGATTCGACAGGGAATGAAGTGATCGATTGCCCTCGACGGTTGATTATTGGATCATCACCCAGTTTATTGTAATCAGCGCAATCCAGCGATGAGAGCAGCTGATATAATCTGCAGCTATCTGAAGGAGAAATCCACTATGCGAGAGATCGATTTTCAGTCGGAAGACGATTCATGGCTCCGCTGCTCGAAACAAAACCGCCCAACGGCGGCGCCGGTGGGCGGAACTGAGTCTTAATTTTTGTAACCAGCCGCTTTTCGCAACTACCTATTCTATCGGCTCGTTCTCCACAAGGTCCCAGACGCCGCAGGGGCATGCGCCTGCGCAGAACCCGCAGCCGATGCACTTTTCCGGATCTACCACCATTTCATATTCAGCGCCGTTTCCGCGGCTTTGCCGGGAAATGGCCGACTCCGGGCAGATCGTCACGCATATTCCGCAGTCGCGGCAGGTCCCGCACGAGGAACACTGAGAGGCGCACGACTCGATTCCGTTAAAGCTTGAAATACGCGGATCGAAATACTCGAGTTTTATGCGGGTATAGTCGATCTTCGAGCGCGAGGGGCAAACCTGCACCTCTTTGCCCGAAAGGATGTCGCCTATTTTTTCCGCCGCCTTTCTCCCAGCGCCGATTGCGTCCGTTAGAAGCCCGAGTCTTACCGTGTCGCCTATCGCGAAAATCTTCGGGTCGCTGGTCTGATAATGCTCGTTTACCTTTATGAATCCCCGCTCCGTCTCGACGCTTTCCGGCAGGAAATCGAGTTCGGGCGCGTCGCCCACCGAGATGATTATTGTATCGGCGGGGATCACTTCGCCCGTTGTGAGTTCCAGCCCGTCGTCAGTCACCGCTTTGCTGAAGCAGGGCCACCTGAACTTCGCGCCGGCGGCTTCCGCCTCCTTGCGTTCTTTCCCGAATGAGAGCGGTTCCTGGATATCTATCAGGGTGATTTCTTCGGCCCCTAGCCTGTACGCTTCCGCCGCCGCGTCGCAGCCGACGTTTCCGGCCCCGATGACCAGCACGCGCTTTCCCACCTTCGCCTCGCCCGCCTTGCTCATGCGGAGGAACTCCAGGGCCGGGACCATCTTTTCCTTGCCGGGAATGGGCAAAACTCTCGGCCTTTGCGCGCCGGAGGCGATCACGATGAAGTCGAATTCTTCCCTGAGTTCTTCTACATCGGACCTTTCGAGCCGCTGGCGCAGGTTCACGTGAGCAATCGCTTCCCTCACGCGGGCGAGTTCAGCTTCAACTATCTCATCCGGAATGCGAGACCTCGGGATCATGGCGGAAATTTTCCCGCCCAGCTCCGGCCTCATGTCGTAGATAATCGCCTCATGTCCCTGCCTGCGCAATTGCCAGGCAACAGAGATACCCGAAGGACCGCCGCCGATTACCGCGATTCTTTTTCCGCTCAGGGGCGGGAGTTCGGGAAGTTTTGCCCTAAGGCTCGCCTTCCCCAACTGGCTGACGTCCACCGGGACCATTCGCGCCGTCTGCCTCGTACAGCCCTGCATGCACAGGTTCGGGCACAGGTAGCCGCAGACCGAGGCGGGGAATGGCGTGTAGGCCAGCGCCAGGTCAACGGCCTCATCCTCTCGCCCCTCACGGATGAGCCGCCACCGCTCATGGACCGGCATTCCGGTAGGGCAGCTCGCCTCGCACGGCGCAGCAAACTTCCTGTTTTCCCAGACCGGGACATAGCGCCTGAGAAAGCCGGTGGTAATGAGCGGAATCTGAGTTCTTTCGAAATCTACGAGGTCTCCGATAAGGCCTCCGCGGCCCAGTTCAGAGTCCCAAACCCCTTCGTGAAAAGCCTGCATCGAACGCCTGGGTCTCGCGTATTTTTCAAGCGGACCTCGAGCCTCCAGGAGCTGCCATTCCTCCCGATTGGCAAGATGGGTGTAAAGATCGGTTTTTCCGATTGAAGTGAGGTACGTTTTAAGGTTTTCGGTGAGCCATTCCCAATCGCCGTCCTCGATTGGGATCAGCTTGGCGTCCGGCTTGCTGTACCCCTTATGGGGGCCTCGAAAATAGATTCTTCCGCCGACCATTCCGACGCACGGGCGAAAGCCCAGAACATTTCCCGGGTCCTGAGGCTCATAGCCGCAGATTACCGAGATACCGCCCGCCATGAATTCGGCGAAGTAGTCGCCCGCCGAGCCCAGTACCCACAGCTCGGGGGGCGCAAAGCGCGGGTTGCGCTTGGTCATCGTCATTCCGCGCGCGCCGATGTTTCCGGCGATATAGACTTTGCCCTGGGCCATTGCGTTCGCGACGCCGTTTGTGGCATGTCCGTGGACGATGATCTCCGCTCCGCCGTTTAGCCAGCCCACATCGTCTGAAGATGGACCAAGGACCTCGATCAGCGTATTGGGAAAGCCCATAGAGCCCACGCGCTGGCCGGGCGCACCGGATATTCTGACATAGAGCCTGTCGTCTCCTGCCTTCCAGAGCCTGCCTCCGATGCCATGCTGGCCGAAAGCCTCAACCTCGAAGGTGCGATAGCCGTCCTCTACGGCCTTCTGCATCCTTTCTTCGAGAATGCGCGATTCAATGCGATGGCCATTTTCAAATCCGGAGAGGCGAATCACCTGTTGTTGTTCCATGCTCAAACTCCACCTAATCAGAAGCGAGTAGCGAGAAGCGAGAAAAAGACGGTTTGCCTGCTCCTTGCTCCCTGCTCCCCGCTCCACGTTACACAACGTATTTTATCTGAAGGCGCTCGGCCGCATCCTGATCGCTTATCGCCAGAGCGTCCGACATACCGATCGGAAGAGAAGTCGAACGTCCGAGAGGAGCGACGATCTTCCTTAGCTCGGTATCGAATGAGAGATATATGTCAACGACCCGCTCGGCCACCTTCTCGGGATCGAGCCGCCTGTAAAGGCGCGGATCCTGCGAGGTGATCCCTTTCGGGCACAACCCTATGTTGCAGATATTGCACCGGTCCGATTCGGAGCCTACACACCCGGCCGCTGCCTGCATCATGTACTTTCCGACCTGGACGCCGCTTGCGCCAAGCATTATGAGCGCGGCGGCGTTCGCCGCCAGCTTTCCGTTCTTGCCGACCCCGCCGCCCGCAAAAAGCGGGACTTCGTTCTGCCGGCCGAGCCTGACCAGGTTGAGGTAGCAATCTCGTATATTGCTCGCTATCGGATGCCCCATGTGGTCCATGGATACCGTATAGGCCGCGCCTGTTCCACCGTCTTCGCCGTCAATTGCAAGCCCGCCGGCGTAGGCGTTGCGGGTGAGGTTATTCAGAACGGAGAGGGCGGTCGAAGTTCCCGAAATCTTCGGATAGACCGGGACCCTGAACCCCCATGCCATGTACATGGACTGGATCATCTTGGCGACGGATTCTTCGATCGAATACTTGGTCTGATGCGTCGGCGGGCTGGGCAGGCTGATCCCGGACGGTACTCCGCGGATCGCCGCAATCAGCTTGTTTACCTTGTACCACATCAGCAAGCCGCCGTCGCCCGGCTTGGCCCCCTGTCCGTACTTGATCTCGATCGCGCAGGGGTCTTCTTTCATCTCGGGCAGGGCATGGATTATTTCGTCCCAGCCAAAGTACCCGCTCGCGATCTGGAGAATCGTGTATTTTAGAAATCGGGACCGCAAGAGCCTGGGCGGGCAACCGCCCTCGCCGGTACACATCCGCACGGGCATTCCAAGCTCTTCATTGAGGTATGCCACTCCCATCTGAAGCCCTTCCCACATGTTCGGGGAAAGAGCGCCGAATGACATGCTGCCGATAATAAGAGGATAGATTTCCCGCACGGGGGGTATCCAGCCGTTCTCGCGGTAGAGCTTCAGGTTTTCCTCCGGAGGCAGGACACGGCCAAGCAGGGTCCGCAGCTCGAATTCATGACGGCCCGCATCGAGTGCCGGGTCTGTGAGCATCGAGATTCGGACGAACTTTATCCGGTCGAGCGTCCCGAGATTGAGAAAATCCGGCACATTTCTCCTGCCGCCGCGGCTTCGTGCATGTCCACCCCGGTTGATGTGGTAGCGCTGTTTGTCGATTTCGTCCGATCTTAGCGGAATTATTGCGCCGTTGGGACAAACCAGGTTGCACATCGCGCAACCGACACAGGCGTATGCGGGATCGGTTTTTTGCCGAATCCCGTGATAGACCTGGTAGACATTGTACGAGGACGTCGATGGACCAATCTCGGCCAGTGAAGGAACCTGAACTGTCCTCTTCCTGTGCGCTCCAAGCTCTATCGCATTAACGGGGCAAACGGCGGTGCACTGGCCGCACAGGGTGCATTTTTCTTTGTCCCATTGAACCTGCCAGAGCAGGTCCTTCACGCTCAGTGAAGAAGGGATAAGGGTTCCATTTGAGAGCATACCCGGACCTCCGAGCGGTCAGAAGGAATAATGACCGTATCAAGATGCATCGGCTGAAAATCTTTGCTTTTGTCCCGGTCGGGAATGGCGGCGTCAAGTCCGCACATTTCCGAGGAGAAGGCGTACATGCCCTTCTTGCCCCCCGCGACGGCGGGCCGCAGTTTCTTCCGGTCCTGAACAAGGAAGAGGGTGTTATCGGGCAGGCGTCCCATGACACAGTTCGGACCGTCGATAATGAGCCTGCGGCACGAGCGCTTCAGTTGCTTGAGGAAACCTCCCTCCGGGTGAGATTCCAGGTCTTCATCCTGGAGCGGAGTGATTACATGCTTGTATGCCTCGATCCCCAATCCGAGGCTGTTAACCGTATAGTGGGCGATATGAGTGAAAACCTCGGAATCGGACTGATATCCCACATAGCCGGGGAAGCCGCGAGACATCAGGTATTCACGGATCGGCACAAACGCCGTGTTTTCACCATTGGTCATCGAAGCTATGCCCTGGATGAAAAATGGATGGCAGGCGTATAGGTTTATCGCATAGTTGGTATTCTGCCTGCCCTGGGCGAGAATGACCCTGGCCCTGAGTTCTTCGTTGTCGAGTTGAAGGTACTCGGCTACCTGAAGCGGGTCGCCGATTTCTTTTACCATGATCACGTCCGGCCAGAAGCTGTAGATGATCATGTCCTCCTGCGCCTCGCCCATTTGTCTCAACTGGAGGCGCGTAAGCATCAGGCGCTGCTCAATCCCTTCCTGATCGAGACCTTCCCAGGATTGCGGATACTCGTAGGCGCGGATCACATAAGCGTCGCGCCTGGGAGTGCCCGGAGGCGGTGTTTTTTTCAGTGCCCGCATGGAAACCTTGTGCTTGGTCATGAACCCAAGGTTCATCATGTGCTGATCGAGCCGCTTAACACCTTCACCGGTGAATATACCCGACAGGATCGGCAATCCTTTCAGCTCTTCGAACGGCCCGCTGAGATCGCTCATAAAAAGGCCGACCCCCGAGCCGTCATGACCCTCCCGCATCACATCGAGGGCGCGCATCGCCTGGATGGGTGACTGAGGCTCCTCACTCGTCAACGAGATCAAACGGCACATTAGATTCTTTTCTCCTTAAAGGAAAATACGCTCGCCCGTTCGGAACGAGATAATCATAAGTTTCTTCTGTCAGGGATACGATGTATGGAAACCCTGGGGGGAAACTGTATTCAACTGGCTTTACCGTGGCCTGCAAGGATACCGGTCCGGACCGGAATTAGTTTCACTTTAAGGTTTCGCATCAGCTTTGTTTATACCTGGCTATCCAAAGCTATAAGTTTACCAGAATAATCCACCTCTTAGCAAGTAAATTTCATTCACTTACCGGGAAAACCATTAAATTGCCCCGGATAGATAACAAGATTGACCGGAAAAGTATAGAGCCAGTTTTGCGGGCGAAAGGCAAAAAGAGGGCTAAAAAGCTTATTTTTTAATGAAATCAAATTGAAGAGGTGAGTGCAAAACTTCCCATACCCCTTTTTGCTGGATCACCCCGTGCGAGAAGGCCAGGTAGCTGTACTTCCCATAATGAGTGATCTTGCGGGCCGCTGTCAGCACCGGGTCGGCGGATGTCCCTGAAACGGGAAGAAAAAGTGCCGTGATTCCGGCTCCCCGATTCGACTCACTGAAAACCAGAAATAGGCAGTCGGCGCCGGAAAAACCTTTGACTGAAAATTTTTCGGAAGAGAGTGTCACATCTTCCGGAGAAGATGAGAAACGAGATTTAAGCTTTTCAGACCGCGGGAGGCCAAAAAAAAGGAAGTCCCTCTCTGTACTCATTTTCATCTCCGCCTCTTTTTCGCTCGTTATCGGGACGTCTGCATGGCCGAGACCCTCGAGCAAAAGTTTAAAGGCTTTTACAGCCTCCGGAGGGCTGCCGTCGCGCAGCACCGCCGTCAGACTTTTTGACCCCTTGACGCTGTTTACAGTGCCCGGGATCTCATCGGGGTCAAGAAGCCGGAACGTGTTTACATCCGGGTCTACGATAAGCTTTTGAGGCGGTGGCGAGCCGCCACTGCCGGATTGCGCGCTTGCAGAATCGCCGCGCGCGGTTGGCGCCGCCGAAGGTTTGAGTGCCGATCCTGTCCGCGGCGATCCGATGGCAAAAGAAGTCGAGCCGCCTTTGATTCCGATTCTTGTATCGAGTCTTTCAGTTGGGGAAGTCTTAAGCGCGACCGTTATATCCAGATCATACCATGGAGGGTCCTGGTCAAGAGATCCCGTTGCCTGCCAACCGGAAGCATCCAATTTAAGCTGTACATCCTGAAGCTTCAGAACAGGGGCGCCGCTCCGCGCGACCCATTGATCGAAAAACACTTTGGCCTCTCCGGGGTCCCAACCTCCGGTCCTGACGAAGACATCCCGGAAATCCTCCCATGAAGTCCTGACAAACAGCCGTTCTTTGTATATCTGCCGCAGGCTGTTCCAGAAAGCCTTGTCTCCAAGCTTTTGCCGGATCATGTGAAAAACGAATGCCGCTTTCCCGTAGCCGACGGCCTTGGTGGCAGGACTTGAGCGGCTCTCGAAGAGCCGGAGCGGAAAATCCGCCCCCGATGCGACAAGCGTTGCATATTCTCGCAGAATTTGCTGCCGGTAGAGCCTGGCGTCTTCGGCGGAGGACATCTCCTGCGAGAGGTAATCGGCGACATAGGTGGTCAAACCCTCGCACCAGTTCCCGGAGGCGTAATCGACCAGTACGCCGTTGCCCCACCAGGAATGGGCGATTTCGTGCCTGAGGCTGGTTTCCGGAATAAACGGAAGCTTGAGAACCGAGGCGCCCAGAAGCGTATAAGAAGGAAACCCGTATCCGGTCGGGAAGAAATTCTCGACTATGGCGAACTTGGGGAAAGGGTACGGCCCGTGCCTGCGTTCGTAAAATTCGATGTGTGAGGCAGCGGCATTGAGGTAGGTTTCCGAAAGCGGATCGTTTTCCGAAGTGAAGTATGTGTAAACAGGGACCCTGCCTCCCTTATTCGACCGGTGGGACCGGCTCCCAGGTTGCCCAGCCCGCCCGCCCTCCCCAGGATCGCCGCGCGGTGGCGAGCCGCCACTGCCGGATTGCGCGCTTGCAGAATCGCCGCGCGCGGTTGGCGCCGCCGAAGGTTTGAGTGCCGATCCTGTCCGCGGCGACACGCCGCGAACGATATACCTGCCCGCCGAGAGCGACAGGCCCTGTCCGATTGGGCCTGTTCTCCAGCTCGATATGCTGATTGCATCCCGGTCCTCATGTCCGATCAGCTCGCCGGCGGTGACCGCGTAGATGCCCCGAGGAGCAGTAACCTCAAGGTTAAAGTCCTCCGGTATTTTGCCCGCGGCGATTTTGGGGAGGGGGGGCGGGCTGGGCAAGCCGGCAACCGGTCCCATCGGCTTTTCGCCCGCGGCGATTCTGCGAGCGGGCAATTCGGCAGCCGGTCCCACCGGCTTTTCGCCCGCGGCGATTCTGCGAGCGGGCAATTCGGCAGCCGGTCCCACCGGCTTTTCGCCCGCGGCGATTCTGGGGAGGGTGGGCGGGCTGGGCAATTCGGCAGCCGTTCCCACCGGGCTGCATCCCGCAACGCGCGGATACCAGCCCGAATCCTCAAGCAGAAAAGTTCCCCTGTCGCCGATCGACCCAGCCACCCCGAATCCGGGATTGTCAAAAGTGGCGGGTTCCGCAGCTACCGGGTCGTTAAATACAGCATCAAATGAAATCGAAACGCGAAACGGCCCCTCAGCGGCAGAGACGGCAGAAAGGGTCAGCTTGCCTGAATTGAAGGAATACTCCGAGGGTTTTCCATTGACCAGCACAGTTTTGATGTTGGCCTTATCTGAGAGCAGAAAGCCGATCTCCCCGCCCTTCCACTCTGCGAGCCGGATATCGTCCTGAACGAGCAGCCTGTGTGCTTCAGGCTGCAGTTCGACCTTCAGATCGTGATGGCAAACCTCGGCGCCCCATGCCGCTCTAAAGCCGGGCGAAATGAAAATCAGGGCTGCGGCCACACACAGAACTTTGCCCCTCATTCCAAACAGCAGTAGAAAAGACACGGTGAAAAAGCCCGGATAAAGGATTTTCAATCCATACCCCCGACACAAGCGAACGGCCCTTCAGATTTGTTATTCTTCATCACTACCGGAGGGGTCGGGGCTTCGTTTACATATAATCTGAATACGTCAGGACGGGCATAATGCCCTACGACATCCAGGTCATACTTACCTCGCATGATTTCCCCAAGATCGATATCGGCAGTAAGAATGCACTCCTGCTCATAATTGGGACCGGCGAGGACCTGGCCAAACGGGCTGATAATGCAACTTCCTCCCCGCATCATGACAATTTCGGGATCATTGCCCTGAATGGCATCGTAGTCTTGAGGATATGCGCCGCGCTTCACATACTGACAGCTCGACAAAACGAAACAACGTCCCTCGATAGCAACATGCTGCATGGTTGGTAACCACGAATCCCGGTCATCGGCAGTGGGTGCGCAGTAGAGCTCTATCCCTTTTGAGTACATGGCAAATCGAAGCAGCGGCATATAGTTTTCCCAGCAGATTACCGCCCCTATCTTACCTATGGGTGTGTCGAATACCGGCAGCGTCGATCCGTCGCCAAAGCCCCACACGAGCCTTTCCATTGCTGTGGGCATGAGTTTTCGGTGTTTGCCCAACAATTTGCCATCCGGTGAAAAGAATAGGGCCGTACAGTAGAGCGTCCCTCCCTCACGCTCGATCACCCCGATCATCACATAAATATTATTTTCAGTTGCCGCTGTGGCCAGGGCCGCTGCAATCGGACCCGGCACATCGATAGCGCTCGCCCAGTAGCGTCGGAAGTCTTCTCGCCCTTCCGGACGCCTCATACCGACACGGGCGCCGAAATCCAGACCTTTCGGGTAGCCTGAGATGAAAGCTTCGGGGAAAACGGCCAACGCAGCGCCTTGACCCGCCGCTTCGGAAATCAACTTGCAAGCTTTATCAGTGCTGGCTTCGACATCAAACGGGACCGACCCTGCCTGAACTACCGCTACTCGGGCACATGTTGTCATATTCTCGCTCCTTGAGTTTACCAATGTCCCTCCTGCCCCGGCCATTATCGGCCAAAGATTCCGCTTCGCTTCACACGCTTGTATTCCTCCCGGGTAAGATAGATGAGGGCGATGTCAAACACGGACAGCACAATAAGCCATGCGGAACGCGTGTAGCTGTATCGGTAAAGCTGGTAGACGATAAACAAAAGGAAGAAAAGAATGCCGGTATGATAGGCCCAAATCTTCCCTTTGAGAAGAACGGCCACAATGAAGAGCTTCACAACCCCGTGAAAAAGCAGGTAAAAGGCTGCGAAGAGCTGTGAGCCGGCGGACCAGCCCTGTGCCCAGTGTGCCAGGTGGCCGGCCAGCAAGTTATGCGGATCTTCCGGGAGTTCGTGCTCAAGGAGGGAGAGCGTCCATCTGTTGAGGGATTGCGGGGAGATCAAAAAGAGCGATGCACCGCCGAGTATCTGCAATACTGCATCCACTCCCTTGAGTACGATGCCGGCTATGAAGGCCTTGTGAAGAAGATTCCTTTTTCCCACGGGCATTCCGATTCATCCGGTGGAGGGTTGGGCGATTAGACCCCGCGCTGCTCGTGACGCCCTATCCCTCGTCGGACCGACTGGCGCCCGCCTCGCGGGTGGGGGGGTGGGCTGTCGAGATCCTGGCTGCGGCCCCGCCTCACTGACCGGCGTCCTTCGCGGCAAGCTGTGCGATAGCCGACCAGTCAAGCCTCTCGCCGCCGTGCGCGAGCAGGGTCAGGAACCGGTCGCGCAAAAGGCTTGCCAACGGCATGGGCACGCGAAGGGTTTCCGCCGCAGCAAGGGTCAGGCGCATATCTTTATGTCCCAATGGTACCGCGAATCCGGCCGGCTCGAACTGTTGCTCGGCAATCAGGCGGCCATAGGTCTTATAAACCGGTGCGGAGAAAAGCGTCGAGGTCAGAAGATCGAGATACTGGCCTCGATTGACGCCGGCCTTGCCGACGAGCGCCATGGCCTCGCCCAGCGCCTCGATCGCCGAGGCGATCAGGAAATTACCGCTGAGCTTGACCAGGTTCGCGGCCTGGGGATTATTGCCAAAGGTAAAAGTCTTCTGCCCCAGTGCGTCGAAAAGAGGCAGGCAGGCGTCAACCGCCTCCGGCGCGCCGGCGGCAACTATGAACAGCTTGGCTGCTGCAGCCGCTTCCGGTCGCCCAAAGACGGGTGCAGCTACGAAACGCTGGCCGGCTTCTGCGTGCGCAGCGGCAAGCCTTTCCGATAACGCGACGCTGATCGTGCTCATGGAAATGTGGATTGCACCCTTGCCCAGGTTACCTGTCACGCCTTCATCGCCGAACGCCATGCTTTCAACAGCGCCGTCGTCCGCCAGCATCGTAATGACGGCCTCCCCCCGGCAGGCGTCTGTCACCTGAGCGGCGGGGCGCGCACCTTGCTCCACGAGCCCTTTCATTTTGGAGGTCGTTCGATTGTAAACGGTGACCTCATGGCCTGCCTTGAGCAGGTTCGCCGCCATGCCCGATCCCATGTTCCCAAGTCCTATAAATCCGACTTTCATGACCTCACTCCTCGTATGACAGACTTGTTAACAACAGTAAGCGATCATTTGGTGAAATGCTCTCCCGGGCATCCCTTGGCGATGTAC
>Ga0074046_10000948_pt1 | contig 26869 bp, 23 predicted proteins | sample BogForMeECP23OM3_FD_94441 | JGI IMG/M metagenome (GOLD analysis project Ga0074046, IMG submission 94441) | Bog forest soil microbial communities from Calvert Island, British Columbia, Canada - Bog Forest MetaG ECP23OM3 | ecosystem: Environmental > Terrestrial > Soil > Wetlands ...
ATCAGCGCTGTACTCGAGTTGTTGGTCGAGTTCAGCGAGTACATGTAGTCCATGTTGTCCACGCCGTTGATCTGCTGCTCGATCGGCGTGGCTACGGCCTTCTCCAGGGTCTCGGCGTCCGCGCCCGGATATAGGGCCCAAATGCGGATTTCGGGGGGAGCGATATCCGGAAACTGCGCGACCGGCAGGGTCACGATGGTGATCGCGCCAACGATTACCATAAGAATCGAGATAACGATAGCGACAATGGGACGCCGTATGAAAAACTCAGACATGGCTTACCGCTCCTCCGCCTGAATGTTCGCGGGCTTGGGAACGACGGAAGTTCCGTCCTTCACTTTCTCGATCCCTTGCACAATGACCTGGTCGCCCGGCTTCAGGCCCTCGTCAATTACCCACATCGTCCCGACCTTCTCTCCAGCCTTCACTTGTCGAATCACGGCCTTGTTGTCGGGGCCGAGAAGCGCTACCTGGTAACCGCCCTGAAGCTCTTTGACCGCGCTCTGCGGCACCAGCAGCGCATTTTGCTCGATGCTGGTTTGTATCCGCACGCGCCCATACTGGCCGGGGCGCAGTTTGTTGCCCGGATTGGGATACGCCGCAACCAGTCGAATGGTTCCGGTGTTGGGGTCTATCTGACGATCCGTCAGCAGGATTTTGCCCTTAAGCGGGTACACCGAGCCGTCGGCCAGGATCAGCTCAGGGGAGCTTTCGAAAAGATTGATCTGCTGACCTCCTGTGGTGATGTGCTGTGCTCGCAGATACTCCTGCTCGCTGACTGGGAAATAGACCTTGATCGGGTTTACTTGCGAAACGGATGTCAGGTGAACATTGGGTCCCACCAGGTTGCCCATCTGCACTTCGGCGATCCCCGCCACTCCATCGACCAGCGAAGTAACCTTGGTCCAGCCGAGATCGAGTTGTGCGCGTTCGACAGCCGCCTTCGCCGACTCGACGGCTGCCTGTGCTGCCAGATTGGCCTGGATTTCGGTATCGAGTTGAGCCTTTGCGATGGCCTTTTGCTCAGCTAGCGGAGTATCGCGCTCTACGTCGAGCGTCGTTCTGCCCAGCTCGGCCTGCGCCCGGGCAAGCTCTGCCTTAGCACTGTCAAGCTTGGCCTGAAAGGGTCTTGGGTCGATTTCGAACAGGACCTGTCCCTTGCCGACCGCCGATCCCTCTTTGTAGTTTTGGCTGATGATGTAGCCGGACACCTGCGGACGTATATCAGCGTTGACGTAACCGTCCAAGCTCGCCACCCATTCACGCTGCAGTGGGACGTCACGCTGAATAGGTTGCGCAATTAATACGTCGGTCACTATCTTTGGCACGGCAGCATTGCTGTTCTTGCATGCAACCATGCCTACGCTCAGTATTCCGAGAACGGCAGTGATGATGATCCGAGTGATCCGCGCTTTTTGTTTCTTAGGATTTTTGCAACACATTCCAATACCTTCCTGCTCACAAGTGCACATCGAGTTGTCTTAACGAAACAACCTGACTTGTGCACGAAGCATGCCAACCGGCGTGTGGGTCTAAGCTCCGCGATTCAAAGCACTTATGTGAGCATGCGACTGCCCAATAACTGCGCTTGGGCAAGATCACTGCCTGTATGCGGGCACCAAATCCTATTCGTGTGCTGGATAACTGTGGCAGGAAATCGCGCCCGTGGAGATCATGAGAATAGGCGCTTAGGTTGGAAGATCGAGTTTCGCTTAGACGAAAATTGGGAATCGCGTTACAACGCAAAGGCGCAATGGGATTCAATATGCCGAATTTCGCAGTGTCACTCGCCAGCAAAAGAGTTTGGACTTGGATTTCGGTGCTTTCGAGCTTCACTGCCCCGGCGCTTGCGTTGGCTGTTGATCTGGTCACCCAGCCAGTTTCACCGAGTTGAACTACTTGACCGCGGTGGGCCAGTTAAGAACTACAGAATAATTTTCGGAAAAACCTTTACGTGGTTCCAGCACCAGGAACTTACGTCCGTCCGGAGTGACAGCATATTGATTAACGGCCGGATCCGGTATCAGACCTGTATCGAACAGTTTTCTTGGAATGCCAATCTGCGGAGGCGAGCCGCGCTCCACGCTGGCCGACATCAATTTCCCCTCAAGATCGAGGAAAAAGAGCTCTCGGCCGTCACCACGCCAGCGCGGCTGTACGCCGCCGGCTGTCGAAACCTGCTTGATGTTATCAAAAGAAGGAAACGACGCCACGAAGACTTCCCATTTTCCGGTGCGATTTTCGCCATAAGCGATTAGCTGCCCGTCAGGAGAAAGGTGGAATTCATCTTTCAGGAAGTTTGATGAATACAGTGCTTTCGGTTTCCGGTCGCCGTCGAGAGGTATGATCGAAAACGTCTTCGTGTCGTGCGTGAGCAAAAAATCTGCCATCTGGAGACCAGTCCTCCACCCAGTGTCTGTCGCTATCGCCATAGACCGGTTGTGCCTGTTGACTTCCAATTTCAATCTTCTGTACCAGAAACGGAGGATCGCTTCCACCGTTGGGAAGAAGATTGAAGGCAACATAACGCGAGTCCGGCGACCAAACAGGGTCCGACTGTCCGTGCGGATCGGTGGTCAGGGGAGTTGTCGTGTTGCTCGCCAGATTGATGAGCCAGAGACTGCCGGTGGCGTGCTGGTGGAACGAGTTTAGAGCCAAATACTTTCCGTCGGGCGAAAGCGTGAATTGCTGAAAATCGATCAGCGGTTCGAGGCTGCCAGTGACAGTGCCGTCTCGCGCATACCAGTTGAACTGGTCGAAGGACGACCCTTCGGAGGTGCCATACCTGAGCACTCCGTTCTGGGATGCAGTGAATTCGGAAGTGCCCAAATAAGCTGGAGAAGCAGCGACGTTCCGGGCCAGCAACATCGGCTCACCAATCTTTCGCAAAGCCTTCCAATCCATGCGCTGGGCGTACAGAGTCTGATTTTGCACGAAAAGCAGGTACTCCGGCACCGCTGTGGCCCGGCTCTGACTGGGCAGCAGTTCAACGGGAGCTCCTCCATCCAGCGACTGAACGTAGATTCTTGCTCCGGGATCGCTACTGGTCAGGCTGGTGCGAGCCAAGTGCTTCGGAAGAACTCAAAGGCCTGATCCACAACGAGCTCTGACCGGAGGCATCGGTTGCGGCAAAGGCCAACATTTCTCCATCGGGTGACAGCGCGAAATGTTCGAACGGATGCCAGTTCCGATGTAACGTCACTCCCTGCGGCAAACCAAGTGAGAGGCGTACGGCGTTCATCGGTTGCGGTTGCTGAGAATGGCGCAGGGATATTAAAAGCAAAAGACTTACGATCACGATCACAGCGAAAACGGCAATCGTTGGCATACGCCAGCGGGATTGCGGAGCCAAGGCGACGGGTACGGTTGTTGGCTCGCCGGCTTCAGTCTTTGCTTGGGAGGACCAATGAAACTCCGGCACGTAAGAGCCGGGAGGCAGTTCGATGCGGACCTGCAGGGTGGGACTGACCTCTCTGTGATACTGCGCGAGCCTTCTTCGAACTTCCGTCGCTCGCACGCGCACGACAGCGTCGTTTGAGGTGTCGTAATCGGCGGGCCGGCCAAACATTTCGACGCCGATCTGGCGCTCACGGAGGGAATCCAGGTCACCCTCGAGAGTGCGTTCGACCACCAATCGGAGAAAGTCCTGGCAGCGCTTGCTCCCGGCAAATGCAGGGCTCGAAATCACCGATTCAAGTGCACTGCGAACCGCGTCTTCCTGTTTCGCGTTGAGTTTTTCCGGTTTTTCGAACTGATGCCCCGTCGACATCACCCCCATAGTACCGCTTAACCTGCCTTAACGGTAGCTACAGGCCGTCAATACAAGTGACAGAAAGACCGACGTTTACGTCTCTTAACGCTGACGGAACGCCCGAGCTTTCCCGGATTGGGTCCGTCCTGAACTGTTTCGAACATTCCCGCTGAAACTCATTTGCCGTAAGGTTGCCCCATTCGCACCCGGTCACGCAATCGTGAGGATTCGGAGGATTTATGGGGAAAGCGACTGGTGGTTTCGTAGATTTAAGCGTCCGAGCGGAAACAGGCTTTCCCAGAATCGGCCGCAAAGGTCGGCGGCTGGATGTGCTTCGCTTGAAATGGCTGCGGAAAGTGACTGCGGCCACATCGGCGTGTTACCTGGGCTGCGTGTTGTTGGTGGCAGGTCAGGGTCATGCCCTCGATCCCAACAAGCGTATAACCCAATACATCCACACCTCCTGGGGCACGCGAGATGGCTTCGGGCAATCGGCGTATAGCATTGCACAAACGTCAGACGGTTTTCTCTGGTTCATAGCCGGCGATGTGGCGACCTTCGACGGCGTTCACTTTACTTCCTGGGATGGACCTCCGAATGGTGGTTCGATCACAAAAGGCGCTCCCTTTGGCCAAATAGTGAATGCTTTTGGCGACCACGCAGGTGGGCTCTGGGTATTTGGGTTACACGGGATCGTTCACCTGGAGGGTCGGGTGGTCACTTCTCAGTTCGAGCTGCAAGGGCTTCGGACTCTTCAAAACTTTAGTGAAGATAGTGACGGCTCAATTTGGGTCGTGCGCGGCAACAACAGTATCTCAGACCTACCCCTATGTCATGTTACCGACCGTGCGGTGAAGTGTTTCGGAAAAGCTGATGAAATACCAATTTCGCCACTCAATTCTTTACTGGCTGACGGGAAAGGCGGGTTTTGGCTCGGAGGACAGACGGCCCTTGTCCACTGGCATAACGGCGTCTCGGAGACGTACCCGATCGAAGCGCTGAAATCCAACGTAGGACAACCCGGGATCGCAGGCCTGGCGCTTGGTCCCGATGGGTCCCTCTGGGTCGGCATTCTCGTGCCTGGACACGAGCGAGGGCTTGGACGACTGATAAATGGAGCCTTTCAACCGTTTGTGACGCCCAACCTCGATGGCAGCCAACTCGCGGTTCACAGCATGACTTTCGACCGCGACGGCAATCTCTGGGTCGGCACAACCAGCATGGGAATCTTTCGTATCCATGGAGGCGTCGTGGATCACTTTGGAAGAACGGAAGGCTTGTCGAGCGATACCGTGAACGCTGTCTTTCAAGACAGAGAAGGAATTCTATGGGCGGGGACACCGGACGGGATAGACAATTTTCGCGACCCGCCCATCGCCAGCTTCTCGAGCTTGGAGGGCTTGGGGAATGAGTTACCGAACGGAGTTCTAGCCAGCAGAGACGGCACAATCTGGGTCGCAAACCTTGGCTCGCTCGATCATATTGAAAAAAACGGGACCATCTCCTCCATTCGCGCCCGGGATGGTCTTCCGGGTAATCAAGTCACCTCCATGCTGGAAGACCGCGCCGGGAACATGTGGGTCGGGGTGGATGACGGACTGTATTTGTTTAAGGATGGGCGCTTCCGCCGCCTGCCCGGACCTAATCGCGAGCCGCTGGGCCTTGTGGTCGGAATGGCAGAGGACATTGACGGCAATATTTGGGCAGAGTGTTTCAGCAAGCCGCCAAAGCTTGTCCGTATCCGCGATTTCCAGGTACGTGAAGAGTTCCCTGCGTCGCAAGTTCCCACCGGGCACACCCTCGCGCCAGATCCACACGGTGGAATTTGGATAGGGACCCTAAAGGGAGACCTTGCGCTATTCCGCCAGGGCATTGTGGGCACACTGCCGCTCAACACCAAGGGAGATCCATTTAGCCACCAGATTATTGCTAATGGAGACGGCTCAGTGCTTGCCGGTTCCGCGGACGGGCTGGTCGGGTTTCGGCAGGGTAAGGTCCAGCGGATGACAACCAAAAACGGCCTGCCCTGCAACTTCGTGACTTCCTTTTTGAAGACAGGGAGAAACGTTGGTGGCTCTACACCGATTGTGGGATTGTCGAGTTGTCGGATTCCGAGCTCCAACGCTGGTGGAGCAATCCGGAAGTGATCGTGCAGGCTCGCGTCTACGACGAGTTGGATGGAGCTCGGGCAGGTCGACCGACTTTCAATTCGGCGGCATACTCTTCGGATGGTCGCGTGTGGTTCGCGCAGGGAAACATCGTACAGATGCTGGACCCGTCCAGACTCACGCAAAAAGCACTACCTGCGGCGACATACATTCAGTCGTTAACCGTTGACCGAAAGGAATTCGCAACAACGGAAGGCCTGAAGCTTTCCCCGCACCCCCGTGACCTGCAGATTGATTACACTTCACCCACCTTCCTGATTCCACAGAGGGTGAGATTTCGCTACCGGCTCGATGGCTATGACCATGACTGGCATGACGCCGGTACACGCCGCCAGGCCTTCTATACGGATTTGCCTCCCGGGAAGTATACGTTCCGGGTAGTCGCGTCCAACGGTGACGGCGTGTGGAACGATACCCCTGCGAGGCTGGATTTCTCAGTCGCTCCGGCTTATTACCAGACGACCTGGTTCCGGACACTTTGTGCCGCTATTTTCCTGGGCTTGGTCTGGGTGGCGTATCAGTGGCGTATCTGGCAATTGCATCTTCAGTCCGAGACCGCGCTGGAGGCGCGCGTCGGCGAGCGCACACGAATTGCACGGGAGCTTCACGATACGCTTCTTCAAAGCGCGCATGGTTTGCTGCTCCGGTTCCAAGCCGTTTCCCAGTTGCTACCAGGGCGCCCGCTGGATGCCAAGGAGAAGCTGGACACGGCGATCGAGCGGACTGCGAATTTCATAACCGAAGCTCGTGATGAGGTGCAGGGATTGCGCGATTCCATCACCGAGGGCAACAATCTCGCACTGGCGATCAGCGGGCTCGGACATGCGCTCGCAACCGAGGCAAACAATTGCGCGTCTCCGGAGTTTCAGGTCACGGTCGAGGGTACGGCGCAAGATCTGCGCCCGATCATTCGTGATGAGATCTACAAAATAACCGCCGAGGCGCTTCGCAACGTGTTTCGGCGGCACAAGCAGGCCGGATCGAAGTGGAAATCCGTTATGACAAAGAAGAATTCCGACTGCGTGTGCGGGACGACGGAAAAGGGATTGATCCAAGAATTCTGGCCCGCCAGGGCCGTGAGGGACACTATGGTTTACATGGGATGAGGGAACGCGCCACGGTTATCGGAGGCAAGTTAACAGTGTGGAGCGAAATCGACACCGGCACCGAAGTGGAACTGCGTGTACCAGTAAGCCCCTACGCGACGGCCCGGAAACGGTTTTGGCTATTCCGGAAGTTCGCGGCAACGGCATGAAGAAGGAGACTAGTCATGAACCCAGACAGTTCGCAAATTGGACTTCTCGCAGTTGACGACCATCCGCTCGTCCGCGGAGGGATCGCCGGTCTGGTCGATGTTCACCCGGATGAGTTCCCGATTGGGTGAATTCTTCAACGATGCATGGCGTGAGCTTTTTGGTCGGATCTGTACGCTTATCTACCTGAGACTCCTTGTTGTGGTCACGCTGTTTGCCATGTGCGTCACTTATTTTGCAGAGGCACGATCTTCGAATGGAACGTGGGGCAGCAGCTTTTGACGGGAAGGTTGTACAAGTAAACAGATCACGTTCTTAGACTAGCCAATTGGCGATATAATAATAGCCAAGAGGCTGCCATGACATTAGAAGTTATAGTCGAAGTCCTCGGAGGAAAGAAGGTCCTGGGGCGGGCGATCAAAAGCTCACTCGATTTGACGGAACTCATCCGCAAAGGGCTTCCGGCCAGCGCTGTTGTGTCTTTAGCAGAGAAGCTGGATCTGAAAAACGCGGCGATTTCTGAGAGGCTTGGCATACCACAGCGGACTTTGACCCGCCGCCTGAGCCAGCATTCGCGACTCACGGCCGCCGAATCGGACCGTACCGTGCGCCTAGCCCGAGTGTATGTTACAGCTGTCGAGATGATTGGGAATGCCGAGAAGGCGGTCGAATGGCTGCGCACTCCCAATCGGGCCTTAGGCGGCGAACTCCCCCTGGATAGGTTGGATACTGATCTCGGCGCAAGAGAGGTGGAGGACATTCTTGGCCGAATCGCCTACGGCGTTTACAGCTGATGCGTATCTGGAGGATCTGCCGCCAACGGTACGCCGCCGTGGCTTATGCCGGCGAGGGCGCGCGGTTGTACGGTGGCCGCTGGAACAGCAAAGGGATCAAAGTGGTGTACACCTCGACGTCATTGGCCCTCGCTGCCGTGGAGATGTTCGTCAATCTGGAACCCAAGCTACGACCCGACGATCTGGTCACGATTGAGGCCGAAGTTCCTGACGAGGTGAGAACCGAACGGTTGGATGTGAAATCCCTTCCGCGTGACTGGTATCAGTCGAGAGATGAATCGCTGAGGGCGTACGGCGACCGATGGATTCTCAATGCGACCAGCACTGCCCTGTACGTCCCTTCGGCGGCCATCCGAGGCGAATGGAACGTGCTCTTGAATCCGGATCACCCGGACTTTGCGAGGCTCAAATTCCAAAAGCCCAGGCCTTTTGAATTCGACCTGCGAATGTTCCGCTGAGTCCTGCGAAGCAGCCGAACAAGGGTTCGATAATGTATGGTCCGCCGCATGACGGCAAGAGGAGTTGAGGATGAGTGGCAAGCAGTCTGCGTAAATGTATGCGCCCGTCGTCGGAGATTCTGGCTCCGAGCAGCACCATCGTTCGCCCTCTTTGCCGGAGGGCCTGGAAAAGTCTTTGAAGGAGTTTACGGCACGGAGCTTATTGAGGCAGTGCATTAGCCCCGAAAGGGCACAGCCGATGGTGTCTCGGTCATCACTCTGAGGACGTGACTGACCATCACACCGACACTTTGAAAGCCTCGTTGTCCTAAGCACAATCTTTCCAGTTGGTAGATGTCGTCCACCAGCAACCGCGATCCACTCGCCCGGTCGCGTGTTGGTTTCTTTCAGACCCTTGTAGGTCGTGACGCCAGCACAGAGAATCGGTGCCGCATCCACAAACGACAACTGCTGCGGGACTCGCCCTACATAGCCGGCCTGTGCCAGAGCATACTGCGCAAAGCTGCCATTCACCGAACAGCCGGAGCTTTTCTGTTCCAGACAGAGGGTTTCCCAGCCTGAGAGGCAAAAGTCACAATGACCGAACGCGCCGTGCAGCCACGCAATACCGACCCGATCGCCTTCCTTCAAGTGTGTAACACACGGGCCGAGCGCGACAACTCGATTCCCGCTCCCTCATGTCCGGGCGAGATGGGAAGACCCGGCTTCACCGGCCAATCGCCGTCAGCCGCGACGCGTCCTCACTCAGGATGACAGCTTGATTGCGGGCTCACGTGCGCTCGGGCTTACGCCCTCGCGGAAAAGTGTCGTCCCGCGAGGCGGGACTCCCGATTCATGAAACGAGCCTACCCAGGGTTCCGCTCCCCCAGTTCGCCCAACAGATGCCGAATCGGGGCCCCCGCTGCACCCTGGGCTAACATCTGTTCCGCCCTACGGGCTGGAGTGTAGGTTCGACGGACAGCCTGTGCAACCCAAAGCTGAATCGTGAGCAAACATACTGCCCATGATCCCAGATCGTGGAGACGAGCTGCGGGACGCGGGCCCAAGCGGCTACTATCAGATGGCGAATTCAGTTCCGCATCTTCTTGCTTTGCCGCGTATTCATTGACAGAGGACGAGATTGTCGGCTATTCTTGAGACTTTGGTAGTCCTGCGTTTGCCCGCCTAGGGGTTTCCTGCGCGTTCCAGCGCCACGAACTCAGCGGCTCTTTCGCGGTCTTTCTTAAACTCTGGGAGAGTTCACGATGTCAACGTATTTCCCCAAAGGGGAAATTGCGCGTAAATGGTTTGTTGTCGATGCGTCGGGCCAGACCCTGGGCCGGTTGGCGTCGCGCGTGGCGCGCATCCTCAATGGTAAAGACAATCCGCAGTACACGCCGTTTCTCGACACCGGCGATCACGTCATTGTGATCAACGCCGGGAAGGTGAAGATTACCGGCCTGAAGGCGGACAAGAAGACGTACTACAGCTACTCGGGTTTCCCTGGCGGCATCAAGGCCGAGGAGTACAAGAAGCGCTTTGAGCGCAAGCCCGAGCAGGTGGTGGAAGAAGCGATCAAGGGCATGCTGCCCCACACTAAGCTGGGACGGGCCATGGCTTCGAAGCTGAAGGTCTATAAGGGCGACAAGCATCCGCACGCGGCGCAGAAGCCGGCGGTGGTGGAAGCGGTCTAACCCCGCCCTATCGACCCAAAGAGGGCCGATAGAACGGGGCACCGGAAACGACAGTTTCAGGTTTCGAGTTTTGAGTTTCAAACCCCCGCTCAAGCAAAAGCGGCTTGAAAAGGGCACCCGAGAAAGAATCATCCCTACATTTCCCAAAAGAAGGGAAAGGTGGGCCACTCAACGATTACGTGGGTGGAGATGGAAACCCCCCGCCCCGGCAAAGAAAGCCGGAACGGGGCACCCAGAACAGCGGGTCACGATAGAGATTAGCTCCCATCCTTTCCCAAAAGAGGGGAAAAGGTGGGCACCCAAGGATTGGAAATGGCAGAACTGGTTCAGTATTACGGTACGGGGCGGCGCAAGTCGAGCGTGGCCCGCGTCTTTCTTCGCCCCGGCAGCGGCGAGTTTACGGTCAATGGCAAGCCTTTCGACGCGTACTTCGTGACCGAAGCGCAGCGCATTATGGCGAAGTCGGCGCTGGTGTTGACCGAGACCTCGGGCAGCTTCAACATCGTGTGCACGGTGGATGGCGGCGGCGTGAACGGACAGTCGGGCGCGGTGCGCATGGGCGTGGCCCGCGCGTTGCAGGAGTTCAATCCTGAACTGCGTGCCAAGCTGAAGGCCGAGGGCTTCCTGCGCCGCGATGCTCGCGGCAAAGAGCGCAAGAAGTACGGCCAGAAGGGCGCACGCAAGCGCTTCCAGTTCTCCAAGAGGTAATTGGTAACTGGTAATTGGTAATTAACAACTCCCGCCTTGTGGTTCCGGGGGCGGGAGGGAGAAGTGAGTACCGGAACGAATCTTTCCGCACCCGCTGATTCAACGGGGCGGGCATGACGGGAATGTAATCCCGGACGATCCGGGCGTTGCAGATCCGATAGAGTTCGGATTTTGTAGGCCTCGCGGACTAAAGTCCGCTCGGCATTTCAAATAAAGAGCTCAAACGGCACGACTGAAGTCGTGCCCTGACACAAAACCAATGGGGTGGTGTCAGCGAATCTGTTAGTCCGCCGCGAGGGATGCAAGCTAGGAGGTAGCTTGGCAAATATCACGATGAAGGAGTTGCTCGAAGCCGGCGTTCACTTCGGGCATCAGACCAAACGTTGGAACCCGAAGATGAAGGAGTACATCTTCGGCGAGCGCAATGGGATTTACATCATCGACCTGCAGAAGACGCTGAAGATGTTTAAGGAAGCGTCGAAATTTGTGCAGGAGCAGGCGGCGGAAGGCAAGCTGGTGCTGTTCGTCGGCACCAAGCGCCAGGCGCAGGACGCGATTACGGAAGAAGCGACGCGCTGCGGCATGTTCTACGTGAACCAGCGCTGGCTGGGCGGGCTGCTGACCAACTGGGTCACAGTGCAGAAGTCGGTGAAGCGGCTGAAAGAGCTTGACGAGATGGCCACCGATGGCCGCTACGAGCTGCTGCCTAAGAAGGAAGTGGTCAAGCTGGAGCGCGAGCGCAAGCACCTGCAGGCCAATCTGGCGGGCATCAAGAACCTGAACCGGCTGCCGGATGTGCTGTTCGTGATCGACTCGAACAAAGAGCAGATCGCGGTGAAAGAAGCGCGCAAGCTGGGGATTCCGGTGGTGGCAGTGGTCGATACCAACTGCGACCCGACGGAAGTGGATTACGTGATTCCCGGCAATGACGATGCGCTGCGGGCCATCCGGCTGTTTGCTTCGAAGATTGCCGACTCGGTGGTCGAGGGAGCGCAGGCGGTGACCGACAAGCAGTTGGCCGACGCCGGCATTCAGGCGGGTGTGCAGTACAGCGAAGGCGCGGAAGCCGCGGCTGCCAGCGCGGCCGAAACCGGCAGTGCGCCGGGCCTTGATGCCGCCGAACTGGAAGAGGTCAGCATGGAGGAGGTCCTGGGCAAGGGCGCACGGCGTGCGGCCGCGGCCGAGGAAACCATCGAGACTCCAAGCGCGTAATCGCAGCCGAGAGGCTGACGGAAGGGTTTCAAGACCCGCGCTGACCGTTGGCGCGGGTCGTTGCGTAAACGGGCTTTTCGCTATTCGCTCTTCGCCAAGCAAGGAGGGCGAGTGGCGAGACGTTAAGGCTTCCGAGACATCTAACCTTTATACTTGGCCGCCAAAAGAGCCGACGTCTTTTAGCGAAGAGCGAACGGCGAAAAGCGACGATCAGCCGAAGGGAACAACTACGAAATGAGTACTACAACCGTGAACATTACTGCCGCACAAGTGAAAGAGCTTCGCGATAAGACCAACGCTCCCATGATGGACTGCAAGAACGCCCTGACGGAGGCCAAGGGCGACGTTGAGGCCGCCATCGTGGTGCTGCGCAAGAAGGGCATCGCGACTGCGGCGAAGAAGGCTACCCGCACCACCAGCGAAGGTTCGGTGGCGAGCTATATCCATGCCGGAGGCAAGATCGGCGTGCTGGTCGAGGTCAACTGCGAGAGCGACTTCGTGGCCCGCACCGACGACTTCAAGATGCTGGTACACGACATCGCGATGCACATCGCCGCGACCGATCCGCGCTTCATCCGCAAAGAAGACGTGACGCCGGAGGCCTTCGAGAAAGAGAAGGACATCTACCGCGCGCAGGCGGCCGCGACCGGCAAGCCGGCCCAGGTGGTCGAGAAGATCGTCGAGGGCAAGATGGGCAAGTTCTACGAGGACGTCTGCCTCTATGAGCAGCCATTCATCAAGGACCAGACCATGACGGTTCACCAGTTGATCGCGTCGGTGATTGGTAAGCTGGGCGAGAACATCTCGGTCAAGCGCTTCGCCCGCTTCAAGGTGGGGGACGTGGGCGAAACGGTCGCCGTCAGCAAGGCTGGCGAAGCTGCCGCTGAGTAACGCAAATACCTAACGAGAAGACGTGCGAGGGCGGGATTCACTCCCGCCCTTTGCTCTTCTGACTATTTCGCTCTTATCGGGATAGATTCTTTTTTGGCGGCTCCACGTGTGGGGACTTCAGACCTCGCGCGATCTTTAAGTAGCTCTTGCCGAGCCTTGGGTTGTATGAATGGACGTAGCTCGCCCATCCAGTAAGCTTGACCTTCGTCTCCTTCAGCCTCTTTGGATCGGTGACAGCCTGATGAAACATTGCACGAACTCTCCGACGCAATTCCCTAGGTGGTTGGACAACCTCATTCACCAACATCCCGGTCACATGCAGAGCTTGCCCTGGGCCTGCGTAACGAGTTTTCTTTTGGTTGATCCGAAATCCGTCCTTCTCCAATATTCGGCCGACCCGATCACGAAAATTCTCCTCAAAGGGACGGTTAGATGAAAAGCTAAGGTCATCCGCATAGCGAGAATACGATATTCTTGAGGCCTTGCAGAGAGACTGGACTTGTCGATCGACTTTTGCGAACGCCAGATTCGACAGCAGGGGACTTGTCGGTGCGCCCTGAGGAAGACGGTCCTTGTAACAACACAGTGACGCCAACAGGTCCGAGACTGACTTCGAGAAACCTAAGTCTCTGAAGACAATTTGGACGGATTTTTCGTCTACGGATCCAAAGAAGTCCTCGATATCGATATTGAGTAGGAATCGCGCCTGCAAATGTAGATTAGCGTTCTTTACGATTCCTCGCCTTGGAACGAACCCTGTCACAAAATCCGGGAACAACTGCTTTTCCAGAATTTCCCTTGCAATAAACATTTGAATGCACTTTAGATACGTGCGGGGCGCACGAATCACCCGCTTTCCACCGGACTTCTTTTGAATCTCGAAGATCCGGTAGAAATTCTGAGGTTCGTGTCCAATGAAGGCCAGCAGCTTTGTGACACCTAAAATGAGTGCAAATGTTCGTAAGGAGACAATGGGTGGGAGTCCCTTGCTCTCAAGTTCATCGAATGCTTTCGCGTCGTCGTCAGATAACGTGCCAGTAAGAGCGTGTTTCAGCTCGGTCGGACTGGAAAAAGATATGAGCGACGATAGCATTCGCAAATTTCCAGTTAGGGGTTAAGTTCTGTCCCAACTGCTCGAGCGAAGCGAGTGAGCGAGCGACTATGGAGCGAGTGAACGAGCTGATCCTACATCTACGACCTTGCAATCAACGGTTGGCGAATCACGCAACCTGGCGTCTTACACCTAAAGAGCAAAATGCTATCGCCGCTTCTTGCGTGAATTGTACTCCGATTTCATCGAACTTTTGAGGAAGAAAAATCGATTCCGATCTCGGATGCTCCCCAAATGCAACCTCGACAATGTGTCCAGGCCGACCGAAGTCACACTGATCTTCCCGTCACAATCCACGATTGCGCCCCGCCTAAGAAGGTCTTTCACAAGTGCATCCAAATCGGGGGCTTGCGACGTTGATGTGGTGGACTTTCCCAAGAGCTTCGCCGTCCAAGAATTCACGATTCGTTTCAACGTGGGTCGTTCAACAGGCTGCAACACGTTAATCATATACAGCAGTCGAACGACATTTTCACTTTGTATTGGAGTCATGTGTCGCCAGATTAAGACGTTTATTGGTCTTCGCGGTCACCACCAATTGCCTGACGTGCTTCCATACTTGGTTCAACTGTTTGTAATCAACGAAAATCAGCTTGGCGTTCCGTTTCTTAGCGGCCTTGACAGGCCCGCCCATGACATAGCTGTCTCTCCCCCTGTGCTGGGGCGAGATGAAGACGAACATCTTAGCCGAAATTTCCTTGCTCAAACAAAACATTCCAAGTTCCGCAAAAGAGCCTGGACTTGAAGGAAAGATAATCACCAAATCGATATCGTTCCGCACTGCCAGATGGAATTCATGTTCGGCATAGTTGGAGGCACCGGACGTCGCGCTTTTGTACGCTCGGATAAGCTTTTTGTGCTCCCCCATGTAGATTGTGCAACTGTCTTCGAAGTCCGACTCAAGTTTTCGATTAATGAACTTTCGTATGTCGCGGGGGTTACCAGCAGGCAGCTTCTTGCCACAGAGAAAGATGCTGAGGCGGGTCCGCTTGACGCTCTCCTCGTTGGCTCCCTCATAGTCTTCGACAAGGCGCGAATAGTCGAGGCCCTTAAGGGTAACGGGCCCGGCGCGGGGCTGGTTTCTTCGAGCCATAAATCAAGTATCTTGCCAACATAGCAGGAATTTCATCGGATGGAAATGATTCCGTCGGAGCCGCAAGGGGTCTTCAATTACAGAAGCTCAGTCGAGTATGTCGGATCGTACTCGGGCGCATCCTAGTTCTTCCGCTTCAGCGTACCGCCTGTGAGCTCGATGCCCCTGCTACACTGGTTAGTTGCTCTCCACTGGATGCCTGCTGACCATGACTACTCCCGTGTACAAGCGCATTCTTCTCAAACTTTCTGGTGAAGCATTGGCGGCGGGCCAGGGCTTCGGAGTCGATAACAACCGCGTGCACGAGATTGCGGCCGAGATTGCCGAGGTCCACAAGCTTGGCGTCGAGATCGCGATCGTGGTGGGAGGCGGAAACTTTTTTCGTGGCGTGGCGGAGCAGGCCAAGGCGATGGACCGCGTGTCGGCCGACCACATGGGCATGCTGGCCACGGTAATCAATGCGCTGGCGCTGCAGGATGCATTTGAGAAGCAGGGCGTGTTTACGCGCGTGATGAGCGCCATCGAGATGCATGAAGTGGCCGAGCCGTTTATTCGCAGGCGGGCGATCCGGCACATGGAGAAGGGCCGCGTGGTTGTGTTTGCGGCTGGAACGGGCAATCCGTACTTCTCTAGCGACACGGCCGCGTCACTTCGCGCGATGGAAATTCACGCGGACGCCATCCTGAAAGCGACCAAGGTGGACGGCATCTACGACGCCGACCCGATGAAAGTGAAAGACGCCATCAAGTTCGAGAAGATTACCTACATGGACATCCTGCGGCTGGGCCTCAAGGTGATGGACACCACCGCCATCGCGATGTGCCAGGAGAATGAGCTGCCCATCGTCGTCTTCAACCTCAATCAGCATGGGAACATCCGGCGGGTTGTGATGGGCGAGAACGTGGGATCACTGGTGTACCAGGGGGCGGAGTAAACGCCGGTGATTAACGACCCCGTTCTACCGCCAAAGGAAGGCGGTAGAACGGGGCACCCCTCGTAACTTCCCCGTCATGCGGGTTTATAATCGACCGTTTGCGACATCATCCTCACGCTCGTAAGGTGGAATGAACATGGCACAAGTTTCCATGGCGGCGATTCCCGCACTCAAAGACAGCTTCGCACAGCTCAAGACACGCATGGACAAGGCGGTTGAGGACTTCCGCAAGGAGATGACGGCGACGCGCACGGGGCGTGCGTCCGTCCACATGCTCGACAGTGTCGTGGTCGAGGCCTATGGCTCAGAGATGCCGCTGAACCAACTCGCCAACGTGAGCGCTCCCGAGCCGCAATTGATTACTGTGCAGCCCTGGGACGTGAGCCAGATCGGGGCGATCGAGAAGGCGATTCGCAGCGGCGACCTGGGGTTGAACCCGATGAACGATGGCAAGCTGGTGCGCGTTCCGGTGCCGGCGCTGACCGAAGAGCGCCGCAAGGAGATGGTCAAGCACCTGAACAAGGTGCTGGAGGAGCATCGCACCGCGGTGCGCAACATCCGGCGCGACGGCAACGACGCGATCAAGAAGGCCATGAAGGACAAGAAGATCACCGAAGACGAAGAGCGCGGCGCGATGGAGAACCTGCAGAAGCTCACCGACGACGAGATCAAGAAGATGGAAGAAATGGCCAAGGGGAAAGAGAAGGAAGTGATGTCGGTGTAGTTTTAGCGACAATGGATTTGCGACGGAGCGGCGAGGGCTGCTCCGTTTTGCGTTATGGGGCGCTAGGGCATATTAAACGCAGACAGATTAGCTGGAGCACCGCTCCAGCGGTGCATTTGCGACCCGCTTCCCGGCTTTAGAGGTTGCTGAAAAAGTCCGAAAGGCAGGTTCCTCGCGTACTGAAGTCCCCTCGGAACATCAAAAATAAAGGGCTTATCGGCACGACTGAAGTCGTGCCCTGACGCAAAACTGTCCGAAAGTGAGTTTTTTCAGCAGCCTCTTTAGCCGCTGAGCTAATTGCTTACCTCAGGCGCTAAAGCGCGAGACAGAAACGGCGGCCTTTATGCACGCCTGAAGGCGTGCTCCACCCTTGCTATGCAGCTGCTATGAAAGCGCACTAACATAAACCCATGCTGCTCGATCTGGGCGATGTGAAGGTGCGCTCGTGGCGCAAGGACGACCTGAAGTCGCTGGTGCTGCACGCCAACAATCCGAAGATCGCCGCCAACCTGCGCGACCAGTTTCCGCATCCGTACACCCGGCGCGACGGCATTGAATTTCTGGATTATGCGCAGTCACAGGAACCGGAGTGTTCGTTCGCCATCGAGTGCGGCGGCGAAGCGGTTGGCGGGGTGGGATTTCTGATAGGACGCGATATTGCGCGCATCAGCGCGGAGATGGGCTACTGGCTGAATGAGGAGTTCTGGGGACGGGGAATTGCGACGCGCGCGGTTACGGCGATGTCGGAATGGGCCTTCGAGAATTACAAGCTGAGCCGAGTCTTCGCGATGGCATTCGCGCACAACGCGGCGTCACTTCGTGTCTTGGAGAAGGCCGGGTTCGTGCGCGAAGGGGTGATGAGGCGGAGCGCGATCAAGAACGGGGTCGTTCTGGACCAGATTCTGTTTGCGAAAGTACGGGACATTGGGCGCTGAAGCGCCCTTCCCAGGTTAGCGCCCAAAGGCAGGGCGCGAACCTGGGGCACCCGGCCATCTGCCGTCCCTCCGGGACTCCAAATCCAATGTGGACGCGTACCCACCGTTAAAACGGTGGGCTAGATATGTCGTCCCGCGGCGCGGGACTGCTTCTTTGCCCGTCAACACGTAGTCGCAAGCCCAAGTATCGGCTTGCATGTTTATTTCAAGTTCCGAATCTATTTCCTTCCCGCGGCGGCGACGGAGGTAGTCGGGTCAGCGCCGTCCCAGGTTTCGTCCGACGTCGGGCCGTACACCGACGGCACCGGCTTGTTGAGCATCCGAAGATACATGGTGAGCTGAGTGCGGTGATGGCAGGTGTGCAGCACGCGCCGCCAGAAGACCCAGATGCGCTGACGCGAGCATCCGAAGAACGGCACCTCTTCCATCCACCACTTGGCAGTTTGGCCGGCGAAGAAATTCAAGCGTGGCCGTGCTAACTCCACCATGCGGGTGATGCAGGCGTCGAGGTCCATCGATCGAGGGAGCACTTCCGTCGCTGGAGGCTCGTGGGTGCCGATGAATTCGCCGAAGAAGCGGCGCTCGGAGAGCAGTTGATGTTTCAGAATGTCGGCCACGGTGGATGACTTGGGATCGGGGCGAAACGCAAGGTCCACGGGTGCGAAGCATTGCCAGACGGAAATCACTTTGTTTGTCTCACTAGCGTAGGTGTCGAGGACATGCTGAAACACTGGGTTGGCTGCCTGGGGGATTTCAGACTCGGCGATGGCTGTGAACGAGTATCGCATGATGACCATCCTCGGCTAACGCCATAATTTTACTGCGAGCAAAAAAGAAAGGGCGCGAAAATTGCGCCCTGGCGAACCGCTTTTGCGAAATGAAGTCTTAGAGCGGATTCTGATTTGGTGTGGTCGAGTAGAACGGCGGTGCCGCCGGCTGAAAGCCGGCTCGGGTCTTAATGAACGGCAGCAACGCGGCGCTGAACGCCGCTCTACCCAAGCAATTCACGGAAATAGCGGTGGTGGAACCGCTTTAATTTTCTTTGCACGCCGACTGCTGCTCGACATACTGCAGCAGCTTGCCGCGCTTCTCCAGCGACAGCAGATTATCGAGGACGGGGTACTGAGCGGTGGGGTCGAAGCGCTGAATCGCCCTGTAGGCGCGCAGAGCGCCGGCCAGTCCGGCGGCCTGCTTTTCAGCCTCGCTTTTCACTTCGGGATGTTGCAGGATGTAGGCGGCCTGCGAGTAAATCACCTGCATGCGCAACTGGTTCGAGTAGGTCTCGTTAATCTTGTCGAGCGACTCGAGGGCTTTGCAGCATGCCTTCACGGTGAAGTCGGGTACCTGGACGATCCACTCGGTGAGCCACATGCGTTTGTCGAGGCTGTCTTTGGCGAGCGGATTCTGCTCGAGGCTCTGCACGTAGCTGAGCGCGCGCGCCCGTTCCTCAGGCGTGGATGGACCGCGGGTTTTGGACTCGGCGGGTATAGAGGCCGCCAGCACCGTGATTGCAAGCAGGACGAAGAGTTTTCGGCCCATAGTGCCATCTCCCTTTGCATCTTGGGTGAGCCAAGTTGATTGCAAAAATGATACGCCGATTGGAGCAGCGTGTCGCGACGGTGGGCTCAAAAGGTCAACCGTAAAACCTGCGGTCCATCCCGATTTTCGAGGGGTTCGTCCCTTTGGTGTTTGCAATTCGTTGACATCTGCGATGGACGACGAGTTGTTGGAGTGGGCGTGGGATAATAGCCCAAGGTTCTGAGCTATGAAACGCATCGTTCACGCCGCTTGTCCGCACGACTGTCCTGATGCCTGCGGGACGCTGATCACCGTCGAGGATGGACGGGCAAGCCGTATCCAGGGCGATCCCGCACATCCCATCACGCAGGGTTTTCTGTGCGCGAAAGTTGCGAAATATCTTGACCGTGTGTACTCACCGGACCGTGTGCTCTATCCCATGCGGCGTGTCGCGCCTAAGGGCACGGGAGGGGCGGATGCGTTCCAGCGGATTGCATGGGACGAAGCGCTGGATGCGATCGTTGCCAGGCTGAAGTCCATCAGCGCAGAGTTCGGTCCGGAGGCGGTGCTTCCCTATTCCTATGGCGGCAACCTCGGAGTGGTGAACAGTGGCTCGATGGATATGCGGTTCTTCCATCGGCTGGGCGCTTCGCAATTGCTGCGGACCATCTGCGCCACCACTGGCGGCGATGCCATCGTGTCGATGTACGGGCGCAAAGTGGGCACCGAGCCCGAACAGTTCCGCCATTCCAAGTACATCATCGCGTGGGGCGCCAACATTCACGGCAACAACATCCACCTGTGGCCGTTTGTGGAAGAGGCACGGCGCAACGGCGCCAAACTGGTGGTGATTGATCCCTACCGAACGCGCACAGCGCGAGTCGCAGATTGGCATATTCCCATCAACCCCAGCACGGATGTGGCGCTGGCGATGGGGTTGATCCACGTCATCGTGCGCGACGGGCTGCACGATGAGGACTACATTGCGCGTTACGCCGACGGTTTCGCCGAATTAAAGAAGCGGCTGCCCCGGTATACACCGAAACAGGTCGCGGAGTGGACGGGGATAGCGGAAAAAGACATCGAGCTTCTTGCGCATGAGTACGCGACCAAGCGGCCGGCGGCAATCCGACTGAACTACGGCATCCAGCGCACCCAGAACGGCGGCGCCGCGGTGCGCGCAGTGTGCATGCTGCCGGTGATCACGGGATCGTGGAAGGAAGTAGGTGGCGGGTTGCAGCTTTCGTTGAGCGGCGGTTACGAGCTCGACACGACGAAACTGGAACGCGCTGACCTGATGAAGAAGAGCCCGCTGGGCCGTGCGGCGCGCTGCATCAATATGGTGGAGCTGGGCAAAACGCTCACGGAGGTGAACGATCCCCCGGTGAAAGCGCTGGTGGTTTACAACTCGAACCCGGCGGCGGTGTGTCCTGAGCACAATCTCGTAGTGCGCGGACTGCGGCGCGAAGACCTGTTCACCGTGGTACACGAGCAGTTCTTCACCGATACCACCGACTATGCTGACATTTTGCTTCCGGCTACCACATTCTTCGAGCAGAAAGATCTCGTGAAGTCATACGGCACGCTGTATCTGCAGGTGTCGCAGCAGGCAATCGATCCTCTGGGTGAATGCAGATCGAACGTCGAGCTATTCCGCGAACTGGCGCTGCGTATGGGATTCGAAGATGCCTGCTTCCGCGAGACGGTAGATGAGTTGATCGACGATGCGCTGTCGTCGGGAGCTCCACAACTGGCAGGGATCACGCGCGAACGACTGGAGCGAGAGCCACAAGTTCGCCTGAACCTGCACGGCGACGAGAGCGGCAAGCCGTGGTTGCCCTTCGCCAAAGGGTTTCCGACGCCGAATGGCAAGGCCCGGCTCTACGACGCGAGCCTGATCGCGCACGGGATGGATCCCGTAGCCGAGTTTGTGCCGCCCGAAGAGTCGCGGCACACAGCACTGGCGCAAAAATATCCGCTGGAACTGCTGGCGCGCAAAGCGGACAACTTCCTGAACTCGACGTTTGTCAACCTGCCCAGCCTGCAGAAGATGGAGCAGCAGCACGAACTCGAAATGAGCCGGCCTGACGCCGAGAGCCGTGGCATCAAGGAAGGCGACCGGGTACGGGTGTTCAACGACCGCGGCGAGATCGTGCTGCGAGCGCGAGTGGACGGGGCCGTGGCCTCGGGTGTCGTCGGAGCGAAGCTGGGCTGGGCGAAGCTGTCAGAAGGCGGCGTCAACATCAACGTACTTACCTCTGCGCGGCTAACCGACCTTGGCGGCGGGGCGACGTTCTATTCGACGCTGGTCGAAGTCGAGCGATCTCTCGAAACTTCCATCCCTTGAAGGGGTTAGGTTCTTCGTGACCCTGAGAACTGCGGGTGCTCCCAGCTTTAAGATGGGAGTACCCGTACCGTATAATTGCGCTTTCATCTAAACACGGTTTGAGGTTGTTCCTATTTCTTCCCAAAGCCAGGTCAACCCTGCGGAGAACTCCCACCGCGGGCGGCGCTTCTGTGCCACAGCGCTAAGTTTCCTATTCGCAATCATCTGTCTTGCCCCGGGCTCCGCCTGGGCGCAGCAAGGGGTGATCGAGGAGATCTATATCCGTGGCAACCGCCGCATTCCGGCGGACACCATTCGCGCCCGCATGTTTACCCGGTCAGGCGACGTTTACGACCAGCAGGCGCTGGAACGCGATTTCAACTCCCTGTGGAACACCGGCTACTTCGACGACCTTCGCATTGAGCGCGAGCAGACACCCAAGGGCTGGAACATCTACGTTTATGTCAAAGAGAAGCCGACAATCCGCGAAATCAAGTATGTCGGCCTGAGTTCGGTGTCGCAGAGCGACGTGCTCGACAAGTTCAAGGAGCGCAAGGTCGGACTAACGCAGGAAAGCCAGTACGATCCGACCAAAGTGAAGCGGGCGGAAGTCGTCATCAAGGAATTGCTGGCAGCCCACGGGCACCAGTTTGCGACGGTGCGGTCGGAGGTGCGGCCGATTCCTCCCGCCGCGGTCGGCCTCACGTTTGTGGTCAAGGAAGGCCCCAAGGTGAAAGTCGGGAAGATCACCTTCCAGGGCAACAAGGCCGTCAAGTCGCGCGAACTACAGAGCGCGATGAAGAACCTGAAACCCATCGGAATTCCTCATTCCATCTTCCTGGAGAGCCTGTTCCCGCGCACGTACGATTCAACCAAACTGAACGAAGACGCTGAGCGCGTGCGCTACTACTACCAGACGAAGGGCTACTTTAAAGCGCTGGTGGCCGACCCTAAGACGCAAATTCACGACACCAAACCTCCGTGGTACTGGCCTTTTTCCAAGCAGCCGGGCAAAGCGGTCGATATCACCATGCCGGTGGAAGAAGGAGATCGCTACCGATTGAAGGAAATTACCTTCACCGGTAACAAGGCGGTGGCTGACACCCGCGCGTTGCGGGCGCAGTTCAAGATCAAGGACGGCGACGTCTTCGACACCGAGGCGATCCGCAAGGGCCTGGAAAACCTGCGCAAGGCCTATGCCGCGCTGGGCTACATCAATTTCTCGCCGGTGCCGAACACCGACGCGAACGACGAAACCCGCGAGATCACCTTGAAGATCGACCTGGACGAAGGCAAACAGTTCTTCGTGCGGCGCATCGAGTTCCAGGGCAACACCACGACGCGCGACAAGGTGATTCGCCGCGAACTGGCGCTGGAAGAAGGCCAGGTCTACAACGGAAATCTGTGGGAGTTGAGCCTGCTGCGCCTGAACCAGTTGCAATATTTCGAACCGCTCAAGCCGGAGCAGGATTCGGAAATCAAGCAGAACCCGCAGGACGCGACTGTGGACATTCTGCTGAAGGTCAGGGAAAAGGGAAAGAACAGCATCGGCCTGACAGGCGGCGTGAGCGGATTGTCGGGCGGATTCATTGGCGTCAATTACACGACCAATAACCTGCTGGGCAAGGGCGAGTCGTTGACGATTGCGGTCAACGTAGGCCAGTACCAGACAAACGAGACGCTGTCGTTCACTCAGCCATACTTCCTGGATCGTCCACTGCAATTCAGCTGGACGGTGTATCACAGCAGCTACAACTACAACCAGCAGCAACAGTTGGCGGTGCAGTCAGGCCAGTCCCTTAACCTGCCTGCCAGCTATCAGGCGCTGCTGCAGAACTACACCCAAACCAGCACTGGATTCTCGACTTCGCTCAGCTACCCGATCAAGCGGTCGTTCAAGCGTGTCGGTATCACTTACGCGTTCGACAATACGACGCTGCAGACGTACAGCGCGGCATCGACGCTGTATTTCGAGAGCCTGGCATTCCGGGGCCTGTCCGGACCGAACGCGCTGACCGGAATTCAAACCAGCAAGGTTGTTCCAAACTTCTCTTACAACCGGATCGATAATCCGCAGCGGCCGCACTCCGGGCAGAGCTTCTATGTGGCCACGGAAATTGCCGGCCTGGGCGGCAACACCCACTACTTCAGGCCAACGGCAGAGTGGAAGAAATTCAGGCCCATGAATAAAGGCCGCAACACGCTGGGCTTCCGGGTGCAGGGATCGTGGATCACTGGTTACGCCGGCGATGTGGCCCCACCGTTCGACCGGTTCTACATGGGCGGTGACCAGGACCTCCGCGGCTTCGATATCCGCTCGGTTTCCCCGGTCGTGCTGTTTCCGACGGCGGTCACGATACCGCTGCAAAACCCGGATGGCACTACGGTCCCACTGGATCCGACGAACCCGCGGCGCGGGACCTGGAACGTCACCATTCCGGTCAATCAGGTTATCTTCCCCGGCGGCGATACCAGTTGGGTCGCAAACCTTGAGTACCGCGTGCCAATCATTGGCCCCGTGACATTGGCTCCCTTCATCGACACGGGAATGGACTTTATTACCAACACCTCGCAACTCGCCATCGCCAGCACGCAGGTGTTGACACTCAACACCACGGATTATGGGTGTCCGTATCTGAACCTGAATTTCAGTTGCGCTGGGACGGTCCGCATCCCGGTGTCGGGGCACTTGTCTCCGATATCGGGCACGAATTATCAGCCGCGCATGTCGACGGGTTTGGAGTTGCAGGTCGTGCTGCCGGTGGTGAACGCTCCGTTCCGCATTTACTACGCTTATAATCCATTACGGCTTGACCAGACGCTGGGCCCGGTGTCGCCCATTACGCGGTCGATGTTCCCGTCAGGGGCGGCCGGTGACTATTCCTACGCCAATGCTCAGGCCCTCTACAATCCGGGTTACTTGATACGCGAGCCGCGTAAGACGTTTCGCTTCACTGTGGCCACGACGTTCTAGTGTCGCGTTCGAGCTTGCTTGAGATGAGGCAGGCTTGAACCCTGCGACGGCAATTTGACGGTGGGAAGTCCGCTTCCCTATAATTACTCTATCCGCACCGCCGAATCTTCCGGCTGGGAAGCGCCGCCCGTGCTGCGTTCATGCAATAAGCATTTCCCGGCTGTCCGGAACCGCACCGATCACGTCATCGGATGCAGCTGGAACATCTGAGGAATTCCCGGAGCAGTTCAAGGAGCCACAGCAAAACTCATGAAGCGCACGTTCGCAAGCATAGTCCTGCTCGTTCTAGTCTCGATGGCATCGCTGGCCCAGACTGGTTCGGCCACCCCCAGCCCCGCGGCTTCCACCCCGGCCACCACGATTAACCAATCCGGCGTTAAAGTGGGCGTCATCGATATGCAGGGCGCAATCGCTGGCAGCAATGAAGGCCAGCGCGACTTCGAAGCTCTGGCGAAAAAGTTCGAACCGCGCCGGCTGGAACTGCAGAAGATGAATACCGACATCGAAGACCTGAAGAAACAGCTCAGCACCCAGGGCGACAAGATGAATGCCGACGCTCACGAGAACCTCGTGAAGTCGATCGAGACCAAGACCAAGTCGCTGCAGCGATCGGCGGAAGACGCGCAAAACGAGTTCCAGCAGCAGCAGAACGAGATCGCGCAGCGAATTCTGCAGAAGATGGCGCCGGTGATCACCAAGTACGTCTCCGACAATGGCTATGGTCTGCTGCTCGATGCTTCGGCGCCGTGGCCCCAGGGACCGGTAGTCGTAGCGACCCAGTCAGTCGATATCACCAAAGCGGTGGTGGATGCGTACAACGTGCAGTCAGGCGTGCCGGCTCCGCCCAAGACCGGCGCAACCGCCACTACGCCGCGCCCGGCGGGCACAACGCCGACGACATCCAAGCCCGCAGCGACTACAGCTACGACTCCTGCGAAGCCGGCAGCGACGAATCCGACCAAGCCTCAGTAAACCGTCCCGTTCTTGAAACTCAAAAGCCATCCGCGAAGGGTGGCTTTTGTTGTCGCGCAGGGTCACTGGGGTCACTAGCGAGATCGCAGGAAGTCCGGAACGGTTCGTCGGCGAGCCCTCTGCCAAAAGTGGACAAATTATCCAGCTGGAACGCCGAAAATAGGCCTGTGGAAAAACTTGTGGATTGCGATGTCGCGGATGCTTGGGCGTTTGACCGTTTCAGGGAGTTAACCCGTTAGCAACAAAGGCGATACACAGTTAAGGATATTCTAAATCAATGTCTTACCCGCCTGGTGAGTGCTGAGCCAGGCACCCGCGCGAAAAACCCAACCAGCCGAGCGGCTTGGCAGTTTTGCACAATCTCTTGACCTGACGACCTGGCGTAATCGGCTGTAGTTACGGTCTGATGAGGTACGCGGATGGCAGCTGCCCGGGAGAATTTCGCTAGTCTTCGCCCACCCGCAGAACCGCCAGAAACGCCTCCTGGGGAATGTCAACCCGACCGATGCGTTTCATGCGTTTCTTGCCTTCCTTCTGCTTCTCCAGAAGTTTGCGCTTGCGGCTGATATCGCCGCCGTAGCACTTGGCAATTACATTCTTTCGCATGGCTGCAACGGTTTCGCGCGCGATCACCTTGGCGCCGATGGCGGCCTGGATGGCGACTTCGAACATCTGCCGCGGAATCAATTCGCGCATCTTCGATACCAGCGCGCGGCCGCGTTCGTAGGCGAAGTCCTTGTGCACGATGATCGACAGCGCATCCACCGGCTCGCCGCCCACCAGGATGTCAAGCTTGAGCATGGGAGAGTCCCACGTGCCGGTGAGGTGGTAATCGAGTGAAGCGTAACCGCGCGAGACGGACTTCAGCTTGTCGTAGAAGTCCATGACGATCTCGTTCAACGGCAACTCGTAAGTCAGCATCACGCGGGTGGAGCTGACATACTCAAATGCTTTCTGCTTGCCGCGCTTTTCCTCCACCAGCTTGAGAATGCCGCCAACATATTCTTCATTGGTGAGGATCGTGGCCGTGATTATCGGCTCCTCGATCTTCTCGATCTCGCTTGGGTCGGGCCAGCGAGAAGGATTGTCGACTTCGATGACGCTGCCGTCAGTTAGCGTGATCTTGTAGCGCACGCTCGGGGCCGTGGTGATGAGGTCGAGGTCGTATTCGCGCTCCAGTCGCTCCTGGATGATCTCCATGTGCAGCAGGCCGAGAAAGCCGCAACGGAAACCGAAGCCTAGCGCGGCCGAACTCTCGGGCTCGAAGAAAAAAGACGCATCGTTGAGGCGCAGCTTTTCCAGCGCCTCGCGCAACAGCGTGTGCTCGTGTGCGTCCACGGTATAGAGTCCGGCGAAGACCATCGGTTTCAATTC
>Ga0074046_10000949_pt1 | contig 26861 bp, 26 predicted proteins | sample BogForMeECP23OM3_FD_94441 | JGI IMG/M metagenome (GOLD analysis project Ga0074046, IMG submission 94441) | Bog forest soil microbial communities from Calvert Island, British Columbia, Canada - Bog Forest MetaG ECP23OM3 | ecosystem: Environmental > Terrestrial > Soil > Wetlands ...
ACCAACCATGTCAGGAGCTCTGAAGGTACAGATGGCAACACACGCGACAAGCACTCGTGACGAGTCGTAAGAAGTTCTAAAGACGAAGGAGCACCGACTGCCTTATACTAGCGGCATGACGCAGGAAGCCACAGAGCTGCTGAAGAAGGCGCTTACGCTCTCTGCCGAAGAGCGGGCGCAACTGGTGGACTCGCTCCTTGAAAGCCTCGATGAGCCGCGCGAGGATCCCGCAGTTATCGAAGCTGCGTGGAATGAAGAAATCGCCCGCCGCATTGCCGACCTCGATTCCGGGAAAGCAAAGACCATACCTTGGGAAGAAGTCCGCCTGCGCGCTTCGGCCAAACTGACGCATGGCCGCTAAGCCGGTTCGCTTCCACGAACAGGCCGATACGGAGTACGATGATGCCTTGGACTGGTATCTTGCGCGCAGCCCGCAAGCCGCAGCGGAATTTGCCGAGGAATTGACGAGAGCCGTCGAGCTCATTTCGGGCGCACCCCATCGTTGGGCACGTGATCGCGCTGGTACTCGCAGATTTCTCCTCCATCGTTTTCCGTTTGCTTTGATCTATCGCGAACTTCCTTCCGTCGTGCAAGTGCTCGCCGTCGCCCATACCCACCGCAGACCTGGCTACTGGAAAGATCGCCTCTAAACGGCAGGCCACAGTTCCAAACGGCAGTCGAGAGGCGTCAGGCGACTGAACTCGCGCGGCCGGCCTCGGGCCTCATACGCCTGTGGTCCGCAATGAGTGCGTATGCTCGGGAATTGCTTTCAGCGCCTCCCAACCTTCGGAATTAACATCGATGTAACGATGATCCAGCAGTTTCTGTCGGCTGCCGACAAAGATCGGGCGTTACGTTCTCTTCGAAAACTCGACCGGCATGACGTTAGCCGCTGGGCGCTCACAGGAGGCGTGGCCCTTGAGATTCACCGCGTCCGTCTTCGAGGCGAGCCCGCAATCCGCACTCTGAATGACCTCGACTTCATTGTCGACTCCTTCGAGCAGCCTATGATTAAGCTCGAGGGTGCTTTCTTCAGAGGAACTCTGCCCGCAGAGTCCCTACGATACCCGAATACACAATTGTTGAGCATACCGTTTGGCAGCAAATCGATTCATTTGGCTGACTCATGAAAGACTTCGGAAACTGTCGGCAGAAGCTCCACGCGAGGCGGTCTAAAGCGACAGCAGGTATCGAGCGATGGGAGTTATTCGACCGTGAGTTTCGGGACTCATGCGAGCAGGAAAATCTATGCCGGACTGCGCGTCTCGTCGCACAAAGTAGCCTTGTATGGACCGCCTTTCCTCACGAGTGTTGTTAGCCGAACTTTCGCAGTTGAGCACATCTGAGCCGGTTAAGTGCCTTGGAATCAGTCGATGTTAAGGAGAGGTCTTCACCACAAAACGGCCCCCTACCGTGTGGTTGGTGCCTCGATTTCGTAGCTCTGGTTTCGCGCGACCAGGCGCGGTGGAGGCTGGCTCGGCAACTGCAGTTTTAGCTTCTCGATCAGCACTTTGGTGTCGAGAGCAGGCTGTGTGTAGCGCGGCAGAATCAACCATCGTTGATCGACCGTAGGAATCCACACGTCTATCATTTTGATTTCCGCCAACTTCTCCAACACCGCTGTAGGTGTCAACCCCGGGGCGTGTAGCAACAGACGCTGCTTTAGCGTCACTTGCAAGCAATAAGCGAGAAAGGCGATCAGAATGTGCGCGTCGGCGCGCTGCTCCAGTTGATGGCGGATCGGACGGATGCAAAGTTCGCTTTTGAGCGATTTAAAGACCGCTTCGATCTGGGTCAGCTGCACGTAGCGCGTCCACAGCACGCTGGGATCTCCGGCGGTAAGGTTGGAGCGCAGCAAGTAGTGTCCGTCGCGCCATTCCGCCTCCTGCAGTTTTTTCTTATCCACACGAAACTGGAAGGTCTCCCGCGTGACCTGCTGGCCTTCCCTGGGTACTTGCATCTGCACGAAATGGAAGGCGCGGCCCGCGGCTGCTTTCGCGGCGCCCAAACGCATCAGCAACTGGACCAGAGAAGGAAGACTCCGGCGCATGGCACGGAGCTTTTTGAGCAGGCGAGCCAGACGTTTGCGGCGCATGGCGGTTTCTTTGGCTCTTCTTCCTTCACTCTTGGCCAGCACATAGAGTTCACCGTCCTGCTCAAACAGTTTTACGTCCACCGAATCGCGAACCTGCTGCCAGGGCAGATCCAGCCATTTCTTCTCATACTGCTGGATTTTTCCTTTCGGTGTTCCCACCAGATAGAAAATCTCCCGTGCCGGATCGCGCATCTCCTGCAAGATCTCTTCGGTCGGAACTCCTCTGTCCATCACCCACATGCGTTTGGCTTTCCCGTAGGTCTTCTCGATCTTGTCCAGAAATCCGCGGAGGGTATTGCGATCACTAGTGTTGCCGTCCAGGACTTCGTAGGCTAGCGGGAAGCCATCGGTGGTGATCACCAGCGCAATCACCAGCTGCAAACAGTCCGTCCGTTTATCCCGACTGTGACCGTACTTGGCCTTGGGGTTCTCTTCCATTGCGCCTTCAAAATAAGTGCTCGTCAGGTCATAGAGCAGTACTTCGAAATCCGCCTTAAACAGATCGGCCCACTTCTGACGCAACCACAAAAAGAGATCTTGCTTGTGCTCCAGTACGCGATCCAGGCAGCGATACAAGCGATCCTTTTCGGCTACGGAGAAATCTGTTCCCAGCAGTGTATCCATGGCGGTGGTCAGGTACCACTGGCGATGTACTCGAAACTCGCTGCCCGGATCCAGCAGCTGGCTCACCACCAGTAGCTGCAATACTTTTTCCCAAGGAACTTCTTCCCGTGTTCCGGCAAGGCGAGCGTCCCAAAACTCATCCAGGCCCAGTTGCTGCCATAACTCGCACGCCAGCCAGCAACTGCCGAACAGTCGAGGACACCGCAGTTCGAGTCCGCTCAGTTTCACTTGCAGGCTGTCGATGGCATCGGCGGGAATCTCGCGGTCATCGGGAAACAAACTCAAGTTCGCATACTCTTGCTCTTCTTCATCAAACACCGATAATGTCTTGCGCCATGCCGCTTGTTGTTGATCATTAATCTCGCCGAGATAGAGAACGGTTCGCTGCACCGTCTTGTCGGACGCGATGCGATGGTTTTCTACGATGCTGAAGTAGCGATGATCCTTGCCGTCTTTCTTGCGATGGATGCTGCGCAGGAACATGTCCACTGCAGACTGCCAGAAGTCTGGTGTCGAAGGGAAGAGACTTGGTCTTCACTCTGCGCTTTTTTCAGGCGTGGCCATGGAAACACACGACTTAACTACGAAAATGATGGTAAAAATAGCGAAAATCGCTCGCAACTGCGAAAGTTGGGCTAGTACTGATTGGCAGCGTTTGGCGTTTCTTCAGCGACGCTGCAACGCCCACCCTCTGAGTCCAGAAATTGGATGGTGTTGCATTGACCGGTTGAGCTGGCAGGACATATCGACCTTGGCGCACACTCCCACTTCCTGCGCAAAGCAGGTCGGATGAGACGGAAGTTTTTTGGCGGCGACTAATTACGGTTTGTAATTGGAGTAACCCGGGCCTGCCTTGTCGTAAGCGTTGAAAAACTCGTCCGAGATGATAGTAGCGATCCCGGTCTCGGGAACGAGGACCAGGTCCTGATCGAGGAGCTTCGTGCGGACCTTCCAGCCCGGCGGGAGCGCCTTGAATCTGCCGGGCGCGTCGGCAACGAACTCCTCGAAGGTGTACGCCGGCGTCATGCCCAGCTGGAAGCCCTTCATGACCCAGGTGTTGCCATTGGCGTCATCCATCAGGATTGCGAGCGTGCCCGTGTTGATCCCGAACTTGCTCTTGCGCTCGATTGTAGTCGTCTTGTTGCGAAACGTTCCCAACTCCTCCACTTCCTCCTTCGTCAGGTGCAGCAACGCGACCCAGGGGACCTTCTTCCCGTTGAAGTCCCGTTTCACGCCATTCGGGAGGGCCATCCAGTCGAGCATTAGTAGCTTCGGACCGTTGATCGCCGCTCCAAGCGCGCCGTGCCTCAGCGCTGTCACGAGTAGCAGGGGCGCGGCTGCAGGCCAATGTGGAGCTAACACTCGATTCCTTCGCGTCCACAATCGCTGCGAGCTTCGATGAATCGGGCCCCGGGAGATCTGCCAGTGAATGCCACCCAAGCTTCGGCTGCTTTGCCAACGATTGAGGAAGTGCGCGCGGCCGCTCAGTCGGTCTACCGACTCATGTTACCCACGCCGCAATATCGCTGGCCGCTGCTTTGCCAGCGACTGGGAACGGAGGTCTGGGTGAAGCACGAGAATCACACGCCGATCGGCGCTTTCAAAGCACGGACAGCTATCGTCTACGCTGAAGAGTTGTTGAAGCGCGAGCCCGGCACGCGCGGGCTCGCCGCGGCCACCCGCGGCAATCACTTGGCCAGTCTGTGGCGCTGGCGGCGCAACGAAAAAAACTGGAATGCGTGATCGTTGTGCCACACGGCAACAGCGCCAGCAAAAACGCAGCGATGCGGGCGCAAGGTGCCAGGCTGATCGAGCACGGACAGGATTTTCAATCCTCTCTCGAACACGCCCAGAAAATAGCATCGGAATTGGGCTATCACTTGGTGCCACCCTACCACCGCGATATTCTGCTCGGCGTGGCAACCTACTGGCTCGAGCTGTTCACGGCCATCCCTGAACTCGACGTGGCTTACGTCCCCATTGGAATGGGATCGGGAGTGTGTTCGGCCGCAGCCGTACGGAACGGACTAGGATTGGGAACCAAGCTGGTGGGCGTGGTCTCCGATCACGCACCAACATACGCGTTGTCCATCGCACAGCGGCAAATCGTCGAGTCGCCTGCGCAAGCCGTGCTTGCCGACGGGCTCGCGTGCCGCCGAGGCGATGCCTCAGCGCTCGAGGTCATGCTGGAAAATATCGACCATGTCGTCCGCGTCACTGACGCCGAAGTTGCCAGTGCCATGCGCGCTCTGTTCAACGATACCCACAACGTCATCGAAGGCGCGGGGGCCGCAGCATTGGCCGCCGCTTTAAGAGAAGCAGCTGAAATAAGGGGCAAGCGAGTGGCGGTGATCGCCACTGGTGGCAACGTCGATCCGGACGTCTTCGCACGCGTGCTCAGCGATCAGCTGGCCTAGAAAGCCAGGCAGTACTCCGCAACAGAACTTCCGCCCCGACAAGGAGATAGACCAAGAATGCGCAGCGATTCAGGCGAATGGGGATGGGGGTAGGAACTGTCGTGCGCTAGGCTAGATGTTACGGCTTGCTTGGGGCCGCAGGTGCAGGTTGCTGTTGTGGCGTTGCAGCAGGCGGCACTCCCGGCGTTGGCTTCGGAGCCGGCTTAGCGTATTGCTGCAAAATCGAACTACCGTTTTCGGCGCGGTCAACGCGAACGGCCAGTGCTAGTGCGCAAACCATGAACATGATGGCGCACCAGGTCGTGGCCTGGGAGAGAACCGATGCCGCTCCGCGCGGCCCGAAAGCCGTCTGGCTGCCAGCTCCGCCGAAGGCGCCTGCAAGGTCAGCCGCCTTGCCGCTCTGCAGCAAAACCACGATAATCAGCACCAGACAATTCAGCACAAAGAATGTGGTGAGCAGCGGGCTCCACCACTTAAATCCGACGATTATGATCCCAAATCCTACGATCAGCGAGATCGCCCATTTCAATCCAGAAGGCATTTCGAAGCACCTCAGACGTTAAATTGCGTTAACCGCTTCCGGCAATTCCGTGTTCCTACTCGCGAGGCCAATCGTTCACCAGACTTGCAAACGAGTTTGGATCGAGGCTCGCTCCGCCTACCAGCGCGCCATCCAGTTCTTCCTGTGCCATCAATCCCTGAATATTGTCAGGCTTGACGCTTCCACCATACAAAATCCGCAAAGCGGAGGCAGTTGAGGTGGAGAACTGGGTCGCGGCACACTTACGCACAAATTTATGCACTGCCGCCGCGATTTCCGGAGTTGCCGTACGGCCTGTGCCGATAGCCCAGACCGGTTCGTAAGCTATTAGAATACGGGAGAATTCCTCGGGGGTCAACGCGCCCACACTGCCTTTGAACTGGGCTTCGATGACCTTTTCGGTGTTGCCTGCTTCGCGGTCTGCCAGAAGTTCACCGATGCATACGATGGGAATCAACCCGGCGGCAGTGGCCGCCTTGGTCTTCTTGAAAACCGTTTCATTGGTATCGCCGAAGAATTGCCGTCTCTCCGAGTGACCGACGATGGAGTAGCGGCAACCTGCTTCGAGCAGCATAGAAGTGGAGATCTGCCCGGTGAAGGCGCCTTCTTTTTCCCAATACACGTCCTGGCCGGCGATGACCATGTTGGTTCCCTTCGCAGCCTCAGCTGCTACCGGAATATTTGTAAATGATGGCGCGATCACAATGTCGCAATCACTGACATCAGCCACCAACGGACGGAAAGCGGCAAAAAAGGCGCGAGTGTCCGTCTGAGTCTTATACATCTTCCAATTGCCAGCGATCACGCGACGCCGCTTTCGGCTGCTCATTTATTGGTAAGGGCCTCCACGCCCGGTAGTTTCGTGCCACCTAGAAATTCGAGCGAAGCTCCACCGCCGGTGGAAATGTGAGAGATGTGCTCGGCGACACCCGATTGGTGGACTGCGGCAACCGAATCTCCTCCGCCAACGATGGATATTGCGCCGTCGTCGGAGGCCGCCGCAACGGCCTTGGCAATTTCAAGCGTACCCTTGGCAAACGCAGGAATTTCAAACACCCCCATCGGTCCGTTCCAGACAATCGTTTTTGCGGTGGCGATTTGTGCTTTGTAGGCTTCGATTGTCTTCGGCCCGATATCAAGCCCCATTTGGTCTGCCGGAGTTGCGGCCACTTCCACAATCCTCGTCGGAGCGTCCGCTTTGACTTCCGGCGCCACGACATTGTCTAGGGGCAGAAGCAATTTAAAGTTATTCTGCTTGGCTCGGGCGAGCAGCTTTTTCCCAAGTTCGATCTTGTCCTCTTCAACCAATGATTTACCGATCGGCAATCCCTGGGCTTTGAGAAACGTGTACGCCATTCCGCCGCCAATCAACATGGCATCGGCAATCTTCATCAAGTTTTCTACGACTTCAATCTTGTCGCTGACTTTTGCGCCGCCGAGGATTGCTACAAACGGCCGCGCCGGATTGGTGATTGCCTTTCCGAGGTAGGCCAATTCTTTCTCCATCAGGAGACCGGCTGCGGATTGCTTCACGTAGCGGGTAATTCCGACAACAGACGCGTGCGCCCGATGGGCAGAGCCAAACGCGTCAGAGACAAAAACGCCATCGCACAGTGCGGCGAGCTGCCGAGAAAACTCATCACCGTTTTTTTCTTCTTCCGGATGAAATCGTACGTTCTCTAGGACGAGCACATCTCCGTCTTCTAGAGCCTTGGTTTTCGCTTCCGCTTCGGCACCAACGCAATCTGAAGCAAACGCAACTGGTTTGTCCAGCAATTGTTCGAGTTTCCTGGCTGCAGGCTTCAACGAATATTTCGGGTCGGGTCCGGCCTTAGGCCGTCCCAAATGGGAAGCCAGTACCAGCCGGCCACCCTTTTCAATGGCCAGTTTCAGTGTGGGCAGAGTTTCACGGATCCGGGTATCGTCAGTAACCACGCCGTCTTTTAGCGGTACATTGAAATCCACACGAATAAATACACGCTTACCGCGCAAATCGAGATCTTGAATCGTTAGTTTTTTCATGTTGAGTCTGCCTTCAGGATTGATTTTTGCTACAAAGAGTGGCTTCACAGTATCCGGGAGAGAGCAAGGTCGGCCAAGAACCCAAAAGCAGATTCCTTGCACTACCCGGAAGGACCGCGGGAGCAGGCGCCTAAGAACAGCGCCTCCTTCCCCTTAGAACTTCGCAGCGACGAACTTAACCAAGTCCCGTACCCGGCAGGAATAGCCCCACTCGTTGTCGTACCAGGCTAGTACCTTTACGCACTTGTCGCCGACGACCTTGGTGTACTCCGAATCGACGATCGAAGAATTCGAATTGCCCTTGAAGTCACAGGACACCAGCTGTTCTTCGGTATACCCAAGAATACCCTTCATCGCGCCGTTTGCAGCCGCTTTCAGCGCGGCGTTCACGGATTCTTTGGTTGCCGGCTTTTCGACGAAGACGGTCAGGTCAACCACGCTGACGTTTGGCGTGGGTACTCGCATCGCGTAACCATCGAGCTTACCTTTTAGTTCGGGAACAACCAGGTGCAGTGCCTTTGCGGCACCTGTGGAACTCGGAATCATGCTGAGCGCAGCGGCGCGTGCGCGGCGAAGATCCTTGTGCGGCAAGTCCAGCAACTTCTGGTCATTCGTATAAGAGTGAATCGTGGTCATGGTGCCGCTCGTGATGCCGAAGGTCTCATGCAGAACCTTGGCCACCGGCGCCAGGCAATTCGTGGTGCAAGACGCATTCGAAATGACGTTGTGAGATTTGGGGTCATAGGTCTTTTCGTTCACGCCGAGAACGAAGGTGGCGTCCGGTCCTTCCGCCGGGGCTGAAATGATGACTTTCTTTACCGAACCGTGCAAATGTTTGGCAGCTTCGGGACCCTTGGTGAACAAGCCGGTGGACTCAATCACGATTTCCGCGCCCACACTGTTCCAATCGATTTGAGCGGGATCCTTGACTTTGAAAACCTTGATCAGGTTACCGTCCACGCTGATGGAGTCTTCTGTGTGGGTGATGTTGTTCGGCAGATTGCCGAGGACCGAGTCGTACTTCAGCAGGTGCGCGAGGGTTTTTGAATCGGTGATGTCATTGACGGCGACGATCTGGATATCCTTGTCGCCCAGAGCTGTGCGCACAATGTTGCGACCGATTCGGCCGAAGCCGTTGATACCGACCTTGATAGGCATTACTTCCTCCGGTGAGGGGTGTAGGATAGCGGCGAACTTACCAGCGTGAATGACGCCGCGAGTAGAACTAAAAATGCTAGGTGTAGTGTAAAGAAAAGTCAACGCCGAGCCTGTGCCGCAGGTCACAGTGCTCAAAATAGCTCATAAAAAGGCAAGCTTTTCCGCAAATTGGCGTTCTCCATTAAAATTTCTTGTCTCCATGACGATATGGCCGGCTTTCGTTGTACTTCGCCTTGGCCACAATCGCTCCAGCCACGTCCAAGCCCATTTTTTCGCTTAAGTCCATGAGGCGAATGACCGCATCGGCGAACTCTTCTTCCGCGTGCGACCACTTGGGAATTTTGTCGGAAGGCCCGTTCCCTTTGCGGAAGGCCTCCAGCGCCTCTGACAGCTCCGAGTGCATTAGCGCGATCTTCTCGCCAACGTTAAAGTTTTGTTCTTCCCACCATCCGTGTTCAAGGGCGGTGGTATAAACTTTCTTCTGCTGCTCGTTCCACTTCTCCAAGAACTCTGTACCGCTCATCAGTAGACGTACCTTCTTTCTCTGGTGAATTAAGAACCGATTTTATTCATGCCCGCAAGGGGTCAGAGCAGAGCTGCGGAAGGGCCGAGGCATCCTCTCTAGAGCCTTACCGGGCCAATGCGAATTGCTAGCGTTTGCTGTTCCCTAAAATCGAGCCAAGCACTCCACGGATAATTTGTCGACCGACCGAACTGCCCATGGCTCTTGCGGCGCTCTTGGCCATTACATCCACCACACTGTCGCTGCGTCGTCCACCCGTAGTGGTGTGGCTCATCCCAGGTATATTTTCGTACCAGGGCGGCGACGCTGGAGCGCCAGGCGTAGTTCCGGCCGCGCTTTGTGTCGGCAGCGGCTGGCCTGCCCTCGCTTTCAGGATTTCGAAAGCCGATTCCCGGTCGACTGCTTTTTCATATACACCGGCCACTACGGAAGTTTGGATCAATTGCTTGCGCAGTTCGGGCGTGATCGGCCCAATCTGGCTGTGCGGCGGACAAATCAGCGCGCGTTCCACGATCGTCGGTGTCCCCGCGTCATCGAGAAACGACACGAGCGCTTCTCCGACAGCCAATTGCGTGATGACCTCTTGAATGTTCAGCGCGGGATTTGGCCGGAACGTTTCTGCGGCGGCGCGCACCGACTTCTGATCCTTTGGCGTAAACGCTCGAAGAGCATGTTGCACGCGGTTGCCTAGCTGCCCGAGCACGGTCTCCGGAAGATCCAATGGATTCTGGGTCACAAAGTAAACGCCGATTCCTTTGGACCGGATCAGCCGCACAATCTGCACCACTTTGTCTTCGATAATTTTGGGAAGGTCGGAAAAAAGCAGATGCGCTTCATCAAAGAAGAAAACCAGCCTTGGCTTATCTGGGTCGCCGACTTCCGGCAGTTGCTCAAAAAGCGCCGTAAGCATCCACAACAGAAAGGTGGCATAAAGTTTGGGCGATTGAATGAGCTTATCGGCCGCAAGAATATTTACAAGGCCGTGGCCATTCGAGTCTGTTTGCAGCAGATCATCCAGATTCAACGCCGGCTCGCCGAAGAATTTCTCTCCCCCTTGTTGCTGAATCGCCAGGATGCCGCGTTGAATCGAACCGATACTAGCCGCGGAAATATTTCCGTATTGTGTTTGGAACTGTTTGGCGTTGTCGCCCACGTACTGCAGCATCGCCTGAAGATCTTTCACATCGAGCAGCAGCAATCCACTGTCGTCGGCGATCTTGAAAACCAGTGCTAGCACGCTTTCCTGGACATCATTGAGGTTCAGCAGACGAGCCAGGAGCAACGGCCCCATCTCTGAAATCGTGGCGCGCACCGGATGCCCTTGCTCGCCAAGCACATCCCAGCAAGTCACGGGGCAGCCCGCGAATACAAATTTATCTAGCTTCAGTTTCCTGACCCGCTCCGCAATTTTTGGATTGTCGGTTCCCGGTTGGCTGATCCCGCAAAGATCGCCTTTCACATCCGCAGCAAAAACGGGTACGCCGATGCTGCTGAATGCCTCGGCCATCACCTGCAGCGTTACCGTTTTCCCGGTCCCCGTGGCTCCAGCCACGAGGCCATGCCGATTGGCCATTCGCGGCAACAAATAAATTGGTTCCTCACCTTGCGCGATCAAGAGTGGTGCAGCCATAAATTGTCTTCCCCCCAACCCAAACCTTCTCGCTTGAAACTCGTTTTACTTCAACGATTGTAAGCATTTTCCTTACGAGGGAGGAAGGAGAGAAATTCATACCGGCGGATCTACTGAGGAAATTGCTTGATCGCGGAAACCTTCTCGCTAGTAAACTTGACGAAAATAGTCTTGTCGGGCGGGTGGCCGTAGATCCAATCCTCTGTGTCGTTGCCGTTGGTATCGCGCTCTCGAACCTTCCGGTCAGGTTTGCCCATGGCGGCGATCACTTCGTCGCGATCCATTCCGATGATGGCATGCCGCTCGGTAATCGCTTTCTGTGTAGCCGTAGGCAAAGTGTCAATCCAGTGCACCGAGGCAGAGCGCACTTTCGTAAAGTCCAAAAAAGGAGCTAGGATTTCCTTCAATTGATCGGGAGAGAGTTCGGGAACATGTTGTGGAAAATCAACGTAAATCGTAGCACCCATACCCGGTTGTACTCCGGGAGGGCCCTGCTCCTGCTGCGGGTCCTGTGGCGTGGTCGTCTGCGGTACGGGCATTCCGCCCATGCCAATTTGTATGCGGTCGCGCCAATGCTTCTTAGGTCGTCCGCCCCCATTTAGGTCCACCACAATGCTGTTATCGCGGAACTCCAGATTGGAGATCTGGACATTGTCGCCTGTATTTATCGCTGCACCGTGATTTGCCACCGCGCGATCGAGATATTCCAGATTGAGCGGCTTATCCACGAAAATAATGAAGCCGTCTTTGCCACCGGGCAGCGGTTTGCGCGCTTTCGCAAACTCGCCTGAAACATAGCGAATGAGCGCAAGTTTCGAAGCTTCAGACAGGGTTGTGCCACTCTTTGGAGGCGCAGGAGCTGCTTGCCCCTGGTCTGGGGTGTCCTCAACAAGCATTACCGGCATCACTTGAATGTTTTCGCCGGATGGAAATGCCTTCAGATCAGTCGCTTGCGGCTGGCGTAAGGAAGACACCTGTGGCAGGTCAGCCGCCGTAAGGCAGGCAAAAAACAGAACAATGGACCATCGATAAAGCATACGGGATGCGCCTAATCCGCCTTCGGCACTAGTCTATCGTAAGATGCCTTGGCTGGCGAGATTGGCTGTCTGCCGTTATTGAGTGACTACCGTGACACCCTGCCGATCGATGTACACTGGCAGCAGTTCCCCTCCGGCCTCTCGGACCGCCCTCTCCACTTTGGCGCGTGCCTCTGGCTCGATTAGTAGCACCAGGCAACCTCCGCCGCCAGCACCGCAGACTTTTCCCGCCAGAGCACCTTTCCGCCGGGAACGATCAATAATGCGATCGATCGTCTTTGTCGAGATCGTGGGCAAGTTCCGGCGCCGGAACATCCATTCGTCGTGCATCAGCCGCCCGGTCTCTTTCCAATTTTCTGATTCCAGCGCCAACCGCATCTTTTGGGCAATCTGTGAAATCCTTTCAATATTGTTCTGTACCGCTTTCTTGCCATCGATGTGCGCTTTGAAGACTTCCCAATTGTTGATCCCGGATTGCCTTGGTTTTCCCGTGTAGCAAACCACCAGCCGTTTTTCTAGCTCATCGATGTTCACCCGCAACTCGATACGACGTTCCCCGCCAGGTGTGAGTTCGATTGCCGCGACTCCACCAAACGCAGGTGGATAGTGATCCTGGGTTCCAGTCGGCACGCGGATGACGATCCCCTCGGCATCGCGACTGATGTGAATCCAGTCGACTTTGCCCTTGCCCGCGCTCGTGTAGCGGTCCAGCGCTGCGCAAATCGCTACTGCCATTGCGCTGGAACCTCCAATCCCGGCGCCTGCAGGTGCTTCGGAATTGGTAGTCAGCGTGAAACCATCGGCCGGTTTGAAGAATTTTACGATCTCGGCCAGCAAGGGCAGCCGATAGTGCTTTACGGTTTCCAGTTTGGCGATCGATGCAAAAGATTCTTCCCGCCTAGTATCGAGCGAAACCAGCTTGATCCGTTTATCACCTACCGGGCGCGTTTCAATCACACACTGCGCATAACGCGAGATCGCAGCATTCAGTGTCACTGCGCCGGGATGAAATAGATACAGCGGCCAAATGTCCAGTGTTCCGCCAGCCAGATCCACTCGGGTAGGTGCTCTCGATTCAATGCGCATGGGTATCCTGACAAGATGAATTTGCTTCGGGTAACTTTGCTCAGCCGAGATCCTTCAAATTCTAAGGGATAACCAAAGAAAGTTAGGACGGAGATTCACCGGACTAGACTCGCGGCCACTAGGCAGTCCACTCGCGCGGGGCTCTCACATAGGACTGATCGAGCGCCTGAAGCGACGGGCATCCGAGCAGCAGTAACGTTCGCTCGATATCGGTGCGCAATATCTCGATCGCACGCGCCACCCCCGGTAGCCCGGCCGCTGCCAACCCGTACGCGTAGGCGCGGCCGATCAGCACCGCACGCGCACCCAAACAAAGAGCCTTTACGATATCGCTTCCCCTGCGAATCCCTCCATCCATCAAGACTTCCACACGTCCGCCAACTGCGGCCACAATTTCCGGCAAGGCGCGGAGCGTTGCGGAAACACAATCCAACTGCCGTCCTCCATGATTGGAAACAACGACGGCGGCAGCACCTTCAGCCACAGCGCGTCTTGCGTCCTCGCCGGTGAGCACTCCTTTGATTACCATTGGGCCGGGCCAGAGCTTTCGCAGCCATCGCAAATCTTCCCAAGTCACCACTGCACGCGCCAACGCGGCAGAAACATCCATCAACGGCATAGGCCCTTTGCCGGGCTCGACGATGTTCTGCAAATCGGGCGTGCCACCATCCATCAGAAATCCCGCGAGCCATCCCGGGTGCATCAATAGATTGGGTATGTAGGGAATTTTTGCGAAAATGGAGCCCCCCACCAGTTGTTTCATTCCATTGCGCGGATCACGCTCACGCATTCCGGCCACTGCCGTATCGATCGTCACGACTAGCGCGGAATATCCGGCGACGCGAGCCCGTTCAATCGCTCCTTCCGCTACTTCTCTTCCGCCGACCAGATAAAGCTGAAACCACACCGGTCCTTTGGTGGCTGCTTTCACCTCTTCCAATTTGTAAGCAGAAATTGTGGATAACGTATAAATTGTTCCTGCACTTCCGGCTTCCGTTGCTGCGGCAACTTCTCCGCTCGGATGCATCAGTCGGCTGTATCCGACTGGCGCGAGAATTGCCGGAAACACCAGCTCCTGCCCCAGGACCTTCGTGCGGAGATCCACTTTAGGAATCGAAACCGCTTGCCGTGGGCGAAATGTAACATCCTCAAAAACGCGGCAATTTTCCCGTAGTGTGATTTCGCCTTCTGCTCCGCCATCGAGATAATCGAAAACAGCTCGCGGCAGGCGCCGTCGCGCCATCTCCCGTAGATCATGAATGTTGATCACTCGTGGTGGTCCTAGCGAAGCTGGAATGTTGGTCATCGTTTGTCGAGTCGTTTTTGCATGATTCCGAAGAGCGCATGGAATATTTCATCGATCTAAGAGTGTTTGCGTCACTATATCAGGTCAATCTCACGGCGGAGGGGAAAAATAGCAAACACAGGCGGTAGACTGTCGATAGTCGGTTGGGGAAGAAATGAAGAATGGAGCGGCCTATCAGAATCGAACTGAGCGGAACTTTGCAAATCTACAAGAAATGGTGTTTCAACAACTTACGAGGCATTTTCAGGAGTCTCCGTGGTGTTTAACGCAGTAAAGCAGTAGTGGTTATTTACTGCACTTCCCGATCCGAAATGCCTGCACCAAGGATGCGTTTTTTGCACAACATATCGAAGCTGCGGATGAACGTGACGCCCTGCCGCCATCTGATTCAACCGGCAGCAAGGTTGTCTAATCGCTTCGGCCATTTAAGTTTCGCTTTTAGCTCCTCAAATGCGTTGAATGCGATTGGACAGATAGAGAGATTTTCGATCACGCCTATCAATCGGGACGTGAATCCTGTTTTTTCCAAGTGAGGAAAGGATCTACAAACGTCTGGTCTGGTCTCGTAGATGGAACAAAGCTTTTCCTTTAGCATCGGGCAAGGGGGATTCACCAGGCCTTCTGTCATAGATTTTTTCTCAAATGCTTCTATCGATTGGCCAAGCGTTTTCGCAATCGCGTGAAGCTCACTTCCTTTAAGTTCTAGCTGCAAAGTTCGGCAGCAATTTGCGCATTGCTTGCAGTCAATGAGCGCAAAGTACTTTTGGCTGAGGGCCTTGACAACGTCGTCGATGTTCTCCGGCGCGTACTGCTTCAGCCACGACCGGAATTCCCAGTTTTGATCGTCGCGCTCATGTGAAAGTTGTTGGATCTTTGATAGATCGACCTCAGTTTTCGTAACCGTAACCTGCTTCTCCTTCCCTAGTTTTACAGACCCTACGGGACGTTTCGGAAATCCTTACTCAACTGTCACAGGTCCGCCGATTCCGGCGGTTGCGCCCAGTGCCGAAGCCTCGACGAGCACGGTAATAGTTCGTAGGCCATCACCTGCCGGGCAAGGAACGGAAAAGGTCTTTTTGTCGGCGCCGGTCTTTTCGCCGCCTAGCTTTCCATCAATCCAAACTTGGGCCTTACCAGAAACATCACGCAGGATCACATGCCCGCCAAATTTGTTCACGCCACTGCGCGGCGTGAACCGCGCACGATAGACCGCGAATCGTCCCTCATGAAATGGCGGCAGCCAACTACCAGGATGAAAGCTGTGCCAATCATCAGCAACTGTGGCTCCCGGATCACCAGGGTCGGGGCGCTCTGCCGTTACCGGAGATCTCTTCCAATTCATGATCACTAAGGGCGGATTCGGAATTACCGGCACTGCAGGACGCGGCGCCGCGGAAGCTACATCAATCACCACTTCATCGGGGTCGAGCCCTTCGCTACTCGCGCGCAGCGTCAGCTTTCCCTGCCCTGCTAAAGTGCTCTGCAATATTACTTGAGCCAATCCGTGGAAGACCGTGTGTTGATTTCCCTTTTCCGGTTCGTGATTCGTGGGGTCGCCGTTATTCATTCCAATGATCGCTCCGGGACCACTTACTGTGAATTTCGCGAGCTGATTTGCGGTTGGCACAACTCGCCCATGGGCATCGACAACCTGCACGGTTACCGGTTGGGTATCGTATCCATCCCCATCCAAGCTCGGGCGATCGGGAACCAGTTTCAATCTAGCCGGTGGGCCAGTTGTCTCGACAACGAAGTCTGCCACTACTTTGCCGCCGCTACTCGCCAGCGCTTCCAGTTTTCCCTTTTCGTACGGCACTTCAAAAGTGACCATCTGATATTTGTCGACCGGTTTTTCGTTGAGGGCTCTTCCGTTCAATACAAGCGCTACACGCTCCGCGTTGGTGGTAACCATGACTTTGATTGGTTTGCCTTCACTACCTACCCAATTCCAGTGTGGCACGAGGTGGAGGATGGGACGATTTTGGATCCATTGTGCCTGATGGATGTAATACGCTGCCTTCGGAAACCCGCACAAATCCATACTGCCGAATGAAGAACCTGCGGCCGGCCAAGAAAGCGGTTGAGGTTCTCCCCGGTAATCGAAGCCGGTCCAAACCATTGTGCCTGCAACAAATGGACGTTCCGCAACTTGCTTCCAGGCATCCCGGTGTGAAAGCCCCCAAGGCAGAACTTGATCATCGTAGGAATCGAGCAACGACCGCGCTCGATCAGTGACATATTCATCGCGGGTCATGACGGTAGAAGTGTCTTCAGAACTGAAGATAGGCTTTGAGGGATAGAGCTTGTGATATTCATCGAAGTCTTGGTAGACATAATTAAATCCTGCGACATCGGCGGCCTGCGAGGCATTCACAGGGTTTAGTACGGAATTGCTTTGCGCGGCGGTAACAGGACGCGTTTGATCGAGTTCCTTCACGGATGCACTCATTCGCCGGACCATTTCGTAGCCCATCTCGGTACCCTGCGACGGTTCCTCGTTAAATACTGACCATAGAATGATGCTGGGGTGGTTGCGGTCCCGGCGTACCATCCAATCAAGCTGCTTGAGATGCTCGGGAGTAGAGCCGAAATTCCGGTTTTCATCCATCACCAGCAATCCCAGTCGATCGCACGCATCCAGGAACTCCGACGCCGGAGCGTTGTGAGCACAGCGGTAAGCGTTAGAACCCATTTCCTTGAGGCGCCGGACCCGGAAATCCCAGATCGAATCCGGCACTGCTACCCCTACTCCTGCATGATCTTGGTGATTGCAAGTCCCCAACAGCTTCAGGGGCTTATCATTCAGGAAGAATCCTTTCTCGGGATCAAAGCGAATCGTTCGAAATCCAGCTGGTGTGGTTACTTCATCCAAGATATCGCCGTCCCGTTTCACGACGGTGCGAATAGAGTAGAGGGTAGGCTCATCTACGGACCAAAGCTTGGGCGAGCTCACAGCAAGTGTAAGATGGACGAGCGGTTGTCTTAGCGGTTCGACGGTTACCCGGATGTTGCCGCTCACCACTACTTTGCCGCTGGGATCAACGAGTGTCGACTCGACTTGCACGGCGGCAACTGTTTTGTCGCTGCTAAAAAGGGAGACTTCGATAGGGATGGACCATTTCCCGTCAGAGTCGCGCACGGGATTAGCAAATACACCGTCGGTCTCAATGTGCACGGGGTTTCGCTTAACCAGCCATACATGCCGGTAAATACCGGCACCCTCGTACCACCATCCTTCCTGCGCTAGCGCGTCTACTTGGACGGCAATAGTGTTTACATCAGATCCGAATTTCAGCCATGGGGTAATATCAATGTAGATTGAGTTGTAACCCGACCAATTCCGGGCTGCCAACACGCCATTCACCCAGACTGTGCAATGCGTGGCGACGCCATCGAACTCGAGCTCGAAATGCTTGCCATGATCAGCGGGGTCTAGCCGGAAGTATTTTCGATACCAGCCCATTCCGCGTTCACGATATCCCTCGGCAATATTTGCCTTTGGATCAAAAGGTTGTTCCACCGCCCAGTCGTGAGGGAGATCCACTTGCTTCCAGGATGAATCATCGTATTCAGGCGATGCGGCACCCGAAGAACTGCCTGCTTTGGCATTGTCGTAGGAAGGTTGATGACCGGTAATCACAGGGAACGGAATGTCTCCCTCGTGGAACATCCAGCCCCGATCAAGCAAGAGTCGTTCGCGTGCTGCGGAAGGAGAGGGAGACTCACTTGAGCCGGCAAAATCTTGCGACATCGCTGGGACGGCACAAACAAGAAAGAAAATTGAACAGAGCAAAATAGCAGATTGAACGAAATTCGTCCATGCCGATGAATTACGCATAAGGCGAGTCACCTACGGGTTGGACGCGAGGCGAGGGAATCTCTTCGCGACGGGATCCAAAGAATGAATAGGCAGAAATATAGAGGTAGGCAATTAGCGGAATGGCGTAGGCGAATGCCAAACTGTGAAATTCCTCTGAAACCAGACCCATGATCGGGGTCAGGACTGCTCCGCCGATGATTGCCATGACCAGAAAGGAGCCGCCAATTTTCGTGTTTGGGCCGAGTCCTTTGAGCCCCAGCGCAAAAATAGTCGGGAACATCAGCGACATGAAGAAGCTAGTCAGAAAGACGCACCAGATGCCCACCCAACCCGGCAAGAAAACACCGACCGAGACAAGAACGACGTTGGCGATCGCGTATGCACCCATTAAACGGCTAGGAGAAATAAAGCGCATTAGATAGGAGGAAACGAATCGGCCAAGTCCGAATGCGGCAAGAGTGCCGGTAAGAAAATAACCCGCAACTTTTTCCGGTTGGTGGGCATATTCCTGAACGTAGGAAATGAAGTAGCTCCAGGTGCCAACTTGCGCACCGACATAAAAGAATTGGGCGATCACGGCAAGGACGAAGTGACGCTGTGCCAAGAGATGACGGAAGCTACCGCGCTCACCAGAATTCGTTCCATCCTCACTTGTAATCGTTGGAAATTTTGTCCGAAGAATCAGTGCAGCCCAGACTAGGGCGATCACGCCAATTACCAAATAGGGTCTTACAACGCGCAGAGTTTCGGATTGCAAATATGCTTGGTAGGTATGCGAGGCTTGACGTTCCGTAATTTGTTGCGAGCTAAGTTCAACTCCAGAAAAAATAAAAACCGTGCCAACGAGAGCTCCGGTAATGGCCCCCAGCGGATTGAAAGCTTGGGAGAAATTCAGTCGCCTCTCGGAACTATCAGGATCGCCCAGTTGTGCAATGAAGGGATTAGAAGCCGTCTCAAGAAACGAAAGCCCACTGGCAATCACGAAAAGTGCAACGAGGAAAAAACCGTAACTACCGGACAGTGCAGCCGGCCAGAACAAGAAACACCCCATGGCATATAGAAGCAATCCAACGACAAAACCCGATTTGTACCCGACGCGCTTCATCATCAACGCAGCGGGAATCGCCAGAAGGAAGTAACCCATATAGAAAGCGGATTGCACGAGTCCCGCCTGAAAGCGGGAGATCTCAAATGACTTCATGAAGTGGCGAATGAGGACGTCGTTCAAGTTATTGGGGATTCCCCACAGAAAAAAGAGCGCGGTAACCAGTATAAATGGAATCATCTGTGTGGCAGGAAATAAGGAATGGTGTGAAGCAGCGGTGATCGTTTCGGAATTGCTCTCAGTTCGGCGATTTACCATGCTCCATTCCTTCCCTATTGCGCGAAAACGATCTCTGACAAGCTGGGCGCTCAAGCAAGTTGCACCATAATTTTTGCAAATTTGGAAGGGCTCGCACTCCAGGTAGCAAGGGCGCGGGGAGCCTCGTTTAGCGGGATGATCGAGTCTACTGCGGCGTCAACGGGAAACTTCCCGGCCTGGAGCATTTGGATCACTCGCCGAAAATCTTCCGGCAAGGCGTTTCGCGAGCCAAGGATATCGAGCTCTTTCTGAACGAAAAGCTTAGTCTCATACGCGACTGGCTCTTTTGCATAACCAATGTAGACCACACGTCCCGTGAAGGCGACTTCCTCGACGGCGGCACGAAACGTTTGCGGATGACCAACAGCTTCGATTATCACGTCAGGCCCGCGACCATTGGTAAGTTCCAGAAGTTTCTCATGAAACAGAGACTTGCTGGAGTTAACAGTATGAGTGGCGCCGGATTTCTTGGCGATTTCAAGTTTTTCATCTTCCAGATCAACAGCGATTGTAGTTGCGCCGGCAAAATGGGAGGCGGCGATGGCGCCAAGTCCTACTCCACCACAACCGAAAACGGCCACGGTGTCGCTGACGCCGACGCTTCCCCGCGCGACGGCGTGAAACCCAACAGTGAGCGGTTCAACGATGCAAAGCTCCTTAATTGTGAGAGAAGCGGCATAAAGTTTTTCCGGGGGCATACTGATCAGTTCAGTAAGCGCTCCATCCCGTTGCACACCCAACGTTTCATTGAGCGCGCACGCATTCGGTCGACCCCGCAGACACGCGGGGCACTTGCCGCAATTCGTATAGGGCGACATCGTGACATTCAATCCAACGGTAAGCTCGGGGTACGCCAAATTTCCTTCGACAATTGTTGCGGCGACTTCATGTCCTGGGATTCGGGGGAAGTGCACCATCGGATTGCGACCACGGAAGGAGTTCAAGTCGCTGCCGCAAAGACCAACCATGCGCACACGGAGAAGAACTTTCGCAGAATCAGATTTCGGCTCGGGAACATCTTCGATTGCAGCTTCTCCGGGCTTCTTGATGACTAGTGCCTTCATTGCCTTCGAAATTTGCCTTTCAATTTAAGGAATCCTCTCTGGCAACGCCAGCGAGAATCATTCCCTGCTCAGAAATAAAAAAGGCCGGACGAAAGTCCCTGGCGAGAGTTCCCTAGCCTCACCAAGCCACCCAAATTCGATTTTGTCATAACGCCAGAGGGGATGGTGAGAATCAATTCGACAGTCATTGCTCTTTAGCCTTCCGGAGGGCCAATCGGTTCGCCTTCACTTCCCCCGGCGTGGCCATGCCTACCAACGTGCAGAGACAGAAGGATGATCGATACAAAATCGAATAGTCTTTTTGCGGAAAAATCGAACTCGTCCAGCCATAACGACCAACCTTGGTAGCCAGATTATTTTGTCGTGCTTTCCGACGAGGGCTCCGCCCAGCCGCACGGGCGTCTGACTGCTCCAAGTGTCACGCTTGCTCTTGCGTTCTCAAATTCCATGAAGAGTCCACGAATCAACTGGCTTCCCTGTTCGCAATTCGCATCTTCCCACCGCATTGGCCAGAAAAAAGAACGCTATAGTGAAACGTCGCGCTTCCAGGGAATAAAATCTTCTTGCACGTTCCGCTCTGCTTTCGTACGAATTTCGCCTGAGGCTATGCGGAGAATCAGGTCCAAAAGCTTCTCACCGGTTTCTTCAATCGTCTTTTCGCCGCGGATCACCGCACCGGCATCAAAGTCGATAATGTCGTGCATGCGCCCCGCTAGTTCACTGTTGCTTGAGATCTTCACTACGGGCGAGATTGGATTTCCGGTGGGCGTGCCCAGGCCTGTCGTGAACAGCACGATGCTCGCTCCCGCCCCCACTTGCGCGGTTACCGATTCTACGTCATTCCCCGGCGTGCATTGTAAATTCAAACCACTCTTGGTCGCATATTCAGGATAATCCAGGACATCTTGAACCGGCGAAGCCCCTCCCTTTCGTGCGGCCCCGGCGGATTTCATGGCGTCGGTGATCAACCCATCCCGGATATTTCCCGGGCTGGGATTCATATCAAATCCGGAGCCCACCGCTTTGGCTCTCGCGGCATAGGTTCTCATCAATTCCGTAAACTTGGTTGCCGTTTCCTCAGAAACACATCGGTCAACCAGGTTCTGTTCGGCACCGCAAAGTTCCGGAAACTCGCTCAAGATCGTTTTGCCACCCAGGGTCGCCATCAGATCCGAAACGTGCCCTACGGCCGGATTCGCGCTCAAACCCGAAAATCCGTCAGAACCTCCGCATTTCAATCCGACCGTCAATTTTGAGATTGGTGCCGCGGATCGTTCGCACTTGTTTGCATGGGCCAACTCTAGAAATGTCTCCTTGATTGCCAGGGCAAGCATGGATGATTCCACGTTGCTGTGTTGCTGGTCGAAAACGAGAAGCGGCTTCACAGAGTGACCACTTCGCTTCTTCATTTCCTTCTGCAGAATCGAAATTTCGGCGTTCTGGCATCCCAGGCTCAAGATTGTCGCTCCCGCGACGTTTGGATGAGAAATATATCCGGCAAGCAGGCCGCAAAGCGATTGAGCATCCGCGCGCGTGCCCCCGCATCCCATTTCGTGGGTGAGGAATTTCACTCCGTCGAGATTGGAGAATAGCCGCGCGCTTCTGTCACTGCTCGTCATCTCTGAAAAGTGCTGGCCCTTACAATTCTCCAACCCACCTGTTCTATATGCGTTCGCAAGCAGGGCAACATACTTTCTATACGTATCCGTCGCGGTATCGCCTAACTCCTCGGCAAAGGCGCGGCGCATCGCAAGAATATTATTGTTTTCGCAAAACACCAGCGGAACCACCAGCCAGTAATTGCGCGTGCCGACCTGGCCATCCGCCCGGTGAAATCCCTGAAACGTACGATCTTTCCATCTCGAGTTGTCCGGTTCCTGCCACTCATATCGGTGAATTCTTCGTTCAAAGGCAGCGGCTTGGTGTTGCGTGTTTCCGGTGGTGATCGCCCCACCAACCGGAATAGGAGTGACAGCTTCACCGACCACCGTGCCGTACATCGTCAATTTCTCTCCTGTAGCAAATGCCTTCAGTGCGAACTTATGCTTTGCCGCCACATTTGTAGCCAGCACATAGTTTTGTCCCCCCAATACAATCTCATCCCCGGCTTTCAAATCCTGGAGCGCCACGCCAACATCATCCTGGGGGGAAATCTTCAGGGCTTTGCGTTGAAACACTCTTAGCTCAATCATGGCTTCGATTTTTACGACTGCATCCGCAAAGAACTGTACAGCGCGATTGTCCGACGGATGTCAGCTTCACTACTTCGTTGCGGCGAAAAGCACGTACGGCCACTTTGGGGAGTGCGTCCGCCCGGATGGCTAGAGGAAATAGGAGGTGGCGACGTAAGTGCTTGATAAAGTGGAGCGGCCTATCGGAATCGAACCGACACCTGAACCTTGGCAAGGTTCCGTACTACCACTATACTAAGGCCGCGGAACAACCTTCATTTTATAACACGCCCGCTCAAAAATCCGCAAATTCCAGAACAAGGTTTGTCTTCATCGCCCAGCGCTCTAGGAGACTTGCGTAACCCGGGCCGATTTCACTACGGGTGAACGGCGCTGGCGCTCGGCAAAGCGCGTGGCCTTGTCCTTGTCGGTGTACACTCGTCCGAAGCTCTCCCCGTCTGCATAATTTACAGTCACTAGAAAGTGATGGTGGCGCCGGCGACGGTCTTTGCCGAACTGCGACTTCTCATCGCGCACCGATTTCTTGGGAGATTTTATCGACGATTTTGCCACGGTTGAGGGGCCTCAGTATTCGGAACATTTTGAATCTGCACTATGTCAAGAATTGCAACGTAGCGCAAGTAGCTTACAAGTTAGTAACGGGTCTCAGATAAGTATAGCGAGCAGAGTGCCAGGAGACGAAGTCGCCAGAAAACTATCGAGGCGGCAAATGCCCGGAGGACGCGATCGAATTGTTTGTGCGCGAGGACCGGAAATCTGAGCCGGCAAAAGTTGTAACACTGCCGTAAACAATCCCCTCCAACGGTCAAATTCGCCTATTCAAGACATTGATGAGGCCAGAGCGTTTTTTGAATAGATGCAGGTTGTTTCCATGAAACATTCCGCGAGATATTGCGTCTTATAGAGTGAGGATCAGATATGCTGGTTGTGAGAGCCAAGGAATCAAAAATGTTCAATTTACAGAAATTACCACCGATCGTCGAGGACCTTCGCCAACACACGCCGGAGCAACTCATGGAGCTGCGCCTACTTCTGGATACCGGAGTGAAGGGCCGTGAAGATGCTCGCCGTCCCGGCTTTTATGAGCTGGACGGAGTGCAAAGTGTTTACTATGTTTTCCGCTATCCCTCCGGCCACAAGGTATTGCTTGTTGCCGCGTGGGACCGGCAAAGCGATCCCGTTGCCGAAATGGTTGCCTGCGCTTGCCCCGCTGCCTGAACTTCCAGACGAGCTCGAACCCCTAATCACTTTTTGTCGAGTTTCAATGACAGCGAATTAATGCAATAGCGTAAACCTGTAGGTCCCGGGCCGTCTTTGAAAACGTGCCCTAGGTGCGCATCGCACCGACTACATAACACTTCCGTCCGCAGCATCCCGTGTGAATGATCTAGCTGTTCCTCTATTGCGGCAGCCTCTCTAGGGGAGCTAAAACTCGGCCAGCCGCACCCAGAGGGAAACTTGGCATCGGAGGCGAACAGCGGCTGGCCACAGCATACGCATTTGTAGGTGCCGGGCGTTTCGGTGGATTCATACTCCCCCGTAAACGGCGGCTCGGTGCCCTTTTGCCGAGTTACGTGGTACTGATTCGGTGTAAGTTGTTTCTTCCATTCGGCTTCTGACTTTTGCACTTTTTCAACCATTGGTTTCCGCTCCCATTCGCTTTGATGCTCCATAGTCAATACCCGATTCAGCGCACCTGTATTGACCTTTGCCCGGCTTGGTCCAATGATGTAAGTATCCATAGCCTTAAGGCAAATGCATGGCTGGAACGCCTGAACAGTTCCCCAATAAACGGCGCAGTCGACGCGCGAAAATCGCGAAGCCTCTCCGCGTTCGCCCTTCCGAGCCGCGCGACGAGCACTTTGAAGACATGCCCATCAGCGTCAATGCCTCCAAAGAAGGCATCTATTTCCACACCCGGCGACCCAATTATTACAAGGGCATGCGGGTTTTTGTCACTTTTCCGTTTACTTCAGCCCACGATCCCATGAATTGTGAATACGTGGCCGAAGTGGTTCGCGTGGAAACCCTCGCCAACGCCAGATTTGGCGTGGCTTTGCATCTGCTGATGACCGTGAACATCAATTCGAATGCTAACCCCAGCCGCAACCCGTGAGCGCAAGAATTCAAATACCAGATTGCGCAAATCTGTATTTTCGATTGGCGAACAGTACCCCGTCGTTGTAGTTTTTCAGGCATGATTAGGCGGGCGCATGGCGATCATCGTCTGGGGATTCTGCCGCGCCCGTCTTGGACTGCTTAGAGCTTTTCCTTACCATCAAGCACGGATCAGGCCGCTGGCGCAATCGCTCCAGCGGCTCATTTGTTTTTAGGAGGATTTCGTGAAACTGGCGTTTGAAAAAATGGGCGGGCTCATTCCCGCGGTGATTCAAGATAATCGCAGCAACCAAGTGCTGATGCTTGGTTTCGTCAGTGAGGACTCACTGGCTCTTTCACAGAAAACCGGTGAAGTTCATTTTTTCAGCCGCTCTCGCAATAAATTGTGGAAGAAGGGCGAAACCAGTGGTCACGTGCTCAAAGTAGCTGAGATTCGGGTGGATTGCGATGCGGATGCCCTGCTGCTGCGCGTAGAAGCTCTGGGCCCGGGAGTTTGCCACGAGGGGTATCTCAGCTGTTTCTTCCGGGAGCTGCTACCGGATGGTTCTGCCCGCGTGATTGCGAAGAGCACTTTCCTCCCTGACGCGGTTTACAAAAACAAGGGGGGCGAATGAGCCTGCTAAAACTTGGTATTCCGAAAGGCAGTTTGCAGGATGCCACCATCGATCTTCTCGCACGCGCTGGCTGGAAAGTTTCGTTAAGTTCCCGAAGCTACGTGCCCGCTATCGACGATCCGGAGATAGAATGCCTTCTCGTTCGCGCGCAAGAAATGGCGCGCTACGTGGAATCAGGCGCACTCGATGCCGGAATTACGGGGCACGATTGGGTGGTGGAAACGCGCGCAAACGTCGTGGAGTTGGCCGAACTTATTTATGCCAAGCAGCGGCTGGCACGCGTCCGATGGGTGCTGGCGGTGCCGGAAGATTCGGTGATCCGCGAACCGCGCGATCTCGAGGGTAAGATCATCGCCACGGAAGTTGTAAGCATTACTGAGGAATATCTGGCGCGCCACGGCGTGAAAGGTCGTGTGGAATTTTCCTGGGGAGCCACCGAAGTGAAAGTACCGCAACTGGCCGATGCCATCGTCGAAGTTACCGAAACCGGCTCTTCTTTGCGGGCCAATCGCTTGCGCATCCTGGATACTGTGTTGGAATCCTCCACGGTCTTCATCATGAACCCCCTAGCAGCGCAAGATCGAACCAAACGCGAAAAGGCGGAAAATATTGTGCTCATGCTACAAGGAGCAATAGCCGCGGCGACGAAAGTAGGGTTAATGCTGAACGTAAAACGTGAAGATCTCGCGACAGTTCTGAGCGTATTACCTGCTCTGAAAAATCCAACCGTTTCCGCGCTGAGCGACTCAGATTGGGTGGCGGTGAATACTATCGTGGAAGAAGCTGTGGTGCGCCAAATTTTGCCCAAACTGAAAGCCGCAAGAGCGCAGGGGATAGTGGAATACCCTTTAAACAAGATCGTTCTATGATCAAAATCCTGAAACTAACCGCCGCGACCGAAATCGCACTGTTTAAAGCGCGTGAGAGCGAGGACCGCGTAGCCTTCGCCGTCGCTTCCCGGATTGTGGCGGATGTTCGACGTCGTGGTGATGCCGCCGTCGAAGCTTGGACCAAAAAATTAGACAAGAGGGAACTCTCCCGAACCGGACTTTGGATGACGCGACGCGAATTTGCTGTTGCGGAAAAGAATGTAAGTTCGGAGTTTCGTCACGCGATAAGGCACGCGGCGACAAATATACGGCGTGTAGCGGAGAAGCAGAAGCCTCGCGATTGGACGGTGCATGCAGAACGTGGCGTCAGAATTCAGGAGATGATTCGCCCCCTGGAATCGATCGGTTGCTACATTCCTGG
>Ga0074046_10000950_pt1 | contig 26861 bp, 31 predicted proteins | sample BogForMeECP23OM3_FD_94441 | JGI IMG/M metagenome (GOLD analysis project Ga0074046, IMG submission 94441) | Bog forest soil microbial communities from Calvert Island, British Columbia, Canada - Bog Forest MetaG ECP23OM3 | ecosystem: Environmental > Terrestrial > Soil > Wetlands ...
CAATATCGAGTGGCCGGTCATTGCGCTTTGTTGGGCTTGGCAGCCGAGGCCGATTTCGCGGACGTGGTCTTCTGTGCTGGCGGGTTGGTGCCTGCCTCCTTCATCACCTGATCGATGAGCTGGTAAAGCTGGGTCCGATCCACCACCTCGACAAACGGCTTTCCGCGCGTGGTATCGCTCACCACATAGATGGTGGGTGTGTGGTCGATGCCCACCCTCTGGCCAATGGCGTAGTCGGCCTTGACCTTCGCGGCCAGCTCTCCGGAAGGGTCCACCACGAAGGGGAACGTGACCTTATTGTCGGCGGCGAAGCGTTCCGTCATGCCGCGCAGGTTCTGTGGCGCAATTTGGGGCTGGTTGGCGAAGATAAACAACCGATAATCGTCACCCAACTTTTTTGACTTGGTGTCGAAATAGCGGGCGTTAACCGCGGCCTCAAACGACCAGTTATGCATGGGCAGAGGGAAATCGTACTGCACCAGCGGGATGTTGTACTTCTTGGCAGCCTCGTGCAATAGCGGTGCAGCGCGGCTGCAGTCGGGACACTGCAGGTCCTCAAATACCAGGATGGCGACCTTCGAGCCCTTCGGCGGTCGCAGCACTGAGGTGTCGCCGCCCCACACCAGGGACGCGTTGACCAGCAAGACCGCGGCTGCGAGGGCGAGGTTCGAGAGCGAGTTTAGTTTCATTCCCAGGGTTCCTTCACGGCACCGGCACGGCCGATGGCCAGCATGAGAGCAATTTCATAGTAAAGGAATTTGGCGAGACAGTCTTGCCCTTCACCGCGCGAATACGCGCCGGTGTGCGAGTAGATACAAAATCATCGCAGCGCAAACTGGCAGTCCGATGAGAGCGCGCCAGTCGTGCGCGAGGGCCGCATTGGCCGCGTCGCCCACAAGGTTCACGCCGAGGATGGCGAGCGCAGTCCAGAGGCCCCACCGTTTACTGCGCCAAAGGCCGGTCGCCGCCGTGACGCAGGCCACGCACACCGCTGCCATTAGCAGCACCGCCCAAACTCCCAATGCAGCGAAACCCTCGCGTGCGCGAGGGTTCAACCTCCAAAGCGTCTCGAGGGGGCTGGCGGGAACCAGAAGCATCAGAGCGGCAAGCCAGCTCATGAGGGCTCCGAAGGTAAAGAACAGACTGAGGGCGGTAATGCCGGGAGGGCGTCTCACTCTGAGGCCTTGGGCCCATTGCGCTGGGCATCGCCAATGGGTCACGTTGGTGGATGAAATAGTCTGCCGTTTGCCACATTTATTTTTTTCACGGTTTTTTAGAATCAATGGTTTGGGAGAAAATTGTGCGCAACTATTGACTGCGTGTGAGTTATACGTATCCATGTCCAGGGTAAGGACTTAGAGGCTCGGAACTGAGGTTGAAGAGGTGCCGAAGTTTGGCAGGTTTGCAATAGCGGCCGTGGTTTGCGTTCAGCCAAGCGATTGGGCGGCGCGGCTGCGTCAGAGACAAGAATCCCCTTCGTCCTCATTTGCGAATTTCATGGAAGAGGAAGGAAGGGGGAGAAGGACGCAGGTCACGGCGCCGTGTGAGAAGGAAGGGTGCGCGATACCCACAATTGCCAACGGAAGGCAATTGTTGGGGCACGCATTATAAAAGGGCGCCCCTTTCGAAGTAGGTTAGGGTTGCTGTGTGAAGCAGTAAACCGAACCTGAGGAAAGGAACACCCGATGGATAGCATCAAGTATATCGGTCTGGATGTCCACCGCGACACCATTTCGGTGACGGTGCTGAACGCTGAGGGCAAGCTGGTGATGCAGTCGGTGATCGCCACTCACGCCAGCGCCATTCTGGATTTTCTGCAAGGACTGCGCGGGACGCTACACGTCACCTTCGAAGAAGGTACGCACTCGGCCTGGCTGTACGATCTGCTGGTGAGACGAGTGGCGCATCTGGTGGTATGCAACCCGCGCCAGAATGCGCTGCTGAAGGCGGGCAGCAAGAGCGATGCGATCGACGCCCGCAAGCTGGCCGAGTTGCTGCGGGCGGGATTGTTGTCGCCGGTCTACCACGGGCAGAACAGCACGGCGGCGGTGAAGCATCTGGGACGCAGTTATGCCGCGCTCACCGAAGACACCACCCGCATCATGGGGCGGCTGAAAGCGCTGTATCGCAGCCAGGCGATAGCCTGTGCCGGCAAGCAGCCCTACGGAGCACGGCATCGAGACGAGTGGCTAATGCAGTTGCGCGAGCGCGGATTACGCCGTCGCGCGGAGGATCTTCGATTCGATGATGGGTTGTGCGGGCCACCCGCCGCGGGGTTGGCCAGTTCACTGGTACGACGCGAAGAAGGTGTTGGGTGCGGCGAGCCAGGCGTTGCGGGTCGAGAACCTCGACGCGCACTTTCTCCAGGTGCGGAGGGCCTTCGGGCCGCCATGGGACAAGGACTACAAGCTGGCAATGGCGGCGGCCATCGTCGCGGGAGATGCGTTTGTGGCGTAAGTGCCGGGACCTGGAGCATGTCTCGCTCGCTTCCGGATTGCGGCTGGATGGAGCACCCGGTCGGGGGTTATAATAGGCGCATAAGCGTTTATCCACTTATCTGCATAGGTGTGAAATGGAAGTAGTACGCTGGAACATCAAAGTGTCAAAAGAAACCGATCTGGCGTTGCGCACGTACCTGGGAGCCCGAGGGATGAAGAAGGGCGACCTCTCGACGTTCATCGAAGAGGCGGTGCGGTGGCGGGTGTTCCATCGTACGATCCAGGACATCAGGGAGCGAAACGCGGGGACCGACCCCGATGAAATCCAGCGCGTCGTGGATGAAGCCGTCCGAGAGGTGCGGGCCGAGCGCCGGAGCAGACGGAAGGCCCGCAAAGCCTGATGCGGATCGTGCTCGATACCAACGTTCTGATCTCGGGATTGATCTCACCGGCGGGCGCGCCAGCCGAGATCTTCAACGCATGGGAAGACGGCCGATTCGATTTGCTCACCTGCACCGAACAAATGGACGAGTTGCGGTCGACGCTGCAAAAACCGCGAATCGCTGAACGCATTCAACCGCACAAGGCGGGGCGGCTGGTGAACCAGATCAGAAAGCTGGCTGAGCTGGTGAAGACGCTGCCGACGGTGAAGCGCTCGCCAGATCCGGAAGACGATTTCCTGCTGGCTTTGTGCGAGGCGGGCGAGGCTGATTACCTCGTGACCGGTGATAAGAGCGGGTTGTTGTCGCTCAAGCGTCACAGGGTGACCCGGATTGTGACGGCTACGGAGTTCGTTGCTCTGTTGGGATAGACGTCGCGGGAGGGTTGGTCAAAAAGAGCTGCCCGGCCAACGGAAGTCCGGATGGGACACCCGGCGGTATTTTCGAAAAGGGGAATGAAAACCCCCGCTCAAGGCCGCTACGCGTCCTTGAACGGGGCACCCAACTGAAGAATTGCTTACCCCGGGCCACCCGTCCACCCTGCTACCCTTCAGACGAACTTTCATCAGCAGATGCTTTCGTACCGTCTTCGCACAGCGTGACGAATGAGGGCAGGAGCTCGCCGATGAGTTTGTAGTTTCTTTCGAACATCATCAAGGCGACGCTCAGATTAAGGGCTCCTGCCTGTGTTATGCTGTTGCGCCCGCGAATGTTCGCACCAAAGTCCGTTTAAACCATTAATTTCCTTGTTTGCGCAGTCAATAAAATTGAGCACGTTAATTGCCGGAGGCAATAAATCCAGATTGTTTCTACTACCCATGACTAACTTCATGAGGTAATCATCGATGTCGCCAGTCGCCTTGGCTCGCAAGGCGACATCTAACCTTGTCAGCAGATACCACAGCGCGGCACTCGTCTCAAGCGCAGCCCGAACAAGCGTAATAGCGGACGCCAGTCTCTCCTCGTTGAGCTGCTCGAAGGCGCTGCGACTCAGCTCAGCGATTCTCCATGCAAGCACTTCGCGGTAAAGCAACGCTTTGAAGGGAAGCTTGGAATGGGGCGAGATCGCAAAGCCGTCGACACGTCGGGGAAGATTGGCTTCTAGGAGCTCAATACGTCCGCGGATTTCGTCCATCACTGTGCGCACATATTCATCTTGTACGGCTTGCCACAATTCTGAGACGGCGGGGTCATCAATATCCAACTTAGCAAGTAATTCCGCCGTCTTCCTTACATAATCGATACAACTGCCGTCCTTTCCCGTGGCGTGCATCACCATTACGGCTTTTGCCTGTGCGGTCACAGGATGCACAAGGCTTCTCCCATGGTAGACGGGCACGGATGCAACAACTTCGACTCCATCTTGCAGACAAATCGTCAAATCCTCAAGTTCGAAGCCCCTACCTTCGCGGTTCGAAAGATGTTCTCTGACGTTGACACCGAGATTGTCAGGGAACTCGAAGGCCATTCCCTTGCACGCCGCGCCTTCCGCTGGTTCCAGATTCAGGGTTGTACACGGGGCCTGCGTGGTTCCCCAATTTCTCGTGGAGGCTTTGTTAAATATGCGTTTGTACCCCTGCAGCACCGCAACACACTTACGAGTACATCCAAACTGCGCCTCCCATCCGTCTCCCATCAGCGAGCCATAGCCAAAATATCCACATGAACATTTCCTGTGCTTCATAAACGGCAGACCGCGGCAAGCGGTCCGCTCACTTCACAAAGATCTGATATCCCCACGGCTTCAACATCACCTTGCTCGATGCGTCGAGGTCTGTCGGTTGGCCGGCGAGGTATTCCGTGTACTTGCCGTGGTGGAGCGTGTCTTTGAAGGTCACGGTCTGCGGTTTGGCGGAGAAGTTGATTACCGCGAAGACCTTGTCCTGATCGTTCTGGCGGACGAAACTGAAGACCGCGTTAGGCGCGCTGTTGGGCACGTCGATCATGCGCGCGCCCCAGTGCGAGTTCCACAGTGCAGTGTTCTTCTTCTTGAGAGCGACTAGTTTGCGGTAGAGGTCGCCGTTGGGATGAGTCCTCCACACGATGGGGTCGCGCTCGAAAAACTTCAAACGCTTGGGGTTGCCGGCCTCCTGCCCGTTGTAGATGAGCGGCATGCCTTCGCCTACGCAGGAGAGCACGATGGCGGTCTCGAGCCCGCGACCGAACTGCTCGAACTCGGTGCCGTCCCAGGCGTTCTTGTCGTGGTTGCTGACGAAGGTCATGCGCATGATGTCGCGCGGATAGAAGCTCTCGTTCCACGAGTAATAGCTGCGCAGGCCGCCGAGGTCATGCTTGCGGCCGGTAGTGAGCTCGCGCACGGCGTCGTACCAGGTCCACGCGTAGGTCATGTCGAAGGCCTCGGCGTGCATGTCGCGCGACTCCCACTCGGCCAGCATGAAGACCGGCTTGATGGCGTCGAGCTCTTTGCGGGCGTTGTTCCAGAAGTCGATGGGCACGAAGCCGGCGACGTCGCAGCGGTAGCCGTCGATGTCGGCCTCTTTCACCCAGTACTTGAGCGCGTCAGTCATATACTTGCGCAACCCTGGATGGCTGTAGTCGAGGTCGATGATGTCGGCCCAGTCCGTCCACGCCGTGGGCCGGAAGTCGCCTCTCCAGTTGCGCGCGTACCACTCGGGATGCTCGGTGACCAGCGCGTTGTCCCACGCTGTGTGATTGGCCACCCAGTCGACGATGACGTACATGCCCTGCTGGTGGGCGGCGGCGACAAAGTGCTTGAGGTCGTCGAGGGTGCCGAATTCGGGATTGACCTTGAGGTAGTCCTGCACGGCGTAGGGGCTGCCCAGCCTGCCTTTGCGGTTCTTCACACCGATGGGGTTGATCGGCATGAGCCAGAGGATCTCGACGCCCAGATCCTTGAGGCGAGGCAGTTGCTGCTCGGCGGCGCGGAAGGTGCCTTCGGGCGTGAACTGGCGGGTGTTGATCTGGTAGATGGAGGCGTTCTTACTCCACTCCGGATGTTTGAGCTTGACGTAAGGCACGGGCTGATAGGGATCAGGCTTGGCCGGCGCGGGCTCGGGTGGCTTCGCGCAACCTACAAGAAGGATAAAGAAAATGAGGGACGCGGTCGAGAGTGAGGCGCGCTGCTTCCCACCCTGTCCGCGATAACCGCGGACAAGGGTGGGGCACCCGCTCCAGTTATTGTGTGGCTGGGCCATGAATTGTACCGGCGACGATGATAGCAGGGGGGCAGTTTCGAGTTTCAAGAAAAAGGCAAAACCAGCCGCGGATTTACACGGATGACACGGATAGGGCTGAATTCAAGAGTGGCCGGCTCTATCAATTGAAAGACCGCGTTAACGCCGGGCTGAAGCGCGGCACTACCCTCAGCAGAAACGATTACAGCATTTCCTACAATGCTCTAGACTGTGCCCTTTCGAAACGTGGCCGGAAGCAAGTTTTTCAGCACACACTATAGCACGTCGATGATGAGGAAGGTGATGTCGTCCTGTTGCGGCGTGGAAGGGGGCTGCCAGGCGCGGACTTCCGACAGCAGAAGCAAGGACAGCTCGGCAGCGGGACGCGTTTCGTTGGTGCGGAGGATCTGCTCTACCTTGTGATCCCCGAAGGACTCACCCGCAGCGTTTTCGGGCTCGCTTAATCCGTCGGTGTAAAGCAGGAAGCGGTCGCCGGAAGAGAAAGGGATTTCGCGAACGGGATAATCTGCGTCGAAGGGCGCGCCGAACAGCGAACCGTTGCTCTCGATGCGGGCGAGTTTGCTGCACGCTGTACACCAGCAGAACATTGGCGGATGTCCGGCGGCGGAGTAGCGTGCGGTGCGAGTTTCGGTGTCGATCCAGAGGTAAGCGACGGAGACGAACTGCCCTTGCAGCTGCGCCGAGAGAATGTCTCGGAGGCGACGTAGCAACTCCGACGGATGGCTGGCGAAGCAGACGACCGATTGCGCCGCCACCTTGATCATGGAAGCGATGAGTGCGGCGGGCACGCCGTGGCCGGAGACGTCAGCGATGAGAAAGCCGGCGCGGTGGTCGTCGACGGCGAGGAATTCGTAGAAGTCGCCGGCGACGGCGGTCATGGGTTCATATACCGCAGCGATGCGCAGGTTGCGCAGGTTGGGAGTACTGGTGGGCAGGATGGAGAACTGCAGCTGGCGGGCGATGGCGAGCTCGTTCTCGATGGACGAGAGGCGGCGCTCGCTGGCGTAAACCTGCCGCATGGCGACGTAGCCCAGGGACGCGAGGAAGACGAAGAAGCCGATGTCGTCCCAGATGCTGTCGGGGTGGTAGCCGAGAGGGTGGAGAATGTTGGTCAAGAGGGCCTCGGCACCAAAAACGATGGAGCCGGCCAGCATGACGCGGCGATCTTTCACGACGACATATTGCCGGCTGAGGCTCGGCACCATAAAGAAGATCAACAAGACGACCAAACCGACAGCGGCGACCAAATTGTTCAGCCGAAGGAGCGAGTACTCTTCGCCGGTGAAGACAAAACGGCCAATGCCGAAGAGGGCGATGAGAAGGGCGGTGAGGGCGAGCAGAGTGGTGAACTGACGCAGCCTGCCGACCGTGAGCTCACGGAAGGTGAGCGCAGCTGCAACTAGCGTCAGGTAAGTGATCAGGGCGTGCGAGTAGGGGACACAGACCTGCATCCAGTGCGGCAGGAGATCGATCAGGAACGAGCAGTCGTTCAGCCGCTGGATGCCGTAGATGGCGCTCCAGACACCAAGGAAGAAGACCGCCCGCACTCCGCCCGCTCGGCGGCGAATCGCGGCGACGACCAGCGCCACGACCCCGATGACGATGAACATCGTGCCCGCGATGAGGTTAACCACTTCGCCGATAAAGCGCGCGTGGGCTTGGGTGTCGAGAGTCATCGGCTGGAGCGAACCGAAAAACCACATTGCTACTGCGAGGTGCTTCATTGCACCGCCAGCACGACGACGGTTGCATCGTCGCGAAACTGACCTCCGCAATAATCGGTGACCGCTTCCATAAGCTTGCGCTGGATATCTTCCGCGCTGCGGCCACCGGACTCCAGCAAAGCCTGCGCTACGCGCTGCTCGCCGAATTCCGTGCCGTGTATATCTTCGGCCTCGGTGACGCCGTCGGTGAAAAGCACGAGGCGGTCACCACTCTCCAACTGCAGCCGATTGTCCCGGTAGGTCCAGTCGGGCAGAACACCGAGGACAGCGCCATCGCCGGAAAGAGTAAGCGTATCGCCGGAGCGCCGCACCAGTAGCGCAGGACAATGGCCGGCATTCTCGTAGGCAAGCGAACGATCGCGCGCATCCACGATGCAATAGAAGAAAGTTATAAACTTCCCGCTGGCTACATTGCCGCACATGAAGGCATTCAGCTTGCTGCAGACGGTGGCGGGACTCGCGTCGGTGGTAGCGAAAGCGCGGAACGCGGCCTGCAAGTTGGCCATGAGCAGAGCGGCCGTGATTCCTTTACCCACCACATCGCCGATGCAAATGGCGAGCCGGTTTTCATCGAGCGCCAGCACATCGTAATAATCGCCGCTGACGGTGCTGGCCGGCTGCCAGGCTCCGGCCACCTCCATGCCGCGCAGCTGCGGGATGGACTTGGGCAGCAACTCTTCCTGGATTTGGCGTGCGCGCGAAAGCTCCTGTTCCTGTTTGCGGACCGCGTTGGATTCGACCTCGAGCGCGGTTTCCAACTGCAGGTTCTTCTCGCGCAGGAGCAGTTGAATGCGCGACACCGCGTACCAGACGGTGCCTACCGTCATGCTGACCAGCATCGAAAAAGGCGCCGCCATGCGCAGCACGCCGAAGTAAGTGGCGCCAGCACCTCTCATCGGGTAAAGCATAGCGGCGGCGATGAGGGTGCCAAGGGAGCTGATGGCCGCCAGCAAGGGGATGTAAACCACCCAATTCCATGGGGGTTTTCGACCCTCATAGATGGGCCCAGCGCTCCCCATCACGAAATTCATCACGTTTCCGATGACCACCGACATGACCAAGACAGGGAGGAATGTCGTCGGTATGCGCAACGCCCACAGCGCCAGGCACACCAGAACGCCGATAAAGACGAAGAATTGCTGGTCGCGCAGCCAATGACCAAGTCGGGGGCCTACCAACTGAGGCAAGCGGATTGGGCGGAAGACACGGAGGGTCCGGTCTCGAAACGCAGTGGGAAACGCATCACTTGGAGCCGATGATTGCCGAGGCACATCTCGAGCATTGCCGACGAAGAGGGCCGGAACAAGGACAGCAATCACCGCCTCCGGTGACGAGCGCTAAACGGGAAACGCACGAAGGGGTTGCAGGCATAGCACTACTGTAGCAACTACGTAAATTCTACCTACTGGCAGTAATTTTCCATAGAAGTTAATGCTCGTCTGATAGCACGCAGTATAGAATCACAGTCACCTTTTGGGGCTGAGGAAACTCCAATAACGTGGCGGTGACAATGCCGCTCAAGTAGCCCCCAGGTGTGGCTATTTCGTCTGCTTGAAAGAAGCCGTATCCACGGTTCTCTTCTCGACCGAATCCGCTGGGAAGTTCGCAGTGCAGCGACATTCGGCTGTTTAGGGCCATTGCATCGCGTTTGTTTTTGATAACCAACAAACATCCCATGGACCGCGCGGGTCCGAAGTTCTTTTCGACTCTGGAGGATTGACAATGCTACGTAGACTTCAGCACGCCCAGCTGGCAGTCGTCGTGTGCCTGGCCCTGGCTTCCGTCGCCTGGGCGGCTCCGGTCAGCTATAGCTTTTTATCAGTGGCCAGCCCCGGCGACCCAGCTTTCACGCAACTGCTGGGGATCAACAATTCCAGCACAATCGCTGGGTATTACGGCGACGGGACGGCCATTGCCAACCATGGATTCACGCTCGTTCTGCCCAACAGTTTCACTCCCGAAAACTTCCCGGGTGCTACTCAAACGCAGGTAATCGGCATCAACAACACTGGCTGGACTGCCGGGTTTTATGTCGATTCTGCAACGCCGGCCGTGACGCACGGCTTCACCTTCAACGGAACCAGCTTCGCTACGGTGGATGCGCCGGGCACGGCGTTTAACCAGCTTCTGGGCATCAATGACGGCCTCACGGCGGTAGGATATTCCTCTCTCGATCCCGCCGGCATGACGCTGCAGAGGTCGTACATGGTGTTGGGAACAACCTTCACCTATCTCGATGGCTTCCTGCCCTCGGGTGTAATGAACAACCAGGCGGTGGGGATTAACGGCGCCGGAATCGTCGTCGGGTTCTACCAGGATTCCATGGGCGTATTCCATGGGTATATATTCAACGGTATCTCAGCGTCGCCGCTCGACTTCCTGGGGGGAATGGGTACCCAGGCGTTCGGCATCAATAACCACGGCGAGATTGTAGGTGATTACACCGACTCGATGGGGGTTATGCACGGGTTCACCTATGTGGGCGGCGTCTTTCAGACGGTTGACGTTCCGGGATCCACTCCTGGTTCCACCGTTATCAACGGCATCAACGACCAGGGACAATTGGTGGGGTTCTACGTCCCCAATAACACCGACAACACGGTCGGCTTTGTCGCCACCCCAGTACCGGAACCCGGCAGCCTGCTGCTTCTGGGCTCAGGCATGTTGGTAGGCCTGGGACTAGTCCGTCGCAAGCTAGTGCGGTAATTCGTGCTTGTCGTCCGCTGGACGAGTCTTGGTTCCCCACTCGGGTTGTCGCCTCCTGAGTGGGGAATTTCAATGTGTGGGGAGACGTGTCCCAACACAAACCTACTCTCCGGCCTTGGCGGCCAGCGTTCCCACAATGGCAATGTTCTGCAGCAGATTGGGCGGCACACCGTGACGCTGCTGCAGATACTCCGGACTGTTGTAAGAAAGCCAGACCTTTCCCTGGGGGTCTTCCCACACCAGGATTTTCAATGGCAGGTCGATGGCGATGCTGGGAGCCGCCAGCATCAGCGGAGTGCCCGCCTTAGGACTGCCGAAGATCAGCAGCTTGGTGGGACGCATCTTCGTCCCCGCTTTTTCGGCTTCGCCGCTGTGATCGACCAGCGCAAACACAGTGACACCCTTGGATTGCAGAATGCCTGTTAGCTTGTCTACGGTTTGATCGACCGAGTGATTGCTCGCCAGGGTGACGATGCCGTTGTTGGTCACGCTTGTGTTCGCCGCACTTGCCATAGTGGTCTCCCGTCTGATTTCAGAATGAGAACTGGTTGAATTGCGAACGGAGAGCAGGTAGATCGCCATGGCGATTCCTACCAGCCCGAGGAATACGGCGATCGCGACGGCCTGCGCGACCGAGCGAGTGCTAGCGTCATCGCCCCGGTTGAGCTCGCCCACCATTCGGATATGGCGGAAGGCGGAAGCGAGATTCACGATGACTCCCGCGGCGATGAGGGCGGTCCCGAACCAAAGCGACAAACCAAACGATTTTTCGGTAGGCGTGTGCTGGATGGCGGCGAGTTGTTGCAGAAAGAGTCCGAAGCGGGCCACGACGAAACCGAACCCCATGAGCGCAAGGCCGGTGCGAACCCAGGCTAGCAGTGTCCGCTCGGCCGCGAGATAGTCGGCCACTGCGGCCTTGTGACTGGTTGGTGGGCTGTCCATGCGCGTTATCTCCCGGGCGAAGCTTTAGGATGAGTTCGCGGATGCCAAGGACTCAAGATTAGGGCGTCAACCAAGGGAGAACGGAGTACGCGTCTCTGCAGGTGTAAGCTTACAAGGAATCTCTGCGCTGCCTACGGCACTCCCACGTTGTGGGATATGGTTTCTTCCGCGCTAAAGAGTCGAAAGAATTGTTACGTTCTGGTTGCGAGGGCAAGTCGTGCCCATCCAATCGAACAGTGGCCGCAGGTCATCCCAGCCATTCAAAGGCCAGGCCGGTGCGCTTGCGCAGGGCGGCAAAGTGTTCGTCGGTTGCGCAACCCAGCAGACAGTCCTGACCGCCGAGATCGAGGCAAATGTAGCGGCGATCGGTCTGCTGCGCATCGAGCAGCGCGGCGAAGCGGCTGAGAATCATGGGATCGATCCAGCGCTCCTCGATTTTGGCGGGCCAGCGGAATTCCTCGCCGCGCAGCATGAATGTCAGCCATGCGACGCCACGGCGCAAGTCGAATTCGTCGTGCACTGACTCGATGGGCAAGGCATCGGCGGCGAGCGCGGCCATGCGATGCGCGACAGTCGCATAGTCGCCGCCGCGCGCGGCGCACTCGGCGCGCATGTGCCACACATTGTCAGACATCGGGAGGTGCGGCGGCTCGGAAGAGTCAGAGCCCAGTACCGTCAGCAGTAGCTTGAAGGGTGAAGTTTCATAGTCGCGATCGCTGTGGAGCACCACCAGTTCAGCGGGTCCCACACCCTCGCGGGGCGCAATGCCGCATCCGGCCAGCGCGTCGAGCTGGGCGTAGAGCGTCATGTTGCGGTTCATCAGGCGGCGCAGGAGAGACATCCGGAACTCCCAGGACGACGATACACCGGGGTAGGATTCCACCGAAAAGCGACGACAACATCCCAAGCGAGAAAAGGCAGATTGTGGGGGCATCCGGCGACCACAGAGTGCTGCCAGCGGAAGAATGCCCAACGCATCGCTTGTGCGAACCTCTCGTTAGAAGTTTGAGCTGCTGTGCGACACAGCGATCAGAAGCGTTCGACAATCTGACATTGCCCACTGGCACCCTGCAGCGCTGGCGGGTGTACACTTTCCGCGTATGGAGAAGGCGCAAATTGCGACACGTGTGGTGCGGGACGGCGACGCTCCCGGAGCGGGCACGCTCTACCTGGTGGGCACGCCTATCGGCAACCTGGAAGACATTACGCTGCGGGCGCTGCGCATCCTGAAGGAAGTGGACCTCATCGCCTGCGAGGACACTCGTCATACGATGCAGTTGCTTGACCACTACGGCATCGAGAAGATGACCGTCAGCTACCACGAGCACAACGAGCTGACGCGCGCCGCCGAGCTGATCGTGCACCTCGAACAGGGTGACAACATTGCCATGGTCAGCGACGCGGGCATGCCGGGCGTGAGCGATCCGGGCTACCGGCTGATTGCGCTGGCCGTGCGCCATCATATTAAGGTTGTGCCGGTGCCCGGTGCTTCGGCATTCCTCTCGGCGCTGGTGGCCAGCGGCTTGCCCACCGACTCGTTCCGCTTCAGCGGGTTTTTGCCCGCGAAAGAAGGCGCGCGCCGAACTCTGCTGGAGGCGATTCGCCAGTCGCCGCGTACGCAGATTTTCTACGAGGCCCCACACCGCATAGTTGAAGCGCTGCGAGACGTCGTCGAATTGCTGGGTCCGGACCGCCACATCGTGGTGGCGCGCGAGGTCACCAAGTTGCACGAGGAATTCCTGCGCGGACGCGCCGAAGACGTGCTCGCCACGCTGCAGAAACGCGGCGAGGTGAAGGGCGAGATCACGCTGCTGATCGGCAAGCCTGATGGAACAGAGCATCCGCAGCCAAATGGAAAGACCGTCGCTGCACGGGTGCGCGAGTTGATGAGCAGCGATTCGCTCGACGAGAAAACCGCATTGAAGCAGGCGGCCAAAGAGTTCGGCGTCTCGAAAAGTGAGGCCTATCGCGAGCTGCAACGGGTGAAGTAGCAAGTAGCAATTAGCGGCGAACGAACGGCGCTGCCAATAGATTCGAACGCGCGAATGATTGGACGCATGTTTTACTGGCCGCAATTGGAAAACTGCGAAACGTGTAGGCATCCGACAGTCCCACCCTTTCCCAATCCCAGGAAAATGACGGAAACCCGACGAGTGTGGTCCGACAATCCGATCACGGTTCGATCATCGGAATCAACGCCATCAATTGCAGGTCGATCATCAACTGAACCCGGCGATCGAGTTGGTAGAACAGCGCTTCGTTCTTGGGGGTCAGCACCGTGCGGAAGATGGGCACATACTTCAGCCGCAGTGCGGCCACTGACTGATCCACGCTCACCCATTGGTTCACCGAACTCTCCGCCTCCGCATCGGTCAGCGCGCCACCCGTCTGGACGAATTGCTTGATCAGCGCGTACTTCTTGTTGTTGTTGGCGACCAACTCCGAAATATATTGGTCATAGACCGGCCAGAACTTCTCCGCTTCAGCCGGGGTCAGCTTCATGTTGGCTGCGATGAGCTGCTTGCGCTGGGCACGAATGTCTTCGCGCAGCATTTGGATATCTTTATCCGAAATTGGACGCACGTCGTCGGACTGTGCCGGGTTGGTGGCAGTGGGTGCGGACGTATCTTTCCCTTGATCTTTGCCTTGGTCCTGGGCAGCAACATCCGTATGAGGCAGTCCCAGAGTGGTTGCGATCAATGCGACAACAAAAAGTTTGCGCGCGAGTTTAGACATGAGTACTCCTTGGCACACGCGGCGACTTCACACTCTCACGGACTGTGCCATCCGTTGCTATAGGTTTGGTTCACGATGGCGTCGAGCGAATCAGAAGTGTCAAGCATTGTACGACAACTCAGAAACTTATTTACTGGCCAGCCGTGGCCTGCGGCAGGAAGCGGCGGAAGAAGCTGTCGCTCTTCCATTGCGGAGCCTGCGGGGCATCGGCAACCTTCATGGCCAGAGCCTCCATCACATCCTCGTACTTGCCAGCGGCCGCAAGATCAACCGGTTGATTGATGTCATCCGACGGCGCGTGATAGCGCTCGGTCAGCCACTGCTTATGGATCGCGGCTTCCGGCGAGCCCTTGACGAAGCCGACGGACATCGAGAGCGAAGGGATCCCCTGCCGGATGAAGCTGTACTGGTCGCTGCGAACGAAGGCATTGCGCAACGGCTCGGGATCGGCTTGTACTTGGACGCCCAGCTGCGTTGCGACTTCGCGCGCATCGTCGCCCAGGTCGGACTCGGCCAGCCCCTGCACGGTCAAAATCTTCAGCGGGATAATTGGCAGAAACATGTCGGTATTGAGGTCGGCAATGATGGAGGCCTTGGGCACCGTGGGATGCGCGGCGAAGTACTTCGATCCCAGCAGGCCTTTCTCTTCGGCCGTGACAAACAAAAACAGCAGCGAGCGTTTGGGACTGGCCTTCGACGTGTGCATGGCGGCGGCCAGATCGAGCAGCATGGCCGAGCCCGAGCCGTTGTCCATCGCGCCGTTGTAAATCTTGTCGCCGTTGATGGGTTCGCCGATGCCGAGATGGTCGAGGTGGGCCGACAGCACAACATACTCGTCCTTCAACTTCGCATCGCTGCCCGGCAGCTTGGCCACGATGTTGGCCGACTCAACGTTCTTGGTAATCACTTTGGCCTTCGCCTGGATGCCGACCGTCAGCGGGAAGCGCGGCAGCGGCTTGCGGTCTTTGCCAAGGGCTGCGATCTCCACGAAGGTGTGACCCGAACCCGCAAACAATTTTTCCGCGTCGGCGGGATTGAACGTCACCGCGAAGTGAATGCTCTTGGTGTCGTCGAGGCTGGGATCGGCCAGCACCATGCTGGGACGGGTGCGCGCCAGTTTCATTCGGTCCCAGGGAATGTCCATCGATGCCGGGTTGGGAATGCTGATGAATCCGATGGCACCCACGGCCTGCAACGTGCGGGCGCGCTCGCCGGTTGATTGATAATGCGAAGCCAGCGCGGTAGGCACGTCGGCCGGCGATCCGGAGAGAAACACCACCACCTTGCCTTTTACGTCGAGCTCCGCGAAATCGTCATAGTTCTTCTCCGGGACCTTTAGTCCATATCCGACGAAGACCAGAGGAGCGTCCACCGCGGGCGCAAGGTTGGCGCGCGTGCTGAACATCGCATCTTCGCCTAGCACCAGCGGCTCGGCCTTGCCGCCGTTGACCAATGTGAGGGTCGATCCCGATTCGTCAATCTGGCGGCTGATGAATTGCACTGGCTGGTAAAAGCCCTGCGTGCCCGCAGGTTCGAGGCCGCTCTTCTTCAGTTGCTCGACGACGTAGGCAGAAGCCTTGCGTAACCCGTCACTGCCGGTCTCGCGGCCTTCCATTTCGTCGGAGGCCAGCACCTTCACGTAATCCCACCAGCTCTGGCCGTTGAAGTTTGCTGGGGTTGAACTCTGCGCAACCAGGGGCGTCGCGAGGGCAATGGAAGCGAGTGTGAGAGCGAGAAGCGAGCGCTTTAGCATGAATGTTCCCTCTGAAACAGATTGGGGCCGAGTCTCGCTTATAGCGGGATTCGATGTCGCAAGTCAAACGACGAGCCCGGAGTTCATTTTCCCGGAGCAAACGTCATCGCCGCGGTGTCAATGGTGACAGCGGAAGGGAGCGGCGAAAATGTTCGAAGACAGCTTGTTCGACTCGGGCGGAGCTACGCGCCAACGCAAGACGTGGCCCAAGTTGGTTTCGTTGGGCGTCGAACTTTGTGCGATCGGGGTGCTGGTATTGTTGCCGATGATTTACACCCAGGCGCTGCCCAAGCAGCAACTCATGAGCTTCCTGGAAGCGCCTTCGCCACCGCCGGGAACCGCACCTGTGCAAGCGGTGCACAGCCAGCCACGCGCGTCGCGGGAATCTCGCGAACTGAATGACGGCGTTCTCCGCGCGCCCAACTATATTCCGCGCACCACGTCGATGGTGCACGATGAACCGGCAAGCGAAGGCCCGCCGAGTATGGACGGGCTCGTGCCAGGCGGCATTCCCGGAGGCGTGCCGAATGCCGTGCTGGCGGAGATGGCGCGGGCGGTGCCGCCTGCAATAACGAAACCTACGCCGCCACAGAAGCTGCGAGTTTCGTCGGGAGTGGCGGCAGGTATGCTCGTGCTGCAGATCAGCCGCAATATCCGCGGCTGGCGATGCAGGCACGCATACAGGGCACGGTGGTGCTGCAGGCGGTGATCGGCAAGGACGGTACGGTGCGCGATTTGCGCGTGTTAAGCGGGCATCCCTTGCTGGCGCCGCCGGCGATGGAGGCCGTGAAGCAATGGAGGTATCGTCCCTACCTGCTGAACAACGAGCCGGTCGAAGTGGACACGCAGATCAACGTAAACTTCACGCTGGGTGGCGGGTAAGAAGCGCCGTCTTTACACGCACAGGTTTCGGACGCTGTGGCGCCTCGTTCCCACCCTTTCCCGAGGGCTAACGCAAGTCAGGAAAAGCCGGTAGGTTGGCCCGCAGATTTCGGGAGAACAGGAAGGACGGCTCGGTCGAACCCAGAACGGTTAGTCGTTATCCTCTTCAGCGCGCTTGAGGCGACGGGACTCGGCCAGCAGAGCCATAGAGTGGGTCAAGTTCTGCAGGGTGACGATGCCGACCAGGCGTCCGGTGTCGACGACGGGAATCATGCTCAAGCCTCGGCCGTGGAGCTTGCGGAAGGCGTCGGCGAGGGAATCGTTGCGTTTCGCAACTTCGAAACCTCGCACCATGGCTGGCTGCACATAGCCATTTCCGTCGCGGCGCAGGGCCTCGACAATGCGCGACTTGTTGATAACGCCCACCATCTCCATGCCACGCACGACGGGAAAGTCGTCCTGCAGGGTGTGTACGGCTTTGCTGAGCGCGTCTTCCAGCGTGTCGGCAGGCGAAAGGATGGAGAAGTGGGTGAGCATCACGTCTTCCATGCGCACAGACTCGAGAACCGACTGGAAGACCACGGAGCGGTCCTCCATTTGCGCGCCCAAGAAGAGGAAGAACCCGATGAGCACCAGCCACACGTTCCACACCAGGCCGATCATCATGAGCAGCATAGCGAAGACCTGGCCGATGGTGACGGCACGACGGGTGGCTTGCACGTAGTCCATGCGCTCGGCCAGCAGCGCGCGCAGGATGCGGCCACCGTCCATGGGATAGGCGGGCAGCAGGTTGAAGGCGCCGAGAAACAGGTTTCCCCAGAACAGGCTGCGCGGCAGGTTGGTGGCATGCACATAGGGCTGCGACCAGAGCTTGACTTGCGGTGCGAAGGTTAGGATGACAGCGCCCGCGATGGCCGCGATGATGAGGTTGAGCAGCGGTCCGGCGACGGCTATGCGAATGTCGCGCGCGGGATCGGGCTTGCTGGCCCCGGGGTCTTCCATGAGGGTGACGCCGCCGATGGGCAGCAGGATGATCGAGCGCACGGTGATGCCGCTGCGCCGGGCGACGACCGCGTGCGCCAGCTCGTGCAGCACCACACAGCCGAAGATGATGACGACCAGAGCCAGTCCCCGGCCCGGGCCGGTGACGCCCATGGTCAGCGATTCGGAGAACCAGACGAAGCCAAGTAGAAAGAGAAACGTGACGTGGATCCGGATATCGACGCCGAACACGCGTCCCGCCGGAAATGACCAACCGCGCATGAAGACCGCAACCCTCCTTCTTTATTCTATACACTCGTTTTACCGAGAGCGCTTTACCGTGACTAAGCGATGCGAATCATAGCCGGAGCCTACCGCAGCCGCCCGCTGAAATCGCTGCCCGGACTCGACCTGCGTCCCACCAGCGACCGCCTGCGCGAGACGCTGTTCAACGTGCTGGCGGCGTCGAGCAAACTGGAGGGAAGCGTTTGGCTCGACCTGTTTGCGGGCACGGGCGCAGTGGGCATCGAGGCGATTAGCAGGGGTGCGCGGCAGGTGTATTTCGTTGAGTCGGAGCGAAAGCACGCGCGGCTGCTGCGCGAAAATCTGCGGTCGTTGAAGATCAGCGAGGGATACGACGTGATCGAGCGGGAGGTGGCGCAGGCGCTGCCGCTGCTGGATGCCTCAGCCGGAGTGTGTGACTTCTGCTTTCTCGATCCGCCATACCAAATGCGCGGAGCGTACGAGCGCGCACTGGAATTTCTCGGCGAGTCGCGTCTGGTGGGACCATCATCGATCGTCATCGCCGAGCACGAGAAGAAGTTCGATCCCGGCGAAAAGTTCGGCGCGCTGGTGCGCTATCGCCGCATCGTCCATGGCGACGCCGCGCTGAGTTTGTATCGAGCAATTAGCAGTTAGCCGTTAGCAATTAGCGAAGCGCAGATCTCGACTCGGTCGTACCCTCTATTGGTACCACCTCGCTCAGGATGACATCCGCAAGCTTGTGCCTAACTGCTAATTGCCAGTCGCTAGTTGCTCGACGGCGCGACCCGCGTGGCCTTGCCTTCCATCACGGTGACCCATCCGCCCTTGGGGTCGGCGACTTCGGACTTGAAGGTGAAGGTATCGGGACCAGTCTCGACGATAGTGTAGCGGCCCTTGATCGCTATGCCGTTCAGCTTCTCGGCAGAGTCCCAGGTCCAGGTGTTGCCGTTGAGATGGCCGAGCGCGACTTGGTGCTCGCCGAGGCTGTTGTAGACGTTGTAGGTATAAACCTTGTCCTCGACGTTGTAACCCATCACGCGCTGGCTGTTGACCGTGCCTAGCGGTCCCTTCATCGAGGTCTTGGTTTCGAGGAAGTAGCCGTCGGTGACCCATTCGCCGTGTTCTTTCAGGGTAAAGGGCGCGGCTGGTGTCTTAGGACTGATCTTTGATGTGCCCGAGGCGGTCCAGTCGCCGAGGAAATAGCCCATGCGCTGGTGTTGGGGCAGGACTCCCGGCGGTGTGGATTGTTGCGGGGCCTGGGCGAAGGCGAACGATGACAGAAAGAGAGCGATGATGGCGATGCGAATCATGGAGAACGTCTCCTTGCGGAAAAACGGTAATCAGCCACAGATTTTCACGGATCAACACGGATTAGATGTAATTCAAAAAACCCGCCGTTCCGAAAATCGCCTGGCGTCGGTCGACAGGATTCAATGATCTGGCCCGACAAAAACTTTGCGCCAGGAAATACGATTCCCCTCAGAGGCTAAAGCTTGGCACCTTTTAATGTCGCTCGCGGCACGGCTGAAGCCGTGCCCCTTCAAAACTTGATTTCGAGATCAGATCCCGCGTTATCCGTGTAATCCGTGCAAATCCGCGGCTGCTTTGAATTTTGGCCGAAAGGCATCGTAGCACGAAGGGGCGGGCTACTCCACGTGCTGGCGCACGACGCGCTCCGACAAATTGCAGAGGATCTCGTAGGGAATGGTTCCCGACCAGCGGGCGTGATCGACCGCGGTGATCTGCTCGTCGCCGCTGCGGCCGATCAGCACAACTTCGTCGCCGATCTCCACGCCGGGGATGCGGGTGACATCGACGATGGTGAGGTCCATCGAGATGCGTCCGAGCATGGGAGCGCGCTGCCCGCGCAGCAGCACATAGCCACCGGGTGAGAGTCTGCGATAAAGCCCGTCGCCGTATCCGGCGGCAATGACGGCGATCCGTGCAGGCGCCGGCGTGACGAACGCGCCGTTGTAACCGAGCGCCTGTCCAGCCGGCACGTCGCGCAACGAGAGCACGCGGGTCTTCCACGACATGGCGGGAATAAGGCCAAGAGGCCGATAGTCACGGGCGCTGGTGCCGTCGCGATGCAGCAGCGGAAGCTCGTATCCATAGATGGCCATGCCCGGACGCACGAAGTTATACCGGGCGCCGGGCCTGCCGAGCGTGGCACTGCTGTTGGCGAGGTGGCAAAGCGGCGGGCGGAGGCCGTGGTCCCCGAGGGTGCGGAGCGCCTCGCGGAAGCGCAGTTGCTGGCACTCGGCGTCGGCCGCATCGAGCACCTCGGCAGAGGCCAGGTGGCTGAAGACACCCTCGACGTGGACCTGCGGGAGCATTTTGACACGCGTCGTAAAGTTGATGAGTTCCGAAAGCGATAAACCGAGGCGGGCCATCCCGGTGTCGAGTTTAAGGTGGACCGGAACAGGGTCGCGGAGGCCGAGGCGGGCTGCGGTCTGCGCAATGGCTTCCACGTCTTCGATGCGCGAGACGGTGGGAGTGAGTCCGTAGCGCAGGGCGTCCTCTTCCTCACCGCGAAACGCGCCGACCAGAATAAGTATGCGGCTGCGCACTCCGGCATCGCGCAGCGCGACGCCTTCATCGGTCGAGGTCACGCCAAACCAGCCGGCGCTCTCCTGCTCGAGCGCAAGCGCGCAAGCTTCCGAGCCGTGTCCGTAGGCGTCGCACTTGACCACTGCACAGATGGTAACGGCGACGCCAACGTGCCTCTGCAAAGCACGGAAATTGTGGCGCAAGGCCGATAGCGAAACTTCAGCCCAGTTGGGACGAGTGGAGGCGCGCGTCGATGTCAGCATGGGCGGCAAGGCTCGATGATATCAAGTTACCGCAACGGTGTGACTCGGGGTACGGTTGACAGATGTGGCTACCGCAGCCCTATGCGAGCTATGCAAGTTGCAGCCTGGAGTGAGCGGATATGCAACTTTAGTTGCAGTAGTTGTTCACTTAACTGCAAAAACTATGTTGACCTAAGTTAACTCATGCTATAACAACACGGAAGCTTGACAATTCATAACACTTACGTTGGTGGTAAAGCAGCGGAAGGGCTCCACGTAAGTTCTAGTTGGAGTGCGCTGAGTAGAGAACGTGAGGACGCCGGAATGCATGTAGACCGAGCTGGGTATGAATTGAGAATTTATTTCTGTGAGCAGTTTGCATGATCAACATCGTTATTGCCGACCACCAGGCGATCTTCCGCGCCGGCGTGGCCAAGGTGCTGGCGGTCGAAGATGACCTTCGCATTGTAGGACAACCCCAAACCGTGGAGCAGATGTTGAACGCGTTGGAGCGCTTGCGCGTCCATGTGCTGATGGTTTCCACGTATTTTCTTCCCGAGTTTCCGGAAATCCAGGCACTGTCGGCGCGCAATTCCGCAGCCATTCTGGTGGTCGCCGAGAATGGTGATGAAGCTTCGGCGTTCGTTGCCATGGGAGTGCAAGGCGTGGTGTTTCGCTCGGTCAATGGAGCGACCATCGTGGACGCGGTGCGGCGGGTGGCACGTGGCGAGACATTTGTGCACGCGCCAAATTCATTGCTCGGCGAAATCAGCGAAGACCTGGTGGGAATCCGAGTGCGCGACCGCCTCTCCGAGAAGGAGCTGCGAATTGTGGCCGCAGTGGTGCGTGGCTACAAGAACAAGGAGATCGCGGCCCTACTCGAAACCAGCGAGCAGGTAGTGAAGAACGCGTTGCGGTCGATCTTCGACAAAATCGGCATATCGGACCGGCTGGAGCTGGCGCTATTCGTGCTGCACCATCGCATGCTGGCACACGCCACGGCGTCTGTACAAATCGACAGCGACCCACCCCGGCCCAAGCGGATCACGCTGGAACAGATTCAAAGCCGCGCGATTCCTCCTCAGTAACACCAGTCCCTCAACGAATGCGGCGAAGGGCAGCCGGTCCCCAACCGCGAGAAGTGAGTGATTCCGATCAAGTCGCATAATTTGTGGCGCTGCTTTTAGCGCAGCAACTGCCTATTGGCCAGGCTTGACTAGGTCATTGACGATGCGAATCAGTTCCTCGGGGTTGACCGGTTTTTCCAGGTAATAGTCGGCCATCGGATCGGGAGCCTGAAATGCCTCGTTGACATAGCCGGAAATAACCACCACAGGAGTGTTGGTGAGTTGGCGTGCCGCAACCACGATGTCGCGGCCGTTGGCGTCGCCCAGGCGCCAGTCGGTGACGACCAGGTCGTAGCGCCCCGTGTTCAGCAGGGCGATGGCTTCGCGGGCGGAGGTGGCGGGAGTCGCTTGATGTCCGGCAGTTTCCAGAATTATGCACTTCAAGTTGGCGGCGTGCGACTCGTCGTCCACGCAGAGAATTCTTGCCATAAAGATGTCCAGATACGGTTGCCCGGCGCCGGCCCGTGCGCACGGATGGATGAGTCGGTCGGCCATGGCCAATGTGGCCTTCTGCTCAATTGTTCAGCAGGCGGCGGCGGATGTCAAACGTGTCCGGTATGGGGGTGGACGCCAAATGGGAACCGTCGCCGGTCTGCGCGGTGCTGCGCACAATTATTTGCTTGACGCATGCAAATAGTTTGCGGTAGCCTGACTACATGAAGGCGAAGCGAAACGGCGACGCGGTGCAGAAATGGTGGGACGAGCTGGAGCGGCTGGCGCGCATCCTGGGGCAGATCGGCCCCGACGAAGTGTGCTGCGACGGACTGAGCCAGCGGCAGACGGCCATTCTGCGCGTACTGGTGTCGAGCGAGGGCGCGCGGCTCACGGACCTGGCGGCGTTGTCGGGCATAACACCGAGCGCCATGACCCGCGTGCTGGAGAAGCTGGAGGCGCGCGGTTTGGTGGAGCGGGTACGCGGGGCGCACGATGATGGCCGGGCCGCAATGGTGCGCATTACCGCTGCCGGCCGGCGTACGCGCAAGCTGCTGGACGAGTTGATGCGCAGCCGTACCCTGACCATCCTGGGAGCGATTCCGCAGAAGCATCGCGCTGAGGTTCTCAATTCTTTGCAACTACTGAACAACGCTATCGAACAAGCGGGCTGCTGCGCGTTGAACGCGCCGGTGGCTATGCTCACACAAATCAAGGAGCAGAAATGAAGAATGAAACGATTACCACGGCTGTGGAAGAACACTATGCGGCAGTAGCGCGTGGCGAAGCCACGGCATGCGGCGCGCCGGTGGACGACGTGGCACGGTCGATTGGCTACAGCGACGAAGAGCTGGCCTTGGCGGGAGACGCAAACCTCGGTCTGGGATGCGGCAATCCGCTGGCGCTGACCGAGATCAAGCCCGGCATGACGGTGCTGGACCTGGGTTCGGGGGCAGGCTTTGACGCGTTTCTGGCATGGCACCGCCTGGGACCCACGGGAAAAGTCATTGGCGTGGACATGACCGAGGACATGCTGGCTTTGGCGCAGGAGAACGCGGCCAAGCGCGGCGCCACGAATGTCGAGTTTCGCAAGGGATTAATCGAGGAGTTGCCGGTAGAAAGCGGCTCAGTGGACTACGTCATCAGCAATTGCGTGATCAACCTGTCGCCCGACAAGCCGGCGGTGTTCCGGGAAGTCGCGCGCGTGCTGAAGCCCGGTGGACACTTCGCAGTGAGTGACATCGTGCTGCTGAAGGCGCTGCCCGAAGAGCTGATGCGCGACATCAGTGCATACGTGGGCTGTATTTCCGGCGCCAGCCTGCTGACGGACTATCTGAATGCGGTGCTGGCCGCGGGATTGCGCGACCTCAGCATTCCGCGCATCGCCCACGGCTGCGATCTGGTAAGCCTGCTGGCTCCTGAGGACAGGAAGAAGCTGAAAGGAAACGCCTGCTGCGGGTCAACGGTCTCGGTGTCGTCTCTGAAGAACCCCGACACGCTGGTACGCGAGGCGGCGGCAGCAGTGGCGTCCATCAAACTGCACGGTCGCAAGTAGAGCGGAAGGACGAGGTTTTATGAAGGACACCTACAACGTGCTGTTCCTCTGCACAGGTAACTCGGCGCGCTCGATCATGGCGGAAGCAATCCTGAACTTTCGCGGCAAGCCGCGCTTCAAGGCGTACAGCGCGGGTAGCCATCCTGCTGGGAAGGTGCGTCCTGAGGCGTTGCGGCAACTGGAAGCAGCGCATCTCCCAATGGCCGAGTTACGCAGCAAGAATTGGGACGAGTTCGCGCGGCCGGGCGTTCCGGTGATGGACTTTGTGTTCACGGTACGCGACAACGCGGCCAAAGAAGTGTGCCCGGTATGGCCGGGGCAGCCGATGACGGCGCACTGGGGTCCCCGATACCGCAGTGCCACAGGCACCTCAGACGAGTCGCAGCGCGCGTTTCGCGAGGCCTTTGTCTCGCTCGATCGTCGCATCGGTTTGTTTCTCAGCCTGCCGTTGCAGGCACTCGATCGTCTCGCGATCCAAAGGGAAATTGAGCACATCGGCCGCGCATAAGTGCGCGAGCTAGGGATGTAGCGGTAGTCTGAGTGCCAGCAGCTTTGCCGGATCAAGATACTCACCGTTCCAGCGCACCGACAGGTGCAGGTGCGGGCCAGTTGCTCGGCCGGTGTCACCGCTGAGCGCGATGGTCTGCCCTTTTTCCACGGTGTCGCCCTCCTTCACGTCGAACTGCGAGAGATGCATGTACAGGGTCATGAATCCCAAGCCGTGATCGATGATCACGCAGTTGCCTTCATAGAACAACTCACGCGCCAGCACGACTTCGCCGGCGTTGGCGGCGTGCACCGGCGTCCCCATGGGAGCGTGAAAGTCCAGGCCGCGATGCACACTGGCCAGCTTGCCGTTGAAGGTGCGGCTGGTGCCGAAGGCTTCCGACACCTCGGTTGGGACCGGAGCGACGAAGTTGCCCGACCACTTCGGCGCGGAAATGAAGTGCGCGAAGGCTTGGTTCTTGATTACTTTTTCGGCCTCGATGCGCTTAAGGGTCTCCGGATCGGGCGTGACATACTTCTGCGGAACCGTGAGGCGCGAGGTCTTGTACTTTGCGGCGTGCACCGTGACAGGCCGCACCAGGCGCAGCACGCGTCCGTCCCGCATTGTGGCTTCGAGCGCGAGGTCGTAAGTCCCGGGCTTGGTTTCGTAGGCGACGCCGGCCAGCGAAAACCATACAACGCCAGTACTGTGTGAGAACGTCAGGTCGCGACCCAGCCATTTGCCGGTAACTTTCTGCGGCGCGCCATCCACGTCAACGGTGAAGAGACAGACGGTACCGTTGACCAGAATTTGCGGCTGCCAGGCGAGTGCCGAGAACGCAGCCGAGTCGGCGGCGCAGGCGGCAAGGACCGCCGCGAGCAGGAAAAGAATGACGAACGCGCGATGCATGGGTCGTGGGTTGGTCTTGGTACGAGACTACTGTGAAGCAGGCGGTTTAGGCCAGTCCGCCGGATTAACAGAACGGGTGCGTGGGCAAGTTTGTGATGAGACCGGGGAACGGGCCTGGTGAGGGGCCCGGGTTGCGCCGTCCATTGGTTGCGATACTGAACAACCAAAATGCAGTCGGCGTATCGGCAAGGGGTGGAGCACGTCCTCACGCGTGCACGAAGAGCGTTGGTCTATGACCGGCGCTAAAGCGCTGCCCCACCCAATAAGTCGTTCCAAACACCGGCCTAACGAAGGGATGCAACGATGGCCACCGACGCTTTGCGCTTTGCCGAAGCAAGCAGCGTTTTCTGCTCCGGGAAGCCGACCCCTGCGCTGGCGGTCTTGAGGTCAGCCAGCAGGTGAGTCTCTCCAATGGCGTCGAACTCCACCACAGCTTGGCTGAAGCCCTCGCCGTCAACGGGGCGGGCCAGCAACTCGCAGCTGTTGCCGGTCGTCTTGTTTCGCAGCATCACGCTGTGATTGCCATAGTTCACTTCGAAACGGTACGTGCCTGCCGGGAGCTGCTGGCTGCCGGCATAGAAATCGAACGGGATGTTGGCGGTCACGTGATAGGTCGAATCCTGTGCCAGCGACAGTCCGGTCAGCGCCATCGCACAAACGGCCATCACCATAAGGTTGCGAGCAATTTTCGTCATGACAGTCTCCTCTCAAGTTTGTGTTGCCAACATCGGCCTCGAACATCCGGCACGCTGTCGAGTGTCGCGGCTGCGTGTGCAACGATGGTGCAGCAATAGACGTGGTGGAGCGTGCAAAGTTCCTGAAGAAGAGGGCATATGGGATGAACACACCGGATTGCTGCATGAGGCGTAGTGCGGAGTGTGTGAACGACCACGCCGAAGAAAATCTGGACCACGGGCAGCCTGCGCTGCCAACCCAGCCAGACGCCAGTTTTTAGCGGACTGTAACGCTGCGCGCTTCTACCAGATAAACGCAGGAGGACTCTCTGCATAAAACAAAAGGCCGGGATGGGGCATCCCCGGCCTGCGTCGAGCGACCACTGCGCGATGATTTAGCTATCTCAGAGATGCAACGATCGTGACCGTTCTTTCATTCTTTGCCATCGTGCGGTTGCCCTGTCCCTGCGGAAACGACACGCCATTGGTGCGGGTTTCGAGGTCGGCAAGCACATACTTCCCGCCCACGGAATTCAACTCAACCACGGTGCCCTTGTTCCGGTTGTCGTACCCGGGCGAAGCAAACTTGATGGGCGACGCGAGCACGACCGAACTGTGGCCGTTAGACTGGTTCGTAATCGTCACCGCGTTGTCGCCATAATTGACGGCGAAGATGTAGTTTCCGGCAGACAGTTGCTGATCTCCCACATAGAAGTCATAGGGGATGTTGGCAGTTACGCGATAAGTGAATTGCTGTGCCATCGAAAGCCCAGTCAGCACCATCGCAAAAACGGCCAGCACAATAAGGTTGCGAGCGATTCTCTTCATGACAGTCTCCTCTCA